>JAEIGA010014788.1_pt1 | contig 11876 bp, 11 predicted proteins | sample 9270691 | NCBI WGS metagenome assembly JAEIGA01 (sample SAMN17057246, study PRJNA624740) | gut metagenome | biome: biome; isolation source: fecal sample | host: Bos grunniens | place: China: Xizang | collected 2019
AGTCGCTATGATTTGAGTTTGTTTACTTCTTGTAATTTAGGCATTCAAGATAAAATGAATGTTGAACCTGCCTTTGAATCTGGTGGAGCAGGCTTGGTAAGTACAATTGATGATTATATGAAATTTTGTATAATGCTTGTTTCAAAAGGTATTTACAACGGAAAAAGAATCTTGCAAGAAAAAACTGTTGAATATTTGAGCCGCGCAAAACTTCGAGATAATTTACAAAAATGTTTTGATAACAAGATGGAACATTGGGCTGGTTATTCTTATGCAAATTTTATGAGAGTTTGTGTAGATAGTGGAAAATGTGCTTCTATGGCGGCTCAAAATAATGAATTTGGTTGGGATGGATGGCTTGGTCCTTTTATGGCAATTGATTTAGAAAATAAACTAGCATTTGTTTATTTTCAGCAGATGACAGACACAGGATTTTCTTATGTTAGTCGTCGTTGCAAAAACATAATTTATTCATCTCTATTGAATTAAAACTTTTTTTTCTATATAATTATGTGATAACTTGGGTTTTGTGGAGGTAAAAAATTGATTTTTCCATTGGAACAATTAGTAGAATTTAATAGCAATATTTATGAAATTACAGTTGCAGCAAGTCGTCGTGCCTATCAGATGGCAAAAATTAACGATCCAGAAATTGAAGCAAATTCTGATAAAGTAGTTTGTGTTGCAGCAAAACAACTTTTTAATAAAAAGGTAAATTATCATATTGAACAAAAACAATAAAAAAGCAAAAATTCCTGTTGTTGTAATTTTTGCTCCCACCGCATCGGGAAAGACTGCTCTAACTTATGAATTATTTTGTGAGAAGGGCAGTCAATTTTTTTTAAACGATAAATCTAAAATCTCGTCTGCGCAAATTATAAGTGCAGATTCCATGCAAGTTTACAAAGGAATGGATATTGGAACTGCAAAACCAACTCCCGAATTTTGTAAAGATATTCCACATCATTTAATTGATTTAGTTTTGCCTGATGTTCAATTCAACGTAAGTGATTTTGTTGATTTGGCAGATAAAAAATGCAAAGAACTTTGGCAAAAAAATATTTTACCTGTTGTTGTTGGCGGAACTGGTTTTTATATCAGAAATTTTTTGTTTGGAAATCCTAAAACTCCCGAATCAAATGAATTAATCAGAAATCAACTAAAAGAAAAATTAGAGCGCGTTGGAAATCAAGCGATGTACGCAGAATTGCAGACAATTGATTTAGCAAGCGCAGAAAAAATCCACGTAAATGATTCATATAGAATTTTAAGAGCGTTGGAAGTTTTTTATACGACTGGAAAAAAAAGAAGCGATTTTTCTGTTCATAATGAATTTAGGGATGAATATGAATTTTTGTTCATTGTTTTGGAACCTCCACGCGATGTTTTGTATGAAAGAATAAAAAAACGTGTTGATATAATGTTTGACCAAGGTTTACAAGATGAAATTCAAACTTTAAAAAAACAAGGTTATACAATCGACACGCCAGGGATGAAAGCGATTGGATATAAAGAGTTTTTTATAGAAGAAAATATTGAAAAAATCAAATATTCAATAAAACACAACAGTTGCAAATATGCAAAAAAACAATACACATATATAAAAGATATTCCTGGTAGTAAAATCATTGAATATCAGGCAACTCAAGATGATATTGCTAAAGTAAAAAATGAAATTATAAAGTTCATAGAAAATTCTTTGTAAAAAACTTTTTCTATTGACCTAAATCAATTTTTTTGAGATAATACTAACACTTTATATAAAGTTTTAAGGAGTGCCATCGTGCCTTGTGGAAAGAAAAGAAAACGCCAGAAGATGGCGACACATAAGCGAAAGAAGATGCTTAGACGTAATCGACATAAGAGCAAGTAAGCTTTTAGGTTGGACATTTTGTGTCAGATAGACCGCGATAGTTTTTTAACTGACGCGGTCTTTTTTTTTAGAAGAATAATTTGTTCATTACATTGATTTGTATCCATAATCAGTTTATGATGTTTTATAGATAAAAAATAAGGTTTGAATTTTGTTAGCTAGAATTGATTCGCCAGAAGATATAAAAAACTTGTCGCAAAAACAAATAGATGAACTTTCTCAAGAAATCAGAAAAACAATAATTGACGTTGTTGGAAAAAACGGTGGACATTTGGCAAGTAATTTGGGCGTTGTAGAATTAACAATCGCTTTGCATAGAGTTTTTAATTCCCCACAAGATGCAATTATTTGGGACGTTAGTCATCAGTGTTATGCTCACAAATTATTGACAGGTCGCTATAAAAATTTTTCATCATTACGCCAAAAAGACGGTATTTCAGGTTTTACAAATCCAAACGAAGATTCTGCTGATTATTTTATTTCTGGACACGCATCAACTTCAATTTCTTCTGCATTAGGATTATTAGTTGCCCGAAAACTTCAAAATGATGAAGGAAAAGTAATTGCAGTTATTGGAGATGGTGCGCTTACTGGTGGATTAGCTTTTGAAGGTTTGTGTCATGCAGGTCAACTTTATAAAAATTTGATTGTAATTTTGAATGATAATCAAATGTCTATTGACCATAACGACGGTGTAATTTCTAGATATTTGAGTAGACTTTCAATGTCTCATCAATATCAATTTTTTAGATATTCAATAGATAAAATAATTGATAAAATTCCTTTGTTCAGTAAAGGAATAAAGAAATTCATTTTTAGATTTAAACGTTCGCTAAAAGGACTTTTTTTAACAAACAATTTGTTTACAGATTTAGGTTTTGAATATGTTGGGCCTCTTGATGGCCATGATGAAAAAAGTTTGGAAATTGTTCTTCAAAAAGTAAAAAACTTAAATAGACCAGTTGTTGTTCATGTTGTTACAAAAAAAGGGAAAGGTTATAGTCCTGCAGAAAATAATCCTGAAGTTTTTCACGGAGTAGGACCTTTTTGTATTAGCGACGGAACAGTTGAAAAATTTGATACATTAAGTTTTACAGAAGCATTCAGCAATTGTATGATTGATTTAGCTGATAAAAACGAAAAAATTGTCGGAATTACAGCGGCCATGGCAAAAGGAACTGGACTTTCGGCTTTTTCTAGAAAATATCCAAATAGATTTTTTGATGTTGGGATAGCAGAAGAACACGCTGTAACTTTTGCTGGTGGTTTAGCTGTTGGAGGAATGATTCCTGTTGTTTGTATTTATTCCACATTTATTCAGCGCTCAATTGACCAAATAATTCACGATGTAACTTTACAAAATGCACATGTTATTTTTATGTTAGACAGAGCGGGGGCAGTTCCTTCTGATGGAGTAACTCATCAAGGAATTTTTGACATTTCTTTATTAAGACCAATTCCAAAATTGAATATTTTAAGTGTTGCAAGTGCAGATGATTTAAAATTGTGTTTGGAATGGGCGAGTGAATCTAAAGATGCAACTGTTATTCGCTATCCAAAACTTTCTTGTCCAACAGAATTGCCTCAATTTAAAACTTCGGTAGAAATTGGAAGAGGAATTTTTATTCCATGTTCAGAAATTATTATTGAAAATATTTCGGAAGTTGAATTGGAAAATCGAAAAAATAAAATTCTTGTTGTTTCAACAGGAGGAATGTTTAGCGAAGTTCACACAGCGGTTCGTGCAACTTTGATGGATAACGGATATTCTGACATTTATTTATTACGATTTATAAAACCAATCGATTTAGATTATTTCTGGCAAATTGCACAAAAATATTACGGTGTAGTATTTGTAGAAGATGGCGTTCAAATTGGTGGAATCAGCGAATATTTGAATAGTTTCTTGCTGGAAAAGAATTTTACAAATACAAAAATTTTAGCGTTTGAAGATAAATTTTATGAACACGGAAGCCGATTTGATGTTTGTAAATGTGCAAATTTAACTTCGCAGGATATTGCATCTGCCATAAAAGAATTATCTGCAAAATAAATTTTTATTTGGAGAAATCAAGTGCTTTCATTACAAATTGGAACAAAAAAAATAACAACTGAACGACCTTCTTTTGTTATGGGAATCTGTAATGCAACTTCTGATTCATTTTATAAAAAAAGCCGTGGTGGAATAAAAAAAGCATTTGAATTAATTGAACAAGGCGCTGATATTATTGATATTGGAGCAGAATCAACTCGCCCCGGTTTTTCAGAAATTTCTAGCGAAGAACAAATAAAAAAAATCATTCCGATTATAAGAGCGATTAGAAAAAAATCCGACATTCCAATTTCTGTTGATACACGAAGTTCTGTTGTAATGAACGCTGCAATTAATGAAGGCGCAGATATTTTAAATGATGTTTCATCGTTATCAAGCGACAAAAAAATGATTGATATTCTACAAAATAATGAAATTTCTGTAATTTTAATGCACGGTTTTATGCAGAATGAAGATAAAAAATCATCAGTTGATATTGTAAAAGAAGTTTCTGATTTTTTTTATAAAAAGATTGAATTTCTAAAAGAAAACGACATCGATTTATCCAAAGTTATTTTAGATCCGGGAATTGGTTTTGGAAAAACTTTTGAAGAAAACATAGAATTAATCAAAAATCCTCAAAAAATCTGTAATAATGAATTTCCTGTTTTGATGGCACTTTCTAGAAAACGATGTATTGGGGCGATGACAAATAAAGAAGTTGAAGACAGGCTTGTTGGCACAATTTCTGCAAATGTTTTTTCTGTAATAAATGGTGCAAAAATAATTAGAGTTCATGACGTTTGGCAAGCAATAGATTCTATGAATGTTCTAAAATATATGTTATAATATAAAAAGTATGGAAATTTCAAATAAGTTGTCTTACATTTATGGATTTATAAGTCCAATTTTAGACATTTTAATTCTTGCTGTTTTGATTTACAAAGCATACGATTTTATGTCTAAAACAAATAGTATTCAAATTTTAAAAGCAGCGATTATTGTTTTGATTGCTTATGCAGCTGCTTATATTTTAAAATTAAATACAGTTCTTTGGTTGCTAAATATTATTGCTCCAGGATTGATTATTGCTTTTGCAGTTATTTTCCAACCAGAAATCAGAAAATTGTTCTTAAAAATTGGGCAAAGCCGATGGTTTGCTTTTGGTAGCCGTTCCAAACATACTTATGTAGATTCCGTACTCGTTGCCGCAGAAATGCTTTCTAAACAAAAAAGAGGAATGCTTGCCGTATTTATTCGTCACACAAAAGTTGATAACTATATGCAATCGGGAACAAGATTAAATGCCGATTTATCATCAAATCTTCTTGTTACAATTTTTGGAATGGATACACCTCTTCACGATGGCGCTTGTTTTATTCAAGGTGGAAAACTTGTTGCAGCAGGTTGTTTTTTGCCATTAAGTGAAGTTTATGATATTAAAAAAACATTCGGAACTCGTCACCGTGCTGCATTGGGGCTTTCTGAATTAACTGACGCAGTTGTTCTTGTGGTTTCTGAAGAAACAGGTGCAATTAGTTTGGCGTATGATTCCAAACTTCACTATGATTTATCAATGACAGAATTAACAAAAACATTGGAAAATCTTTTGGAAATTACCCCAGAATCTTACAATATGGAGGACACAATAGATGAAAGTAAACCAATTGTTTGAGAAACTCATTGATAAATGGCCTATAAAAGTTGCTTGTTTAATAATCGCGATTTTTTTGTATATTATAAATTTAACTTCAAATGTAGAAAAAAAATCTTTTGTTTTGCCTTTACACATTCAGGCAGAAGGTAATGTTACAAATGTTGGCTACGTAAATCAAAAAGTAAAAGTCATTGTAAAAGTAAGTGAATCTGATATTGCTAATGTTGCTAGCAGTGATTTTTATGCTTATGTAAACCTAAATTACGTTGAAACAAGTGGAACTTACAATATTCCAGTTCATGTAAATGTTTCTGATAAAGTAATGGCGATGAATCCTTTGGAAGTAAGAGTTGAACCTGAATATATTTCTATGAAAGTTGAAGAAAAATCAATGAAATTTGCAGAAATTCAGCCTTTATTAGTTGGACAAGTTGCATACGGATATAAAATTTCAAATATCCAAGTTGAGCCTCCTTTTGTAGAAGTCGAAGGTCCTTCTTCAATGATAAAAGAAGTTGATTATATTTACACAGATAATATTGATGTTTCAAATTTACAAAGTGATATTCAAACTGAAGTTTATTACAAACCTTTAAATAAAATTATTTCTGTAAAAAATAAAGGTCCTTATCAAGTAAAATTGACTGTTGAAGAAGAAGGAATGGATCGAGAATTTACAAATCTTCCAATTTTCCCAATAAATCTTTCTGATGATTTTGAACTTGATTCAGAAATTCCAAATACTTCTTTGATTTTGACAGGTTCTGTTTTAAATCTTGAAAATTATCAACTTTCACCTCGCTCAGTCTTTGTGGATTTTTCATTCATCACTGAACCTGGAACTTATGAAATCCCTGTAAATTATTCTGTACCATCGGTTTTAAAAATCAAAGAAAAGGGGATTGATAAAATTTCGGTTACTGTTACAAAAAAAGTTCAAGAAGAACAAATTCCTGCAGAACAACCTTTGGAAGCAACTGAATGATTTACGGAATAGGCGTTGATATTACAAAAGTTAGTCGCTTTGAAAAATGGTGTCAAAATCCTGATATAATCAGCCGATTTTTTAATAGAGAAGAAATCTGTTTTTCAAAAGAGCAAGATTCTCTTTGCCAATACTACGCGGCAAGATTTGCTGCAAAAGAAGCGTTTTCTAAAGCGTTAGGAACTGGTATAAAGAATTTTTCGCTAAAAGATTTGTATATAAAAAATAACAAAGACGGAAAGCCTGAATTATTTTTTAGTGATTCATTAAAACAAATTTTGCAAAATCGTTGTGGTGAATGTGTTGTTCATGTTTCTTTAAGTCACGAAACTGATTATGCAATTGCGTACGTTGTTATAGAAAAAATATAAATTGGAGGATATGTATGGCGACTTCAAATACAACTAAAAAAACTCCCGGAATTTCATATTGGTCTAAAGATAAATGTATCTGTCCTGTATGTAAAAAATCTTTTGAAAAAGAAATTATGCGTAGTGGAAACGGTCGTATGATTGCCGGCGGATTATCTGATGAATTACACAGAACCTTTGAGCCATCCGCAAAATATGGAGTGATTTATCCTTTAATTTACGAAATTGGTGCGTGTCCTCATTGCTATTCTGCATTTTTCTGGAATGATTTTAAAGAAATAAAAGGAAACGATGTAATAGATAAATTATTCCGCGAGATTGATAAAAGACGTGAAGCTGTAGAAAATATTTTTCCATATTTTGACTTAAAAAACGAACGTAAACTTTTTGATGGCGCAGCAATGTACTATCTTGCACTTTTAAGTTATGAATGTGTCGGGCCTGAGTTAATTCCAACACTAAAAAAAGCAATTATTTCTCTTAGACTTGCTTGGCTTTGTACATACATCGATAAAAGATGTAGTGGTTACAATTATGATTATATTGCACAAGTTTTTTATAGAAAATCTTTGTTCTTTTACCAACAGGCTGTAATAAATGAAACTACACGTTCTGAAAAAAGTTCAACTTTGTCTAACATGGGACCTGATATGGATAAAAATTACGGTTGGGACGGAGTTATTTATTTATGCGGTTTGCTTGAATATAAATATGGACAAAGAGAAGACACCCAACTTAGATTAAAAAAATTAAGTGAATCTAAAACAGCAATTGCGCGTATTTTTGGTTTGGGAAAATCTTCTAAAAATAAACCAGGTCCACTTTTGGAACATGCCCGTGAATTGTATGATAATCTTTCTAAAGAACTAAAGGATGATGACTTTTAATTAAAAATTATGCGTAATATTTTATTAACAATTTCTTATGACGGAACTGATTTTTGTGGATGGCAACGTCAAGATGATAAATCTGGTGGTCAAGCGGAACGAACTGTACAAGGTGAACTAGAAAAAGCGTTAGAAAAACTTCATAAACAAAAAATTCTTCTTTACGGTTCTGGTCGTACAGATAGCGGAGTTCACGCGTTAGGACAAGCTGCGAACTTTTTTTCTCCAATCGACTCAATTCCAACTTCAAATTATATTCGTGCTTTGAATTGTCTTTTGCCACAAGATATTAGAATTATGAATGCGGAAGAAAAATCCCCAGATTTTAACGCAAGATTTAGCGCAACAAGTCGCTCTTACAGATATTTTATTAGTTTTTCAGATTCCGTGCCTGCATCTTCTACCCGTTATGTATGGAATGTAAAAAATTATTCACCAAATATAGAACGTCTAAATAAATATGCATCTTGTCTTCGCGGTGAAATTGATTGTGCTTCTTTTGCTGCAAGCGGTGATATGAGCCTTTCTACAAACCGATTTTTGGATAACGCATATTTTTTTATGCAAAAAGATATTTTTGGAAACGATTTACTTGTTTTTGAAATTGAAGCAAACGCTTTTTTGTGGAAAATGGTCAGAACAATTACAGGAACTTTAATTAATCTTGATAAAACAAACGCTCCTGAAGATTCCATGCAAAAAATTCTTTTAGCAAAAGATAGAACAAAAGCAGGTGTTACAGCGCCTTCAACAGGACTTTTTTTGTACAAAATTCATTTTGATGGAATTAGAAAACACGTATAATTTACAACAAACTTACAGGATCTGTGTCGTATTCAATATAAACGTTTTGATTGTGTGTGTATTTTTCTAAAAGATTTCTTGCCATAGATAAAAGTGGAATAACACTTGTTCCTTTTAATAAAATCTGAACTCTATAATTTTGAGAAATTTTTTCTATTGGACATTCTGCTGGACCTAAAATTTCTGCATTTTTTTGCGCTCCGTTTTGCAAAATCTTTTTTGCTTCCATTGCAGTTTCAAAAGCTAAATTTTTGTTAAAACTTCTAAAAACAAGTCTAACTAATCTACTAAATGGTGGAAATTCCAAAAATTGTCTTTGTGTTAATTCATAATCGTAAAATTCTGTGATTTTAGAATTACACGCAAAGAAAATTGGTTCTCTTGCTGGGTCGTAAGTTTGAACAATTACTTTTCCGTTTTTTAAATATCTACCAGCACGACCTGCAACTTGTGTAATTAATGCAAAGGTTCTTTCTCCTGCTCTAAAATCTGGCATGTGTAAACCAGTGTCTGCTAAAATTACACCAGCTAATTGTAACTTTGGAAAATTCAAACCTTTTGCAACCATTTGAGTTCCAAGCATTATGTCGTATTTTCCGTTTTTGAATTCTTCTAGTTTTGTAAGTAATTCCTCTTTATTAGAAAGAACATCTGTATCAAGCCGAATAATTTTTGCATTTGGAAATTTTGCTTTAGTTTCAGCTTCTATAAATTCCGTTCCAAATCCTGCCGAACCAATATCTACAGAGCCGCATTCTGGACAACTTTCTGGCGGAATAATTGACCATCCACAATAATGACAACGCAATCTGTTATCTTTTTTGTGATAGGTGAGCGGAACTGAACAATTTTTGCATTTTAATTCAAAACCACATGTGTTACATCTAAAAAAGTGTGAAAATCCACGTCTATTCAAAAATAAAATAACTTGATGATTTGCTTCCAATGTTTTTTTAATTTCTTCTTCTAGCGGTTTTGAAATACACCCGTCCATTTCGTAATGATTTAAATTTATACAAGAAATTTGGGGCATTTCTCCACCAGATAATCGTTTGGATAATTTGTGCTGAATAATTGTGTTTTTTGTCATTCCAAACCAAGCTTCAACACTTGGAGTCGCACTTCCCATTACAAGAGGAATTTGCAAAGTTGAACATCTATGCATTGCAACTTGTCTTGCGTGATAGCGAGGCGTAGTTCCTGATTTATACGAACCATCGTGTTCTTCATCAATAATTACAAGTCCTAAATCTGGAACTGGCGCAAAAATAGCACTTCTAGCGCCAACAATTACTCTTGCTTCTTTATGCATAATTCTGTGCCACTGAGTCAATCTTTTGCTTGGAGTTAATCCTGAATGAAGAATTGCCGCTGTATTTCCAAATCGTTCTGTAATTGACCTTGCAACTTGCCCAGTTAAACTGATTTCTGGAACTAAATAAATTACGCCTTTATTCATCGCAAGTGTTTTTTCTGCAAGTTGTAAAAATACTTCTGTTTTTCCGCTTCCTGTTGGACCATATAAATAATGATATAAATTATTTTTGTAAGAAAAATTGTTGTTTTCGTCTTTTTGCCAATGTTCAATAATTTTGTTTACACAATCATTTTGCTCATCAGATAAAATTGTTTTTCCAATTTGTGTTAATTCATTTTCAAAAGAAAAACCGCCCGCACTAGTTTCTCTGCGTCCCGAAGGAATCATTGCAAAAATCGCTTCTCCCAAAGTACACAAATAATAGTGAGAAATCCATTTTGCAATTTCAATCAATTCTTTATCGAACAACGGTTCTTTATCAATAATTCGCTTTATCGGCCGGATTTTTGAACTATCTACAGGACAACTTGGTGGAATAGAATCCAAAATATCAATGATAAATCCTGATGTTTTTCTGTTTCCAAACATGATTTCTGCACGCTTTCCAATCATGGGAATTAATTCTGGTTTTTCATTTTCATCCGGACTATAAGAATATGTGAAAGGTTGGTTTACTGGAAGATTTAAAATGATTTGAAGATATTTCACAGCAACTTCCTCAAATTAAAGCGGATTTTTAAAATTTACAGCGTAATCTGGCGCCAATTCCAAAAGTTTTGTTTTGAATAACTTTAAATCTTCCCAAGCTGGACGTTTTAATTCTTCATTTCTTAAAAGCGCACTTGGATGGTAAGTTACCATAAGCGGAATGTCGTTATATTCAAAAAAGTTTCCGCGTAATTTTCCAAGTGCTTCTTCTGTATTCAATAATTTATGCGCAGAAATTCGCCCCAAACACAAAATCATTTTGGGTTTTAAACAATGAATTTGAGCATCTAAAAAAGAAATACAAGCCGCCTGTTCATCTGGATATGGATCTCTATTTTGTGGAGGGCGACATTTTACAATATTTGCAATAAAACAATTTGTGTTTCTTTCTAATTGAATTGCAGCAAGCATTCTATCAAGCAAAATGCCAGCTTTTCCAACAAATGGTTTGCCTTGCGCATCTTCTTCAGCTCCCGGACCTTCGCCAATTACCATAACGTGAGGATTTTTTACGCCCATTCCAGGAACTACATTTGTTCTTGTTCTAGCCAATCCGCAGCGAGTACAACGTGAAATCTTGGAAGCAATTTCTTCGATAGATATACCTTTTTTTTCAGCAGTTTGAATATCAGAAATTACTTTTTGTTCTTCTGCCACATCATCTGTAAAAACAGGTTCTTCTCCCTTGAAAAATTCGGGAGTGTAACCATTTACATATTGAGAAGATGTTTTAATTAAATTGTAAAGAATCTTTTTTTCTTCTGCTTTCATTTTATTCCGAAATTTGTTCTACAGTTCCATCAAAATTGAATTTTTTAATCACTCTGTTTTTATAAGATTCTGTGATTAATTCATCAACTTGCATATTTTTGTAAATTTCTTCTGCATCGCTAACTTTTCCGCGCAAAATTGGATGTTTTGGTGAGAACAAAACACAACAATCTTCGTAAGGCAAAATTGAAGTTTCATAAGTATCAATGAAATTTGCAGTTTGAATAATTTCTTCCTTATCTAATCCGCAAAGAGGACGCAAAAGAGGATATTCTGCAAAATGTTCTGTTACGCTCATATTTTCAATTGTTTGGCTTGCAACTTGTCCTAAACTTTCGCCCGTAATAATACAACTTGCGTGAACTCTGTGAGCCATCATATTTGCAACTTTCATCATACAAACTCTGAGCATTAAAGTAGACCACGCTTCTGGCGCTTTTTCTTTAATAACCATTTGAACATCTGTAAAA
>JAEIGA010014789.1_pt1 | contig 11876 bp, 11 predicted proteins | sample 9270691 | NCBI WGS metagenome assembly JAEIGA01 (sample SAMN17057246, study PRJNA624740) | gut metagenome | biome: biome; isolation source: fecal sample | host: Bos grunniens | place: China: Xizang | collected 2019
CTTCTGCTGCCATTTCCAAGCAGATGCAAGAACGTCGCGGATGGGAGTGTCGGCGCTCCAGCCAAGTACGTTGTTGGCCTTCTCGGGGTTAGCCCATACCTTGACGATGTCACCTGCACGACGGCCTACAATCTTGTAGTTGAGCTTAACGCCTGTAGCAGCCTCGAACTCGTTGATAAGCTCGAGTACTGAAAGACCGCGACCTGTTCCAAGGTTGAATACCTCGGGGTTCTGTGCCATCTCCTTGTTGAGGATGCGGTCGATAGCCTTTACGTGAGCCTTTGCAAGGTCTACAACGTAGATGTAGTCACGGATACATGAGCCGTCGGGTGTGTCATAGTCGTCACCGAATACGCTAAGACACTCGCGGATACCCATAGCTGTCTGTGTTACATAAGGTATAAGGTTCTGGGGCACGCCAAGGGGCAATTCACCGATGAGGGCTGTGGGGTGTGCACCGATGGGGTTGAAGTAACGGAGCATGATTGCCTCTACAGGTGAACCCGATTTAACGGTGTCGCAGATAATCTCCTCGTTGATCTGCTTTGTGTTGCCGTAGGGTGACTCGGCTACCTTTGTGGGCGCAGCCTCGGTTACGGGTAGTACATCGGGCTGTCCATATACTGTACATGATGAAGAGAATACTATACCCTTTACATTGTGCTTGGGCATCAGCTCAAGAAGGTTAACAAGCGATACAATGTTGTTGCGGTAGTATTTGAGGGGCTGCTGTACAGATTCACCTACTGCCTTGCTTGCTGCAAAGTGGATGATAGCTTCAATACCTGTGTACTTTGTGAAGAGTGCATCGAGACCTTCGAGGTCGCAGCAGTCGAGCTGCTCGAATACGGGGCGAATGCCTGTAATCTTCTCGATGTTTTCAACAACTTCTGCCTTTGAGTTCGAGAGGTTGTCGATGATGATAACTTCGTAACCGCTGTTTTGTAGTTCAACTACGGTGTGTGAACCGATAAATCCGGTACCGCCGGTAACCAAAATTCTTTTCATAGTCTTAGCTTATGATATTTGTTAGTTAATAGTTTTTCAACTGTTTTTTGGACTAATGACAAATGTAATACAATTTATTAAATATGTGCAAACATAATCAAAAGATAATTTTGTTTGCATATATGTTGCTTTTAGACGATTGTTATTTCGCCCGATATGTTCTGGTGCATCTTCTGGCGAATCTCTTCGGTAGAGAGGCCTTTTCCAAGCAGATACATCATCTTTGTCAGTGCAGCCTCTACTGTCATGTCGCCACCGCTTATGATGCCTGCATCGAGCAGCTGTCGGCCTGTTTCGTATAGCCGCATTTTGACACGTCCCGTGCAGCACTGTGTGACGTTTACTATAATCTTTCCGCTATTGGTCGCTTCGCTCAGCGCGTCTACGAGCCATTGCTCCTGTGGCGCATTTCCCGAGCCGAATGTGCGGAAGATTATTCCTTTTATGTCGTTGCTGGCCAGAATCTTTTTTACAATGTGAGGTTGTATGCCAGGGAATAACGAGAAGATTATGATATCGCTCGACATCTTGTAGTGCGGAACAAGCTGTGTCTGGGGCTTATAGGGCTGTATCATTGCGCGATTGTATTTTATCTCCATTCCCGAGATTGCAAGCTTGGGATAATTGAACGAGTTGAATGCATCGAAGCTGTCGGCACTTGTCTTTGTGCATCTGTTTCCGCGCATCAGTTTCTGGTTGAAGTATATGCAAACTTCGGGGACTACGGGAGTACCGTCGCTGTTCTTTGCTGCTGCTATCTCTATGGCTGTAAGAAGATTCTCTTTTCCATCGGTGCGCAGAACACCTATCGGCAACTGACTACCGGTGAGTATTACCGGTTTCATAAGCCCCTGAAGCATGAAACTGAGTGCCGAGGCGGTAAATGCCATCGTGTCTGTTCCATGTAATATTACAAAACCATCGAACTTGTTATAGTTAGTATAAATTACCTCTACTATACGTGCCCAAAACTCAGGTGTCATGTCCGACGAGTCTATTGAAGGGCTGAACGCTCGTGACGAGATATTCAGATTGAACTGTCTCAGCTCGGGGATGCGACGTACCAAATGCTCAAAATCGTATGATTCAAGAGCACCGGTCATTGAGTTACGTATCATACCGATTGTACCTCCGGTATAAATGATAAGAATAGAGGGGCTTTCTTCGTTGCTCATTGCATTTCTACTTTTATTTTGCGAAGATAGTGCAAAGTATCGATATATGAATAATTGTCAAATACGTTTTTTGAAATGTCACAATTATTTCTTTACTTTGTATGTCAAATTTTAATGAATCATTGATAAAATCGAAGATATATGGAAAAGGCTAAGGTGTTTTTTACCGATTTCAGAACTAAGGCTAACGGAGATGGATTGCCTACCAAACTAAAGAAACTTATACTCAAGGCCGGTATAGCCGACCTTAATCTCGATGGTAAGTTTGTTGCCATCAAACTCCATTTTGGAGAGATGGGAAACATCAGCTATCTGCGCCCCAACTATGCAAGAGCTGTTGTGGATGTTGTAAAGGAACTTGGAGGAAAGCCTTTTCTTACCGACTGTAACACCATGTATCCCGGCAGTCGCAAGAATGCGATTGAACATCTCTACTGTGCATGGGAGAATGGCTTTACCCCTTTGACTGTCGGATGTCCCATTATCATTGGTGACGGATTGAAAGGCACTGACGATATAGAGGTTCCTGTCGAGGGTGGCGAATATGTTACAAATGCCAAAATAGGCCGTGCCATAATGGATGCCGATGTCTTCATAAGTCTTAACCATTTCAAAGGACACGAAATGACCGGCTTCGGCGGTGCAATAAAGAATATCGGTATGGGATGTGGTTCGCGTGCCGGAAAGACAGAACAGCATATAAGCGGACAGCCTGTCATAGACGAAAATCTGTGTCGTGGATGCAAGAAATGTATGCAGCAGTGTGCCAATAATGGTCTTGTATTCGACGAAGAGACCCGCAAGATGCATATTGACAAGGAGCATTGTGTGGGTTGTGGCCGTTGTTTGGGCGCATGTAACTTTGATGCAATAAATTTTGAGAATTTCCATGCTCCGCTACTGCTTAACCGCAAGATGGCCGAGTATGCAAAGGCTGTTGTAAGCGGACGTCCGCAGTTCCATATATCACTTGTGGTAGATGTGTCGCCCAATTGCGATTGCCATTGCGAGAATGATGTGCCTATTCTTCCCAATATAGGTATGTTTGTTTCTACCGACCCTCTTGCTCTCGATCAGGCTTGTGTCGATGCTTGTCTGGCTGCAAAGCCTATGCCCGGAAGCCAGCTTTATGAGCACATGCATGCCGAAGGGTTCTGCGATCATCATGACCATTTCAAGAACTCAACACCCGAGTCGGAGTGGCAGTCGTGTCTCGAACATGCCCAGAAGATTGGACTCGGTACAAGGGAGTATGAACTTATAAAATAATGTATTGCAGTGTTGATGATTTCTGATGGACAAAATAGATATTGCCGAACTCAAAAGTATACAGCTCGATATACTCGATGATGTAGTGGCTTTCTGCAAAAGAAACAATCTGCGCTATTTCCTTGCATACGGTACTCTGCTCGGTGCTGTCAGACATGGTGGATATATCCCGTGGGACGATGATGTCGATATCCACATGCCACGCACCGACTATGATAGGTTCTTGGCAACATACAACAATGCTGCAGGCATGAATGTGGCTGTTTCAAGGGAACTGGATGCGAAATACAGGGTCGCCTTTGCCAAGGTATACCGAAAAGGAACTATAGTTAAGGAAGAGCATTTCAAGCCCGATGTATTCGGTGTCTATATAGATATATTCCCTCTCGACGGTTTTGTCAATAAAAAACAGGCACATGCATGTGGTCAGTTGCGCCGATATATGCATGTAAAGAATTCACTATTCCTTAAGCAGATGAGTTTTTCAAGGAAATTGCGTCTTGCGATAACAAAACTTATTCTGTTGCCATTTAGTCTGGGCTCTCTTATTGCACGATTGAAAAGAGTTGCAACAGAACACTCTTTTGATGATAGCAAAATGGTGTTCAGCTCACATTCGCGTCTTGCCGGGAGGGAGGTATTTCCGCGTGCTATATTTGACGGCTGTAAAATGGTATCGTTTGAAGGCCGAGAATATTGCGCACCACTCGACTGCGACCTCTATCTGCGTACTTTGTATGGCAACTACATGGCACTGCCACCCGAAGAAAAACGTGTCTCTACACACAATTCGCAGGCTTGGAGAGTGTAAATCTTCCGAATTTATGGCTGTTTGATGTTATTTGATTGCCTTAGAGTTGTTTATTAAAAGAAAAAGCAGTATCTTTGCCGCGCCGATACGAGATATCGGTTAACTCAAATCATTAACCAATAAATTAAAATTTTTAAAGATGGCAACAAAAATCAGATTGCAGAGAAGAGGTCGTAAACATTACGCATTCTACTCTATCGTGGTTGCAGCTTCGAGATCTCCACGTGATGGAAAGTTCGTTGAGAAAATCGGTACTTACAACCCTAACACCGATCCCGCAACAGTTGAGATTAACTTCGAGCGCGCATTGTATTGGGTAAACAACGGTGCACAGCCTACCGACACAGCACGCAACATTCTCTCTCGCGAGGGCGTTTATCTTATGAAGCACCTTCAGGGTGGTGTTAAGAAGGGCGCATTCGACGAGGCTGCTGCACAGGCTAAATTCGAGGCTTGGAAAACCGAAAAGACTAACGCGCTCAACGGCATAAAGAGCAAGAACGAGCAGGCTAAGCGTGACGACAAGAAGGCACGTCTCGAGGCTGAGAAAGAGGTAAACGCAGCAATTGCAAAGAAGGTTGCTGACAAGAAGGCTGCTGAGGCACTTGCTAAGGCTGAGGCAGAGGCTGCTGCAGCTGCTGAGAATGCAGAGGCAACAGAGGCTACTGAGGCTCCCGCAGAGGCTTAATAGCAATCCTCTATCAATTATCTGCGCAGGCAGATAAAAATGCTCAAATTTTAAGGACAGACGAAATTCTTGTTATAATAGGTTTTTCGCTCTGTCCTTTATTTTTTAAATCAAAAATCATTGTCCACTACTCCATTGGACCAACAGTGCTAAACTGAATAGTATGCAAGCAATCATATTGGCAGCCGGAATGGGTAAACGCCTTAGAGAGTTTACAAAAGAGAATACCAAATGTATGGTGCAGGTAAACGGTGAGTGTATCATTGACCGTATGCTTTCGCAATTGTCGGAACTGTCGTTGAACCGTGTAATCATTGTAGTAGGTTACGAGGGCGACAAACTGATTGCACATATTGGCGACAGATACAGCGACAGACTCAATATCGAGTATATAAAGAACAGCGTATACGACAGAACTAACAACATATACTCGCTTGCATTGGCGAAAGAGCAACTGCAAGAGGACGATACGATACTTCTTGAGTCGGATCTTATCTTCGACAGCAGTATGCTCGATCTGCTTACCGGGGACAATCGTCCCAATTTGGCGCTGGTTGCAAAATATGAGACATGGATGGATGGAACAATGGTGTGCATAGATGAAGATAACAATATCGTCAATTTTGTTACTAAGGCAGCTTTCTGCTATGACGAGGTTGAGAGATATTATAAGACCATCAACATCTACAAATTCTCAAAAGAGTTCAGTCGTACAAAATATGTTCCATTCCTCGAGGCCTACACTAAAGCGGTAGGCAACAACGAGTATTACGAGAATGTATTGCGTGTAATAACATTCCTCGATGGTAAAGAGCTGAAGGCACTGCCTGTTGCTAATGAAAAATGGTACGAGATTGACGATAAGCAGGATTTGGATATTGCCGAGGCACTCTTTGCCGAGGAGAAGGATATCCTTCGCAAATATTACGGACGTTTCGGTGGTTTCTGGCGTTTCCCCAAGATGCTCGATTTCTGCTATCTTGTGAATCCCTATTTCGGTGCCTCTAAGATAATGGACGAGCTGCAGGCGAATTTCCGTACACTTATCATGGAATATCCTTCGGGAATGAAGGTCAACACCTTGCTTGCAAGCAAGTGCTGGGGCATAAAGGAGGAGTATATAGTTCCGGGTAACGGAGCAGCCGAACTCATCAAGGTGCTGATGGAGAAACTGCCCGGTAAATTGGGTATTGTGCGCCCAACCTTTGAGGAATACCCCAACAGACGCGACAAGAAGTCGCTTGTTACATTCGTTCCCGATAATGCCGACTATCGCTACACAGCGCAGGACCTGATGGATTATTTCGGCAGTAATGAGGTCGATAATATTCTGCTTATCAACCCCGATAACCCTTCGGGCAATTTCATACCCAAAGAGCAACTCATGACTCTTGCGACATGGTGCGACAACAAAGGCATAAGGCTTGTTGTAGATGAGAGCTTTGTGGATTTTAGCGAGGGATGGGAAAACAATACTCTCCTGTGCGATTCAATACTTGAGGAGCACAACCGTATGATTGTTATAAAGTCGATAAGCAAGAGCTATGGTGTACCCGGTCTGCGTCTGGGAATACTCTGCTCGGCCGACAAGGAGATGATTGCAGATATCAAGAGCAGTGTAAGCATCTGGAACATAAATTCATTCTGTGAGTTCTTCATGCAGATATTCAACAAGTACGAGAGCGATTACCGCCGTGCTTGTGATATCTTCATCGAGGAGCGACGTCGTTTCGAAGCTACCCTGCGTGAAATCGGTTTCCTGCGCATAATGCCATCGCAGGCCAACTATTTCCTTGCCGAGGTACTGCCGCCATACACCGCGAACGGTCTTGTATTGACAATGCTCAAGAGATATAACATACTGCTCAGAGACTGCACTTCAAAGGTTGGTTTCGACGGCAGACAGTATATGAGGATTGCTGTGCGCAGCAGAAAGGATAATGAGAGACTTATCGCAGCCTTAAAAGAGTTGGAGGAGGTCAAATGACAAGAATCTGTATCTGTGGCGGAGGTTCATTGGGGCATGTAATTGCCGGATACGTTGCACAAAAGAGCAATGTCACGGTTACTGTGCTTACCCGTAAACCGCAGTTGTGGAGCAACGAGATAAGAATAGATACACCCGACGGAAATATCATAACCTCGCATATCGGTTGTGTTACCGATGATGCCAAACAGGCAATAAGCGGGGCTGATATTGTGCTTCTATGCTTGCCCGGATATGCAATAAGAGCCGAGCTTGAGAATATAAAACCACATATAATGCCCGGAACTTTTGTAGGCAGTGTCTTCTCTTCTACAGGATTCTTTTTTGAAGCAATGGAACTGCTTGGTGACGATGTCCCATTGTGGGGCTTTCAGCGTGTACCGTTCATTGCACGCACAAAAGAGTATGGTAAAAGTGCATCACTGCTTGGATATAAGCCGTCGCACAATATTGCAGTGGAGAGATGCGATGACAAGGAGGCATTCAGAAACTTGGTTGAGCAGTTGTTCGATGCTCCTACCCGTCTGCTGAATAATTTTTATGAGGCAAGTTTTACAAACAGTAATCCCATTCTTCATCCTGCACGACTCTATTCGCTCTTTAGCGATTGGAACGACAACACTTACTACGACCACTGTTTCCTCTTTTACGAGGAGTGGAACGACGAGGCATCATCTCTGCTTGTTCAACTGGACAAGGAGTTGTTTGACATTCTTGGAAAGTTGCCTGTCGCGCCCGATTTCCTTATGCCGATACTTACCTACTACGAGAGTAGCGATCCTGAAAGCCTTACACGCAAAATAAAATCCATTACAGGCTTCAAAGGGATAAGGACACCTATGATAGAGAGCGAAAAGGGGTGGCAACCCGACCTGAGCAGCCGTTATTTTCAGGAAGACTTTATGTATGGACTGAGATATATACACGAAACAGCGTATAAACTCTCGGTAGATGTTCCTACAATTGATAAAGTGTTCAATTGGGGAATGGATATTGCCCGTAAAGCAAAATAGGAGAAGTATTTTCTTCCTATTTATATCTGCCCTCCAGCTCAAGCAGGAATTCTTTTATGTAAGTACCGCAGGCAAAGCCTCCCAACTCTTTTGCCCCTACTACTCTGTGGCAAGGTACAGCCAGCAGCAGTGGGTTTCTGTTGCATGCAATTCCTACTGCACGCGATGCTCCCTTGTTGCCTATCCGCTCTGCAATGTCGCCGTATGTTGCGGTGTAGCCATACCCTATTCTTTGCAGCTCGCGCCACACCTGTTGCTGAAACGATGTTCCACCTCCTAAATATACTGGAAAACTGAATTGTTGCCTCTTTCCTTTGAAATATTCTTCAATCTCGTTCACAACAGTGCGTTCAAGCATGCTATCGGCGTCGCTTGTCACTATACTCCCGTCGGGCGACATGGCAATGCGCACGACATAATTGTTGTCGGTGGTTATGTACATATATCCAAGAGGAGTCTGGGCTTTTATTTGTCGGAGCATTGTCATATTTTCTGAATTTATGTTACAAAGGTATAAAGAGTGGCAATATATGCAAACGGATAAACATTAATGTATCACAATTTTGTAAGAGCTTGTTTTGTAGATATTTTAAAATAGAGTATCTTCGCGCATACTTTCTTTTATATAGCAATGAGAAATTTATTTGATATAAAATTGTTGTTTGTTATTCTTGCTTTTACAGCGTGTGGCGAGGATAGGACATACGAGTATATGGAGTTGACCGAGGAGACACACTGGATATTCTCAAAGATGAAGGAGAGCTATCTGTGGGGTGACTCGATAAAGAATCCGCAGACAAAGGATTTCTTTGCCGACAACAAGGTCTTTTATAAGAATCTGTTGATGAAGTATGACAAGAGTTCATATTTCGAGGATTCGGCATCGCTGACAAGTTACGGTATGAGTTTTGCTGTCATGCGCGACCCCATCGGTATCAAGCCCAGCAATTCATACGCTCTTGTTCTTTATGTAGAGCCGAATTCTCCGGCACATGTTGCAGGTATCAAGCGCGGTACATGGATTTCAAAAGTAGGAGGCAGCAATATCACAACAAGTAAATATGATATGCTGGAGCGTGGAAAAGCCACCACTCTCTATACAAACAGAGTAGATGTTGACGATGAGGGCAACTATTTTTGGCACGAAGCAGATTCAGTAGAGATTGATGCGGCATGCGAACTCTCTACCACTTCGATGTACTTGGATACAGTATATAATATCCAAGATACAAATGTTGGCTATATGGTGTGCAACAGATTCATCGATGGTGTTTCAAAAAGCGAGTTTGCTGATGTCCTGTCGCGCTTCAACGCTTCGGATGTAAGTGAGATAATAATTGATTTACGATATAACAGCGGTGGCCCGTTGAGCGAAGCTGTAGATTGTGCTTCGTTGTTCGTACCTTCGTCATATGCATCAGAGGATGTATGTGCTATTCTCAACAATAAAGGAGATTCCGTTACTCTCTCATTCGGCAATGAGACATCGCTATCTGATGCCGAGAAAATATACATATTGACAACAGAGGCTACGCGAGGTGCGGCAGAAATATATGCCATTGCATTGCAAAGGACATTGGGAAGCAGTGTCGTGAAAGTCTTGGGAATGCCCACAGCCGGTGAGAGCCTCATTACAGAACCGTTCACTTCACCCTATGGCTTTAATATAAATCCTGTCACTGCACAGGTCTATCTGGCCGATGGCTCAGCTGTTGCATCGGATGAACTGAGAATAGACTATCAGGTAGATGAATTGAGTAATATACACTCGTGCCATCCTCTTGGCAGCAGACAGGAGTATCTGCTCTACAATACACTATATCACATAATCTATGGCTCGCTGCCAATGGATAAGGATGATGCGGCAGAAACGGCTGTCAAGAAATATATTCCAAGCGAAAAGCCCTACTCCCTGTAGGTTAATCAAATAAAGAGACATAAAAGTTTGCATCCACTCTGATGATGTGGGTGCAAACTTTTTTTTATAACTTTTTTTATATATTTCTATAAAACCCGTTGCGCAGGTACCGTGTTATAATTCCACAATAACCATAAAACTAAAAATGGAATGAAGAAACATGTATTACTTGCAACATTAGCTGTAACGATGTTTACGGCGTGTAATTCGTGCGGCAATCAACAGCCGGCACTTGTGATAGAGACTGAGACAGATAGTCTGTTTATGGTAAACGATTCGACGGTAGGCGACCTGCAGACATTTGTTTTTGAGGGTATAATACCCACTGACGACGGCAAGTCGGCAAATGCACTGCTTGCAATAGAAACGCTTAGCCTAAATGATGACGGTACATATACCATTACCACAACGTATATGGACGAGAACATGCAGCCTGCGAAGAGCGAGGATAATGGCGAGACTGTTGTACTCATAGGCATGCCCAACGACAGCACAGCTGTGATATATGAGTTCGTGTCGTATGGCAACAATCCTAAGATGCACATGATGGTCAATCCCGACAGTTCGCTTACACGACTCGACAGCAAGATGCAACCAATGTCAAACAACAAGGCGCATCGTCTCATTCATAAAAAATAGCCGGGTGATATATCCTTTATTAATAACATTAAAATGAATACCTATGAAAAAGAGTGTGATCCCTACTTTAATTATGGTGTCTTTATTAGGTGTCGTTGCTTGTGAGAAAGACCCTGATACCGACAAATTGGATAACGACTACCTCGTGTATACCAATTATGACAAAGGAACCGACTTTGCCGAGCTCAGGACCTGTCATGTAATAGACAGCATCCTTATTATAAACAATCAGGAAAAGCCTTCGTATTGGAATAACAGCAACTCGGCAACATTGATAAGCGAGTACAAGAAGAATCTTGAAGAGTATGGATATACCATTGTTGCTGCCGATGAAGAGCCCGATGTTGTGCTGCAGTTGAGCTACGTCAACAACACCTATTATTTTTCTGATTATGGCAATGGACCATGGTGGAACAGCTATCCCGGATATTGGAACTGGGGAGGTTGGGGCTGGTACTATCCTTTCTCGTTCTTCTATAGCTACTCTACAGGCTCAATAATCGCAGAGTTGGTGAGCACCACACCTTCTACAGTATCGAGTGATAAACTTACGGTCATATGGAACTCATATATATGCGGTCTGCTTAATGGTAACTCCTTGAGCATGTCACGAACATTGAGTGCAATCAATCAGGCCTTTGAGCAATCGCCCTATCTTATTGTAAAATAGTTGTATTATTATTTCGGTAGATGTTTAACATTAAAAATTTTACAAGATGAAAAGAGTTGTAAGAAATATTATATGTGCGGTTATGCTGATTACCGCAATGGGATTGCCGAGCGAGGGAAAATCTCAGGTCTCACTCGATACCTATTTCAATGTAGACTGGCAATTCAATATTCCGTTAGGCAATAATTTCTCAAATGGTGCAAGCGGTTGGGGTATGAACTTTGAGGGTGGATATTATGTTACCAACGACATTGCGCTTGGAGGATTCCTCAGTTTCCACACCAATAACGAATACTTCTCGCGTCGCACCATCCATTTGAACGAGACTCTTTCGATGAACAGCGACCAGCAGCATCAGATGTTTACGTTGCCTTTCGGTGCGCTCATACGTTACCGCCTGCAGGAGGCCGACTTTCAGCCATATGCCTCAATGAAATTGGGTGCTTGCTATTCTCAGTTCAGCAATTACTATTATGTGTTCATGAGCGACCAGAACCGTTGGGGATTTTTCATGTCACCCGAGATTGGTTTCAACTACTATCCTTGGCCCAACGGAATGGGTTTCCACATGGCCATTTACTATAGCTTTGCTACAAACAAATGTGACCTTATGAGTTACGACCAGAGCATACTCAACAACATAGGTTTCAGGATAGGACTTGCGTTCTGACATATATATATATGGTATCGGCTGCGAA
>JAEIGA010014790.1_pt1 | contig 11876 bp, 12 predicted proteins | sample 9270691 | NCBI WGS metagenome assembly JAEIGA01 (sample SAMN17057246, study PRJNA624740) | gut metagenome | biome: biome; isolation source: fecal sample | host: Bos grunniens | place: China: Xizang | collected 2019
CAACAACATCACAGTCAGGGTCATAAGCAACGGCGGTCAGCCTTCATTTGTACCCGAGAAGCCATACAGGATCATATGCGGAAGCAGCGAAGTCTCATTGGAGGGCACCTGGAAATACAGACAGGGAGCACCGATGCCGAATGCTCCGTCGATGATGTTCTTCTACTATAAGCCTGTCTGTCTATATAATGCAATGATCCATCCGCTGAAGAATCTCAGATTCTGCGGAACGCTCTGGTATCAGGGTGAGTCAAACGTTGAAAGAAGAAACGAATATGCAGCCCTCCTGTGCCTGATGATACAGAACTGGAGGGAAACATTCAACGACCCCGGACTTCCTTTCTATATAGTAGAGCTTGCCGAATTCCTGCACGAGAGCGATATGCAGGGCAGGATGGCTTGGGATGAGATGAGAGCGGAGCAGGCTCAGGCAGCGGTCCTAAGCGGGAATGCCGTACTCATCAAGAACAAGGACCTGGGCGAATGGAATGACATCCATCCGCTTGACAAGAAGACCCTCGGACAGAGGATCGCTCTGGAAGTACTGAAAAGAATGAAAAACTAACAACCAATAATTATGACACAAAATGCAAACGAAGCTAAGGGTTTCTATAAACTGACCTGGCTTCAGAGAATCGGATTCGGTGCCGGAGACATGGCCCAGAATCTCATTTATCAGACAGTAAGCATATGGCTGCTGTTCTTCTATACTAACGTATATGGATTAAGCCCAGCTGCTGCTGCACTTATGTTCCTGGTAGTAAGGCTTGTCGATGTCCTATGGGATCCTCTTGTAGGAGCATTCGTCGACAAGAGCAATCCTAAATGGGGCAAATACCGCTCATGGCTGATATTGGGAGGTATCCCTCTTGTAGGCCTGGCCATCCTGTGCTTCTGGAACGGATTCAGCGGTTCCCTTGTTTATGCATATATAACATATGTGGGCATGAGCATGTGCTACACATTGGTCAACGTGCCATACGGAGCATTGAACTCATCACTTACCAGAGACACAGAGGAGATCACCATCCTGACCTCAACCCGTATGTTCATGGCCAATCTCGGTGCATTGATCGTGAAGTCACTTCCATTGGTGATCGCTATATTTGCACCTAAGGCTGCTGACGGCACAGTAATCACAGACAAACCTGAGGCAGCACCTGCCTGGTTCATAACCATGACTATTTTCGCGCTCGCAGGTCTGATCCTGCTCATCTTCTCATTCTCGCAGTGCAAAGAAAGGGTTGTAATGAGCCAGAAGGATGCAGAAAATGTCAAGGTGAGCGATCTCTGGATGGAATTTGTACGCAACCGTCCGCTGCGCGTGATCGCATTCTTCTTCATTACGGCATTTGCAATGATGAGCATCGGTAATGCAGCTGACGCATATTTCATGACATATAATGTCAATGCAACACCGATGATGACCACTGCCTTCATGTGGCTGGGAACTATTCCTGCCTTCATCTTCATGCCACTTGTTCCTGCAATCAAGCGAAAGATCGGCAAGAAGGGAATGTTCTATCTTTTCCTCGGAACCGCTGTAGTCGGCATGGCGATGATGTATCTGTTCGTATCGGTTCCCGCACTCAAGCAGTTCTGGCTCCTTTGCATCGCACAGTTTGTCAAGAGTACCGGCATCATCGTGGCTACAGGCTATATGTGGGCACTCATCCCTGAGGTGGTTTCATACGGAGAGTATACTTCAGGCAAGCGTATCGCAGGTATTGTAAATGCCCTTACAGGAATCTTCTTTAAGGCAGGTATGGCACTGGGAGGAGTAGTCCCTGGAATAGTGCTTTCGCTTGTAGGTTTTGATGCAAAACTCGCTCAGCAGTCAACCCTTGCCGAGCACGGAATCCTCTGGCTCGTATGCGTGATCCCGGCACTGCTGCTCGTGCTTGCGATGTACATCATCTCCAAGTACGAGCTTGAAGACGACGTGATTGACAAGATCAACAAGGAAATCGAAGACAGAGCTAAAAACTAAATGACTATGAAAAATATGATTATCAGTGCGGCAATAATCCTTGCCGCAGTCGGATGTGCTTCAAAGGCAGAAGAGCCTAGAGGCGTAAAAGACGCCTTTGAAGGCAAGTTTTACATCGGCGCAGCTCTTAATGAGGCAGAGATCAGAGGACTGGACACGACAGGTGTGGAGATCGTGAAGAAACATTTCAACTCGATCGTTGCAGAGAACTGCATGAAGAATGAGGAGATACATCCTGCTGAAGATATATGGAACTTCGAACTTGCAGACAAGTTTGTGGAGTTCGGAGAGGCAAACGACATGTTCATCATCGGACATTGTCTTGTATGGCACTCACAGCTTGCAAAATGGTTCGCATATGACGAAAACGGCGAATATGTCACTCCAGAGGTGCTCAAGCAGCGAATGAAGGACCATATCACCACAATCATGACACGCTACAAGGGACGCATCCACGGCTATGATGTCGTGAATGAAGCCATCATCGAGGACGGTTCATACAGAAAGAGTCCTTTCTATGAGATACTTGGCGAAGAATTTATCCCATGGGCATTCGAGTGTGCGCATGCAGCCGACCCTGAGGCAGAACTTTACCTCAACGACTACGGAATGAATGTTCCCGGACGTCGTGATGCATATGTGAAGCTCATTGGACAGCTCAAGGAAAGAGGTCTACGTATCGATGCCATCGGAATGCAGGGCCATATGGGTATGGACTACCCTACTGTAGATGAGTTCGAGACAAGTCTTCTCGCATTTGCAGGCACTGGTGTGAACGTGATGATTACCGAATGGGATATGTCAGCACTTCCTACAGTCAATATGGGAGCCAATGTTGCTGATGTTGAAGAATATAAAGCTTCACTCAACCCGTACGCAGACGGTCTTCCAGAGGATGTATCTGCTGTATGGAATGCAAGAATGAAGAGTTTCATGGATCTTTTCCTCAAGCATTCAGATAAGATCACCCGAGTGACTGCATGGGGCGTGAGCGACGAAGATTCATGGAAGAACGGGTGGCCTATCCCTGGACGCACAGACTACTGTCTCCTCATCGACCGCAATCATGAAGTAAAACCATTCCTTAACGAATATCTTAAATAACCACAACATGAAGACACCAAAACGATATCTTGTCCCTGGCGACTATATGGCAGACCCATCTGTTCACGTATGGGACGGCAAACTCTATATCTACCCTTCACATGACTGGGAGTCAGGCATAGAAGAGAACGACAACGGCGACCACTTCAACATGAAGGACTACCATGTGTTCAGCCTCAACGGCAATGATCCTATGACTTCAGAGGTCGTGGACCATGGTATGGTACTGGAAGTTGCAGACATTCCATGGGCGGGACGCCAGCTCTGGGACTGCGAAGTTGCAAGAAAGGACGGAAAATACTACATGTACTTCCCTCTTAAGGACAGAAACGACATCTTCCGTCTCGGCGTTGCCATCAGCGACTCCCCTACAGGTCCATTCGTACCGCAGCCGGACCCTATCAAGGGAAGTTACAGTATCGACCCTGCAATTCTTGAGGAGGACGGAAAGTATTATATGTACTTCGGCGGACTCTGGGGCGGCCAGCTTCAGAGATACAAGGATAACAAGGCTCTGGAGAGTGCATACCTTCCGGAAGGAAAGGAGGCTGCACTTCCTGCACGCGTAGTACGCCTGAGCGATGATATGCTCGGCTTCGCTGAAGAGCCTAAGCCGGTCGTAGTGGTTGACGAGGAAGGAAAACCTCTCACTGCAGACAATCCATACCGCTTCTTCGAAGCATCATGGATGCACAAATACAACGGAAAATACTACTTTACATACTCTACCGGCGACACCCACTATCTCTGTTATGCAATCGGAGACAATCCATACGGACCGTTCACATACAAAGGCGTCATCCTTACTCCGGTAGTAGGCTGGACAACCCACCACTCAATCGTTGAGTTCGGCGGAAAGTGGTGGCTCTTCCACCACGACAGCGTTCCTTCAGGAGGAAGGACATGGCTCAGAAGCCTCAAGGTATGTGAACTTAAATACAACGAAGACGGAACAATCCAGACAATCGAAGGACTCGATGAATAAAATCATTAGCATGGCAATCGCTTCGGCGATTGCCATTTCAAGTTGTACATCAGCAGTAAAGACAGAGGACACACCCCTGCTTTGGCTGTCATCCGGAGAGCCGTCAGTGGAGGCTGAAATCATTGTTGACTCGACTCTGGACCTGCATCCTGACGGCTTCATCATAAAGGACACTCCGCAGGGAAGGCGCGTCATGGCCAAGACTGAAACAGGAGTTCTCTATGGCAGGTATGCACTGGACAGACTGGAAAGGACTGGACAGGCTTCCGGTAGTCTTGACATCCTTGAGGAACCGTCATACGACCGCCGCATCCTGAACCATTGGGACAACCTCGACAACACAGTGGAAAGAGGCTATGCAGGACATTCCATCTGGCATTGGGGTGAAGAGATTCCAGTGGAACGCATAACTCAATATGCACAGCTGAATGCATCCATTGGAATAAACGGAAGCGTTCTGAACAACGTGAATGCAACCCCGGAGATGCTGCGCCGCGACTATCTCGAGCGCACGGCAGCAATCGCAGACATCATGCGTCCTTACGGCATACATGTCTACCTTGCTGTCAACTTCTCGTCTCCTGTAGCACTTGGAGGTCTGAGTACATCAGACCCGCTTGATCCGCAGGTAAGAAAGTGGTGGGCAGACAAGGTTGCGGAAATCTATAGTCTGATTCCGGATTTCGGAGGATTTCTGGTCAAGGCCAACTCTGAAGGCCTGCCAGGTCCACAGGACTTCGGCCGTACGCATGCGGACGGTGCCAACATGCTGGCAGATGCACTTAAGCCACATGACGGAATCGTTATGTGGAGGGCCTTTGTCTATTCACCTCAAGGCCAGGACAGAGCATCACAGGCATGCGATGAGTTTGCTCCGCTGGACGGACAGTTCAGAGACAACGTCCTGATCCAGATCAAGAACGGACCTGTGGATTTCCAGCCGCGCGAGCCTTTCAGCCCTTTGTTCGGCCGGATGTCTAAAACGGCGATGATGGTGGAATTCCAGATAACACAGGAATATCTTGGATTCTCCAATCATCTTGTATATCTGCCGCCCCTGTTCAAGGAATGCCTCGACAGCGACACATACAGCAAGGGTGAAGGCTCCACTGTTGCAGCAATCACCACCGGACAGGTCTATCCTGAAGCATACAATACAACTGCTGTTGCCGGAGTTGCCAACATAGGCAGAGATGAAAACTGGTGCGGTCATGATTTCGCACAGTCATCATGGTACGGCTTCGGACGCATGGCATGGAACACAAATCTTTCCAGCGAGGACATTGCACGAGAATGGCTGCAGCAGACATTCTGCAGCGATAAAGGATTCGTTGATCCGGTATTGGAGATGATGATGACATCACGTGAGGCGGCAGTAGACTATATGATGCCGCTCGGACTGCACCACATATTCGCATGGGATCACCATTACGGTCCGGAACCTTGGTGCGAGATCGAGGGAGCAAGGCCTGACTGGCTCCCTAAGTACTACCATAAAGCTGATGCATACGGAGTCGGATTTGACAGAACTCTCGCAGGCAGCGGCAATGTCGGACAATACAACGAGCCTCTGGCATCCTTATATAACAATATAGAGACATGTCCTGAAAACCTGCTCCTCTGGTTCCATCATGTGCCCTGGACTCATGTAATGCACAACGGACGCACACTATGGGACGAGATGTGCCATAGATATGATGCCGGAATCAGAAAAGTACGCGAATACCAGGCTATATGGAGCGGCGTGAAGCCATATATCGATGACCAAAGATGGGAGGCGGTCAACGCCAAGCTAAAAATCCAGGAAAGCGACGCAAGATGGTGGCGCGACGCATGTATCCAATATTTCGGAGAGTTCTCAGGCATGCCTGTACCAAAAGAAATCGAGCAGCCGGAAAGGCCGCTCGAAGAGCTCAAGAAGATCAAGCTTGACATGAAGCATCATAACTAGAGATCATAATTCGAATTCTTCATGGATTCGTCTAAGTTTCATTGCAATCATGCAGAAAAGGCCTCCAAAAACTATCAGGCCGACACCTGCAAGCACAATGGCCGTTGCCACCCCTGCGCCGAATGGATTGATGAGAACCAGTACTGAAAGTACGAGCAGCAGGACACCGCCAAATATGGTTGTCTTGCCGCCTTCCAATCTGAAATTCTCCATATCACCACCAAAAGCAATGATCATAAAGCTATGATACATCATCCATATTCCGAGCATTATCGGAAGCAGGATGAGGGTGACATTGGGATAGATACACAGAAAGATTCCGATAAGAAGGTCCAGGACACCACCAGCCAGGATGTAGCCTTTGGCGGCGAGATAATTGGAACTCGAAGAGGCGATGATCAGCTGAGAGGCTCCGACGAACAGGATGAGTACTCCGAACAATACGCTGATGACCGCGTAGCTCTTGAGAGGGAAGACAAAGACTGCAATGCCAGCCAAAACACACAAAAGGCCTGCGATTGCCATCAGCCACCAATGCTTGACGACACGGCTCGCTCTTCTGACAAGGTATTCAAAATGATTTTTCATAACTCTTAAAATTTAATTCAAGAGCCGGAATTCCAAGTATCATGCTAAAACATAAAAGGCGGCCCAACGGACCGCCTTTTACTTTATATCAGAATGTCTGATTACGCGTTGAGAGCATAGTACTCGCACTCCTTGCCGCAACGAGTCTCTACTACTACATTGAGCTTGCCCTCGCGAGCGAGCCAACCAAGAGCTGTGTAGAACTCTGCAGATGCGAGACCTGTCTCCTTCTTAAGCTTAGTCTCAGTCATCTTGCCGTTTGTATTAAGCGCATTCCATACGAGACCAGCGTTGTTTCCGATGTTGTTGATTTCCATAGTAATTTATTTTAGCTTTAATTTACACTTAGACAGCTGCTGCTGTCTCTACTAACTAATTGTTTTGCAGGCGCAAAGATATATATTTTTTTCTAAATATAAAATTTAGTATATTTGCTAGGTTAGACAGATATTAAAATACGACTACAATCATGAAAAGAATCATTATCGCAGCAATGAGCGCAATAATGCTCCTGAGCAGCATATCTGCATTCGGATGGGGTCAGAAGGGCCACGATGTAGTAGCAGCCATAGCTGAGCAGCACCTCACAAAGAAGGCCAGGAAGGCTATCTCAGAAATCCTGGACGGCAAATCGATCGTATACTACTCGTCATGGATGGACAATATCCAGAATTCTCCTTATTGGGAAAACGGTTATAACAAGACAAAGACATGGCACTATGCCAATGTCGACAAAGGCGAGACATACCAGAGCATGGTAAAGAATGAGGACGGAGATGTGATCACAGGTCTTGAATTCCTTACAAAGGAACTGACCGAGAACTACGATAACCTCACTGACAGCACAAGAGCGGATTATGTAAAGATGATCGTGCACATGGTCGGTGACATGCACTGCCCGATGCACGCCGGAAGACTCTCAGACAGGGGAGGAAACGGCACTAAAGTAAAATGGTTCGGACAGAACACCAACCTGCACTCCATCTGGGACAGCAAGATGATTGACTCTGCCAGAAAGTGGAATTACAGCGAATGGGTTGAGCAGCTGGACAGAACCGACAAGAAGTTCAAGAAAAACGTAATGCGAGGAACCTATGAAGAGTGGTTCAAGGAGACCGTAGAGGGCGCTGCATCAATCTATGAATATGTAGAGGATATGGGAAAGGAGAATCCGAACCTGTCATACCAGTTCGTATACGACTTTTCCGACCTTCTTGAAGACAGACTTGTGGTAGGAGGTTATCGCCTCGCCTATGTACTGAACATGATTTTCGGCTAGGCCCCTTCACCATCGGACACATTCATATTTACATTGAGCTTGCGGAGTGTTTCAAGGAACATCCGCAGCTCATTTTCGTTTATGCCCTCCAGCATCTGGTCCAGAATGGAGATTCCTTTCTGCTTTGCTCCAGGCTTGAGCTGATTGGCCTTCTCTGTAAGGACAAGAGTATTTGACCTGCGGTCATTCTTGTTCTGTCTACGAACGACAAATCCCTTACGTTCGATAGCATCAACCAGCTTGGTAACGGAATTCTTGTCTTTATGCATCATATCCGCAAGCTGCTGCTGAGACATCTCACCATGGTTCCATAAAAGGTCTATGAGCATGAACTGCTCAGGGGTCAATGGAACACCCAGCTGTTTCAGTTTGGAAGCGAGGAACTGCTTGAGTTTGCAACCTGTAAGATTGAGTTCAACGGCGATCTCTTTAGATAGTAACATACGGATACTGTATTAAATGCATACAAATATATGGAATTTATTCATAGCACGCAACGTCTCAGACGCACCGCATCCTCCTCCCTCAGGACTCCGGCAGAGCACAGGCCGTCTACAGTCCATAGCTCCCTGGGATTGTTATCCCTATACAGGATAATGGCACGCGCAGTCTCCATGTCACCGATATAAGGATGTCTTTTAAGGGAATCGGCGGGCAGTTCCCACATAGGGAACCTGTACGGGTCTCTCACTACTACAAGATCACTAAGTCCATCGTACTTCTCTTGATCGAAGTTGTATATATCGAGCAGTTGTTCCTTGAAAGTGTACCCGCGAAGCTCTCTCCTGTATTCTATTATCTTTTTCGCATACCACTCTCCAATGCCCGGCAGGGCATCCAGCTGCTCAAGATCGGCATCATTCAGATCAACCAAAGGTATATCGATATATTTCTCCAGTCTGAGGTATACACTGTCTGCTACAACGTACGATCTGGCAAAATCCTCCTTTCTGCGGAACACTCCTCCCTTCTTTCTGTAATTGTCGATTGACTCTGCTTGTTTCGGGCTGAAACCCAGACGGCACAGGTCCTCGACAGACACCGTATTGGGATCAAAGCTGAAAGATTCGACACGACGATAAGGAGTGTTTTTTCTGACAGCCTGAGCTCTGGGAGCATGACGGGAACTCTTCTGCACGACGACTGTCTCCTTCACCTCCTGGACCTCCCTATAGACGAATACTGTATCGGGCGTGTCACGGTTGGCTGCGATTTTCGTCACAGCCGCCCTATGGATAAAAAGAGCGGTCTGGTAACCGACCAGCAAAAACACAAGAGCGAGCACTCCAATGATGAATGACTCCGACAGTCCTGACTTCTTGTCTTCTTTTGATTTCATAAAAAACGGGCATCTGAAATTTCAGACACCCGTTACAATCACTCTCCTTATACAAAGATACACATCGACGGTAAAAGTTCACAAAATTTCTGTCCTCGACGTGCAGATTTTTCTTTTTCTTTAAATTATTTCTTTTTTTTAAACAAAATCAGTCCTCGTCTGCCTTATGATAGGACTTCTTTTCCTTCTTCTTTTCAGGCGCTCCGGCAACGATGATTACGATTTCGCCCTTTGGTTCGTGTTCCTTATACCATGCAGCGACGTCGGTCAGCGTGCCTCTCTTGTGCTCCTCGAATTTCTTCGAGATCTCACGAGCAACAGAACATTCCCTGTCACCTCCAAAGAATTCAGCGAACTGCTCCAGTGTCTTTACAAGCCTGTATGGTGATTCATAGAATATCAGGGTTCTGGTCTCTGATGCAAGTTCAGTCAGGCGTGTCTGACGTCCCTTCTTCTGAGGAAGGAATCCTTCAAAGCAGAACCTGTCACATGGGTAGCCGGATGAGACAAGAGCCGGAACAAATGCTGTTGCACCAGGGAGCGTCTGCACCTCAATTCCCTCCTGCGTACATGTTCTCACAAGCAGGAAGCCCGGATCAGAAATTCCAGGAGTGCCGGCATCGCTGATTAAAGCCACATTAAGGCCCGCCAGAATACGCTCCTTTATCATCGATGCTGTCTTGTGCTCATTGAATTTATGGTGTGACTCAAGGCGGCCTTTGATATCATAATGCTTCAGAAGAACAGAACTTGTCCTTGTATCTTCAGCGAGAATCAGATCGGCCTCTTTCAGAACCTTTATGGCTCTGAAGGTCATGTCTTCAAGATTTCCGACAGGCGTAGGTACTATGTATAGAATTCCAGCCATCCTTATGCCTGAACCTTGCGGCGTACCGCCATCATGAAACGATATACGACCTGAGATGACATGTCCCAGTTGAAGTTTGCCGTAATGAATTCCACAACATCATCCAGTGAAGTCATTGCATTGATCTTCGCTCTTGTCTGCTGGAACTTTACAGGATCCTCATCGAAGAGTACATTGATGAACTGCACTCTGTCATTGAGGGAAATGGCGCTGAGCAGATCCCTTACAGGAGAACCTGCCATGTCTGTGCGCCAGGCCTCCTTGTTAGTCATCACGTCAATGACCGCCTTCTTCACCTTAGGAGAGTCCTGAGCTGCCTCGAAGATAGGCTTAGGCTCCGCAAATAACGGAAGGTCATCATCGTCTTCCTCTTCAGCTGTTTCAGGTTCCTCCTCGACAGTCACAGGCTCTTCTTCCGGAACTGTCGGCTCAACAGCAGGTTCTTCAACTACTTCTTCTACAACCGGCTCCACGACTGGCTCTTCGACAACCGGTTCCTCAATAACTGTTTCAACCACTGGAACTTCGACCGGAACTTCCACAGGAGCTTCCACAGGAGCTTCGACCGGTGTCTCAATCGGTGTCTCTACAAACGGAAGGTCATCCTCCTCCAGAACCTCTACAGGCTGCTCAACCATCTCAATATCATCAATTTCCAGATCTATCGGCATCGCCGTCAAATCCTCAGGATCGACAACCTGCTGAAGCTCCGCCATCTTCGCATCGAGCTTTTCAAGCTGGATTCTGATGGAAGCCATCATAGTCTTTATCTCAGACAAAATTTGCTGCTCTCTATTTTCCATAAGGCAATAAATTTCTATATTTGCGTTCTCAATCTACAAAAGTAAGGAAATGTTTTTAGAAAGTGCAAAAAAAGCGGGTTCAATTGAAGTAATCTGCGGATCAATGTTCTCCGGAAAGACCGAGGAACTTATAAGAAGAATGAAAAGGGCGCAGTTTGCCAAGCAGAAGGTAGCGATCTACAAGCCCTGCATCGATGTAAGATATTCAGAGGACGAGGTGGTTTCACACGATGCGCACAGCATTCCTTCGACTCCGATCAATTCACCTGCACGCATGCTGGAACTTTCCAATGACGTTGAAGTCGTAGGCATAGACGAAGCGCAGTTCTTCGACGAAAGCATCGTAGAAGTAGTGCAGACTCTCGCCAACAAGGGAATACGCGTGATCATCGCCGGTCTCGACACAGACTTCCTCGGCAAGCCGTTCGGTCCTATGCCAGCCCTGATGGCAGTTGCAGAAGACATCCAGAAGGTACATGCAATCTGCGTAAGATGCGGAAGTCCGGCAAACCACTCACACAGACTCTCAAAGAGCGACGAGCTGGTAGTCCTCGGAGAAACAGACATCTACGAGCCACTCTGCAGACACTGCTACAACGCAGCAAGAAACAATAAATAAAAGTAAAAGGTAGTCTTTTCGGACTACCTTTTATTTATTTGATAAGCTTCAGGATCTTGGCCAGCTGGTCAGGACACGAAGTCGGACGTCTTCCGCAGGTGATGCCTTCCAGGCGGCGTATTGCCTCTTCTACCGACATATCCTTGATCAGAGCGCCGATGCCTTTGGCGTTTCCGTCACATCCGCGGGTGTACTTAACAGAAAGGATGATGCCGTCCTTGATCTGAATATCGATCTGCTTTGAACATACTGTCGCGCTTGGAGCAGCCGAAACATAACGTACTCCGTCAACGGTCTCATCGCTGATGATTCTATAATCATCGACAACTACTTCCTGCTTGGCCTGCTGC
>JAEIGA010014791.1_pt1 | contig 11875 bp, 8 predicted proteins | sample 9270691 | NCBI WGS metagenome assembly JAEIGA01 (sample SAMN17057246, study PRJNA624740) | gut metagenome | biome: biome; isolation source: fecal sample | host: Bos grunniens | place: China: Xizang | collected 2019
AATCTTTATGTTATACTCAAGATGTTGTATTGTAAAGGGATTTACTTGTCAATATAATGTACAATCTCTTGTTCGGGGGTGTTTCATTGAAAACATTACTTGTTCATTTTTCAAATGATATGGAAGTTAAAGAGCTTTGTTCACGGAGTGAATCACAAGATATTGATGTATTAGAACTTCGTGATTTATCAAGAAAAAACTTCTTTTCAAGTTATTTTTGTACTAAAAAACCGTCAGCTATCCGTTTAAGAGGATATGATATTGATTTTGAAGATTATGAAACAATAATTCTCGCAACTGACGAAAGCTTTGGTAATATAGCACCTGCAATGAAGGTGTTTATCCGTCAGAATGATTTGAGATTTAAAAATATAGTTTGTCTTGTTTTTGGAGAGGGAAGAAGCCAGAAAAAAGCAACGGATGCATTGAGAACTGAAATTTCTCTTGCCGGAGGAACTGCGAGTTGCGTAATATCTGTTTCAACAAGGGCATTTAAAAGAGAGGCAGAGGATTTGCTCTTTTATGTTCGTCATAGATTACATGTGTAAAATATTTGAGAGGGTAGGGAAACCTACTCTCTTTTTAATTTACATTTTATTAACACTAGATTTGTTTTATTTCGTTGACTTGAAATCGGATATATGTTATATTTACAATGTATAGATTTTTCTTAGTGAAAGGAAATTATGTAATGAAAAAAGGCATTAAATTACTTTTGGCAATTTTAATGGTTGTTTCTGTTTGTTCAAGCTTTATGCTTGTAGCTTCAGCCGTTGAAGTTCCTCAACAATATCTTAATTCTTCAAACTATGTTATCAGTGATGGAACAGTATCAAATGCTTCCCAGCCTATTGTTAAGGATGGGAAAATTACTTTTAAAATAAATATGGCTAGTGGCTTGACAGTAACAGAGGCGTTAGTTACTGTTAAGTATGATAAAAATGTGTTGGAAATAGTGGATGCAGGTCCTGTTATGACTAAGGATGTGGATGGCAATGAAAAAGAAGTTGTTACAGGTATGCATACACAAGGTGTTCCGCAGTATGATGACTCTGCATATACCTTTGCATATATCAGTGCTAACGGCTATAAAACAGGTAATTCGGGTAAAGAGTTCGTATTTATTACATTCAAGGTGAAAGATTCAACATGTCCTCTTACAACTGTAGAGTTTTTTGCGGGTGACTACACTTCAACAGACTCTATAAAGAAATTTGAAAATTTTGCAACAGTTGGTACAGTGACACAGTTGTCATTTGAACCAGGAAATAAATCTATAGCAATAAAATGGGATGCAATTCCAAGTGCTACAGAATACCTTATTTACCGCAAAGGTGGCGAAGATAAAAACTTCAGAAAATTATCATTTGTGTCTGGTATTAAATATACAGATACTGAAAATATAGTAAACGGAACAAAATATACTTATGCAGTACGAGCAAAAAATGAATTTGGCTTTGGTTGGTATGTTGGTACATCATTTACATATCTTGATACTGTAAACCTTACAGTTACCAACGCTTCTTCTGGCATTAAAATCGCATGGGATGCGGTTGAAGGTGCTACAAAATATCGTATTTATAAAAGAGTTTCTGGCGAAAAAGAGTGGGGAAAGTTAACCACGGTTGAAAGCAATGTTCTTACAGTTACCGACAAAAAAGTTACAAGTGGTGTAAAATATCAATATACGGCAAGAGCATTTAAGGGTGATTCGTATAGTGCTGCTGCCAAATCAAAGACGATTCTATATGTAGGTATAGTTTCAAAAGTTACTTTAGAAAATGGTTCAAAAGGAGTTTCAATAAAATGGTCTGCTGTAGATGGTGCAGAAAAATATAGAATTTACAGAAGACTTAAGGGCGAGAGTGCGTGGACCACATTAAAAACAGTAGATGGCAGTGTGTTGGAATTAACCGATACAGGTGCTACAAGCGGTAAAACAAATTATTATGCAGTGAAAGTTTACTCAAAAGGTGCATGGAGCTCATATAAATCTTATGCTATCAATTATTTAGCTGCTCCAGTTGCAACAAAGACTTATGCTACTGTGGGTACAGGTAATATAATTAAGTGGGAAGCAGTTCCTGGTGCAGCTAAATATCGGGTTTACAGAAGAATGTCCAAAAATGAAAAATGGAGTTCACTAGGAAAAACAACTGCGACTTCATTTACCGATAAAAATGTTAAACTTGGCGAATCTTATATGTATACCTTAAAAGCTGAGAATGGTAAAAATCTTTCAAGTTGTTACGCAAGTTGGACAGTTAAATATACACTTTCAATACCTGTAATAAGCAAGATTACCCCATCATCTGACTCAATTAAAGTTCAATGGAGTTCGGTAAAAGGGGCAGATGGATACAGACTTTACAGAAAGACTGCAAAGGATAAAAAATGGACTACTTTAAAGAATACAACTTCTACATCATATACTGATAAAAAAGTAAAATCAGGAACAGTTTATTATTACACTGTTAAAGCTTACAAAGGTAAGACTTTCTCAGAGAGAGATAAAACAAATTTTGTGGGTGTTATTCTTAAAACGCCAACAGTAAAGATTGCTAACGCTTCTGATGGTGTTAAGGTTTCCTGGTCAAAAATCACTGGTGCAGCAAGTTATGTAGTGTATAGTTCACAGTATAATACATCTACAAAGAAATGGTCATCATGGGAAAAGAAAGGTACTACAAAATCAACAGTAGTTTCCTTGGTAGACAAAAAGGTCACTAGTGGAGTGAAGTATAAATATATGGTGCGTGCAATAAATGGTACATGCAAAAGTGCATATAAGGCATCCGCTGAGCTTCTTTATTTAGGTACACCAACAGTTAAAATTTCAAACAGTGCAACTGGAATAACTGTGAAATGGAGTGAGGTTAAGGCAGCCAAAAGCTATAAAATTTATCGTTCAGAGCTAAATGTTGAAACAGGAAAATGGACATCATTGAAAAATATAGCTACAGCTAAATCAACTGCGACATCCTGGGTTGATAAAACTGTTGTGAATGGTGTTAATTACAAATATACTGTTCGTTCAGTAAATGGTAAGGTTTTATCAGGTTATAAGGCAACAGGAGGCTTAATGTTCCTTGAAACTCCAGTGTTATCAGAATGTGTGCCGTCAGTAGAGGGTGTTGTACTAAAATTTGAGCAGAATCCGTCTGCGGAAAGCTATAAGGTTTATCGAAAAACCTTATACACAAACTGGATTTTACTTGAAGAAATAGAAGGAGCCGAGAATACGACCTATACCGATATGGATGTAATAGCAGGCACTGAATATACTTATACTGTAAAAGCGATTAATAAAAACAGTGAAAGTTATTATGATAGAGATGGTATTTCTGTATCATATCCTGATGTTGAGCAATAAAGCTAATATCCCCTTGCACAAGGCAGGGGGATAACTTGATAATGAAGAAAGGTGGAAGTTAATTTTGAAAAGATTTATTTCGCTTATGCTTTGTATTGTGATATGCTTTTCTATAATGAGCACTAATATGCTTACTGCATTTGCGGCGGGTAAAGCTACATCTTTTTTAGAAGTTACTGGTTCCGGGATGAAGGACAGCGAGATTTCATACACAATAAGTCTTAAACCAAATGTAACTAAATTCAGTGGGGCAATTTTAAATATTGAATTTGACCCTACTGTATTAGAACTTAAAAATGCAACACCTGTATTTACACTTGATGAGGATGGAAATACAAAATATAATCTTTATGGAGAGTATGTGCACGGTTTTGTGAGCGGTAGCAATAGAGTGTATTCTGTTGCATATATGAACAATAATGGTGTAACTACAGGAAATAGCGAATATAAGCATTTCTTTAATATTACCTTTAAGGTTATAACTAACGAAAGACCATCAACTACAGTAAAATTCACCTGTAAAGAAATTTTTACTAATGATGATGTTGATAATGATATAAGACCTACAGATGCTCCTCAGGTTTTTAAAGAATTAACATTTTCAACTTTAGATAATCCAATTCTTCGTTCTGCAACACTTTTGGAGAATGGAATCAAATTTGAATGGGATGCAGTCGAGGGTGCTGAAGAGTATTCTGTTTTACGAAAAGCAAGTAATGAAGGTGTCTGGCATACTATAGCTGAGCTTGGTGCTGATGAAACCTCTTATATAGATACAGATGTTGAAAGTGGCGTGAAATATACTTACTCTGCAAAGAGTGGTAATGGCTATGGTGACAGTGGTTTCTATTCTGCTGGTGTAAGCCAGCTTTATCTTGAGGCAGCAACTATTACATCAGTTTCAAATGTAAATAATTCAGTCAGAATTACATGGGGTGCAGTTGGTGGTGCAGAAAGCTATGCAGTTTACAGACAAGACTCAGATAACTCAGAGTGGGCACTTTTAGAAAAAACAGCTTCACAGAAGCTTTATTATGAAGATGAGAGTGTTGCAAGTAATAATACATATAAATATGCAGTTGCAGTTGAAAATGGTCAGGTGTCAACCCAAACTGGCTTAAACAGTGTAAGTCATAGGTTTATGGCTGCTCCTATTTTTTCAGAGTCAAAAAATATTGAAAACGGAATTAAACTTTCATGGAATTCTGTTGCCGGTGTTACCTCTTATGAGCTTTATCGTAAGCTTAACGCAAATGATGAGTGGCAATTGATTAAATCAACGGATGCTACAGGCTATCTTGATGAAGATGTAACAAACGGCACAACATATATATATTCTCTTAAAACAGTTGGACAGGATGCTTCAAGTAGTATGAATATTGCTGCTACCGTTGCGAGAATTGAAGCACCAGTGATTACTGGTGTCGGTGCTACAGGTGATGGTGTAGATATTACTTGGAATAAAGTGAATGGTGCTACAGGTTATACAATTTATCGCAAAGCTCGCGGTGAAAATGAGTGGCAAGTTGCTGGTAGTGTAGGTACAGGTGCATCCTCATATAAAGATACAACCTTAAATGGTGGGTACTATACTTATGCTGTTGTTGCAACCTTAAACAACACTGAAAGTGCTATGACAATAAGCAACACCGAAATTTATTTCTTGTGCGCACCGAAAAATGTTGTTTTAGAAAATACTAAGACGGGCATTAAAATTTCATGGAGTGGTGCCGATAACGCAGCTAGTTATCAGATAAAACGAAAAGATGCCATTACTGGTGAGGTAATTATATTAGGTGAATCAAAAACACCGTATTTTATGGACGAAACTGTAGAAAATCTCTTGAGTTATGCATATTCCGTAACGGCAATTGATTCGATGGGTGTAAGTAGCGAAAGCAGTGCGTTTACAATAGATTTTTGCAGAGTTGTGTCACCAGAAGTTTTAAGTGCGACACCTGAAACCAATGCCATAACTTTAGTTTGGGATGCAATTAGTGGTGTAGAGTCTTACAATATTTATAGAAAAACTGATGGCAACTGGTCTAAAATTACAACAGTTGGTGCTGATGTTTCAAGCTATAAGGATACGTCTGTTACAAGTGGTATAAGGTACAGCTATACAGTTACAGCTGTAAAGAATAATACCGAGAGTTATCTTGTTGACGAAAATTCAAAAAGTGCAACTTATGTAAATAAACCATCAAATTTAAAAGCCTCTTTAACAGCTGCTGGTGTTTCTCTCAGTTGGCAGATTACAGATGATTTAACTAATTTTGTAGTATATAAAAGGGTTAAAGGTAATGCTGAGTGGTCAACTCTTACTAAAACCAATTCTTCTGTTACAACTATTCACGACACAGCTGTTAAAAGTGGTACAACCTATGAGTATGCGATACAGGCTATTTCGAATGATGGTACTTTTACAAGTGGACTTTCTGATATTAAATCAGTAACATTTCTTTCTAAAATAGCAACTGTTAAGGTTTCTAATATAGCTGGTGGTGTCAAGGTTACCTGGTCCGCGGTGAAGGGTGCAAAGAATTACATTGTTTATCGTCGACTTACGGATGGTACATGGAAAACCTTGAAAAAAGTCTCTGCTTCTACACGTAGTTTTACTGATAAAACAGCGGTAAGTAATAAAGAATATTATTATACCGTCAGAGCGGAAGCAAATGGCTACAAAAGTGCATATCAGAATTATCCGATATATCATTTAGCTGCACCGAAAATTACTGGTTTTGATTCTCAGATAGGAAAAGGTATTACAGTTAAATGGTCAAAGGTGGCTGGTGCAACACAATATTATGTTTATAGAAAAACTGGTGATTCCAAGTGGAAAAAAATAGGAACCACCAAGAATTTGCTTTTCCTTGATAAAAATGTAAAACTAGGAACAACATATATCTATATGGTAAAAGCAAATGGTAAAAATGTGACATCAAGCTATTATGCTGATGGTTGGAAGCGTCAATTTACACCAGGCACACCAACAATAACATCTATCTCATCATCTTCAAAGGCGATAACAATAAAATGGGGTAAGGTAAGTGGAGTATCTGGCTACAAGCTTTACCGAAAGGCAAACGGAGATAAAAAATGGACATCAATAGCAACAATAAAGGGTACTTCTTATACTGATAAAGCTATTAAAAAGAATGTAAAATATATTTATACAATAAAATCATATAAAGGTAAAGTGCTTTCGTTGTATAATAAAACTGGTTGGTCTGGTGCAGTGCTTTCTGCATCGAGTGTAAAAATAGCTAATGCCTCAACTGGTGTTAAGGTTTCGTGGTCTAAAAATAACGCGGCTACAAGCTATATTGTTTATCGTGGTACTTATGATGCTGTGAATAAAAAATGGTCTTCATGGAAGAATATGGGGACAATAAAGGCGTCTAAAACATCTTGGGTAGATACAAGTGCGCAAAGTGGTACTACCTACAGATATACAGTGAAAACTGTTTGCGGTAGCTGTAAAAGTTCAGTTAAAGCATCGGCTGGTTTGCTTTATTTAAAAATGCCTAAAGTAACAATTTCAAATGCTTCAAATGGTATTACTGTAAAATGGACTCAAGCTTTACAGTCAAAGGGTTATATTGTTTACAGGGCACAGTATAACACAAAAACAAAGAAATGGTCTTCTTGGGAAACTATGGTAAAAACAAAATCTAGTGCAAATTCCTGGGTAGATAAAAGTGTTAAGTCGGGTGTAACGTATAAATATACGGTAAAAGCGTTTTCAGGAAAAACAACATCAACCAATGCTTCTTCAAGTAGTCTCAAATATCTTTCAACCCCACAACTTGTAAATGCATTCAGAACAGCGGAGGGTATTGTTGTAACATATCAACAGGTTGCTGGTGCAGAGGGTTATAGAATTTATAGGAAAACGGATGACACATCTTGGGCAAAAATTGCAGATGTTAAAGGTAAAGGTACCGTAAACTATACTGATAACACAGTAGATGAAAATACTAGCTATACTTATACGGTAAAAGCTTTTTCTGGTAAACATTTTAGCTATTACGATAAAAATGGCGTAAGCTGTAAATGAAACTTAAATAAAAACCGAAAATCACTTTAGTTTAAGTGGTTTTCGGTTTTTATAGTTTTATTGTTTTTTAATTAGTTCACCATTCAATTGTTTTTCTGCCATTTCTTCAATTTCTTCAGGGGTAGCAGTTTTCATGAATTCTGCAAGCTTCGTTCTTTGTTCTTGTAAATCTGCATACATTCTTTCACGCTTGTCAGCTGAAAGTGTGTAGAAGAGTTTTGGCACAATGCCAAGACAGGATGAAATAATCGGAATACCAGTACCAAGAGCAAATATCCACCATTTAGTTTTATCAGTCTGAGTACCGATTTCTTTACCTTGAATATAACCGATTTTGCTCATTACAATATTATTTACACTGCCCATGACAGCTCTTTGAAGTTTAGTAATAAGACTTCTTGAAACACCTATCATAGCTTCGGAACGATAGCCATTTTTCCATTCGCAGTAGTCAAGAGCCTCGTTCTGTATTTCTGCAGGGATAACGCGTCTCAGTCCGTAAACACACATTTCAAAAATTTCTTCTATAGCCATCAAAGGTAGAATAACAGCTTTTTTCTTGAAGTTTTTGTTTATAGAACCTATTCCGAAAACGATAAGCCATAACATATCAGTCCAAGCATCCTCTAAAATCCAGAGAGTCTTTGTTGCAAAACGCCGTCTTAAAGGTTCGACGAAACTGTAACTAATAAATTTAATTGGGAATGCAGGGATACCAACAATCGTTTTCCAGGTTATAGAGCCTATAACATCTATATAGAAGTTTGTTCTGCTAAGACCTATGCTGAATCCTGATAAAAAGTCTGAAAGCATATAAATTAGCATGGGTTTATTATTTATAACCGCTTTAAGACAATGCATTACAGAAGGTTGTTTAATAGATTGAGAAACACGCTCACGGGAGCTTGTTATAAAGAAAAGTGAAAATGAAGCAGAAAGAACGGCACAAGCAATACCGAATACTGAGAAAAGGTTTTGTAACTGCATATTTATTTTTTTGTTTGCTATAAGATCAAATATTATACCGAAAATCTGCTTTGGTAAGTCTTCAACTAAGTGTGAGGTAACATTTGCAAGAGCAATTAACCTTGAACGCTCTAAAGGTTCGGGGGTTATTGTAGCAAGAAAGCCGGTTTTTGCGATTGAAGTAAAAGTCTCGGCGGTTTCTGTAATTATGCTCATTGCGAAATAGAAAAGCCACTTAGGCAGGTGGGTTGCAGCAGTATTTGGGAATATAAAAGGAATTAACCACATACAAAGCCCTATAATGGTTAAAGGAATTTCACCAAAAAGAACATAGGGCTTGAATTTGCCCCAGCGCGTTCTTGTTCTATCAACTGTAACACCTATAAAAGTGTCGTTTATTGAGTCCCAGATAGTTGCAACAATATTCTGAATGGCAAGGTATCCGAAATCAATTTTTACAACGTCATATATAAAACGTTCTTTATAATCATTAATATTAAGACTCGCACCTATATCGTTTAAAATATAAGCAAAGGTTTCACGCCTTCCTACATATCGCATAGGTTTATTAATATCATAAGTCTGTGTATTTTCTGTATTCATAGTTTCACTCCTTTTGACAAGGGGGGTTCAAAGCTTCAAAAATCGCTTCAATAGTATTTTCTTCTGCTTCAATATAATGCTCTTTCAATCTCATGTGCTCTAAATAATGAGCATCAGAACCCGAAAGAATTTTTAATTCATTTAAGTAAGGGTGTTGCTTTTTTAAGGTATCAAGAGTATCAATATCAGCAATTTCAGCGCAGTTGAAGTTGAATGAACTGTCAATAGTACCTAAGTTTGAAATTATACTGTAAGAGTTTCTGTCTATATGTGCAGGGTAACAAATTCCTCCATAATCAGCAACAATACTTACGGCATCGTTTGCACTGATAGTTGATGCTGTAATAAGTAACGTGTGTTCAAAGCCTAAAACGTTATCGCTTTTATCGAAAACAAGCTGTTCACCGAAAACGGTTGGCTTGTTTCTTATAGGTGGTAAGGTTGAATGCACATATTCACAAAATTTATTTGCCATTCTTAAATTTGGAAAAAGGCATACAATGTGAACTTCTTCAGCAGTACAAAGTTCCATACCGGGAATTACGGTAAGACCTATTTCTTTACCGGCTTCCATAACTGCCTGACAGTTTAATGTGGAGTTATGGTCGGTTAAAGCTATGACATCCAAATCGTAAAGCTTTGCCATATTTACAATGTTGTTTGGTGTCATTTCATTATCTCCACAAGGACTTAAGCCTGAGTGAATGTGAAAGTCATAGTAGAGCTTCATTGTAATTTAGAAAACTCCGATGCAATTTCGTAAGAATTTTTGTCAGTTGTAAGAATTATAACACCATTTTCATCTGCTTTTTGTTTTGCATTATCATCAAGTGGTGCATTTTCTGTGAGAACAATACAAGCAACGTCAGTGAGTACGGCAACACCAACTGAATTGACGTTACCCATAACTGTAAGCCATATGTTACCTTCTTCTGCTCTTGACATAACCCAACTTAAAAGGTCACCGCAATAGCACCCGTCTATTTCTCTGCTATCAGCATTTGCTTTGTTGCAAAGGAATGTCAAATTTAATTTTTCGCTTAAATCTTTTACTGTCAAAATAATCACCTAATTATTATCGTTATCATCATTTGTTTCTCTGAATGGTGCTGGAATAAGACTTTCGAAAGTTTCGCCGTTCTGCATTTGTGCAAGATTTTGTTTCATTCTGAAAACACAGTCGTCCTCTTTTGCAAAACCACGAACAATGTCTTCGGCAAGGCAACGGCAACCAGGGGTGCCACAAGTGCCACAATCAAGACCAGGGAAAACTTCTAAAAGTTCATTCATACGCTTCATTCTTATCATAGCCTCTGCGACGTTATCGGCTAATTTCATAACGTCATCGCAAGGCTCTAAGTCGCCATCTATAAAGAAATAATCAGGGATTTCTTCTGATGGAAGAGTGTTACAGGAAACAGGAGCGTATTTTCTTAATTTTCTGAGTCTTGTTTTTGCTATGTATGGGTTTTCAGAAGTAAGACAACCGCCCACACACCCACCTTGACAAGCATTGAGCTCAATAAAATCAATTGAGTCTAGAGTACCTGTTTCAACTTCTTCTAAAATCTTCATACAGTTTTCAATACCGTCTGCATGAAGTGTGTTATCGTTAAGAATACCCGATGTCTCACCGCCACTTGATGCCCAACTCATACCAATGATGCCAGAGTTTTGTTCTGCATCGGGGATATCGTATCTATCACCTTTTTCCATAATCTTGACGAGAACAGGGTAAATATCATTAATACCAACTGCACCGTCAACGTTTGATTTTTCTACACCTAAAGGATTTTTAAATGAAGTTATTTTTGCAGGACAAGGTGAAATAAAGAAAACACCGATTTCCTGTGGTTTTAAGCCTGTTTCTTTTACTGCTTTTTCACGTGCAAGTCTTGCGGCTAATTCTACCGGGGAATTTATCGGCAAAAGATTTTCTAATAAATCAGGGAAACGTACTCTTATAAGGCGTACAACTGCAGGGCAGGCTGATGAAATAACAGGTAACTTTAATTTATTCTCTTTCATCATAAACCTTGTTGCTTCTGAAACTAATTCGGCTGCTGCGGCAACTTCAAAAACAGCATCAAAACCTAAAAGTGGTAACGCTCTTAATATAGGAGTAGCATTCTCTAAATTGTTGAATTGTGCATAAAGTGCAGGGGCAGGAAGTGCTATTCTGTATTTGTAATCTACTATTTGTGATAATGAGTCACGACTTATATATTTTGCGTGATGTGGGCAAACTCTTACACATTCGCCACAATCAATACAACGCTCATTAATAATATGGGCTTTACCAGCACGAACTCTTATTGCCTGAGTCGGACAACGCTTGATGCAGTTTGTACAGCCTTTGCATTTATCTTTATCAAGTCGTACTGAATGGAAATATGCGTTCATAATAAAACTTTAACCTTCCAATAATTCTTAATCTATTTTACAAAAACTTTTAAGTGAATTGTAGTACCAACACCGACTTTTGTATCAATAACCATTTCGTCAGTATATTTTTTTATGTTAGGGAGACCCATACCAGCACCAAAGCCTAATTGGCGTACATTTTCGGGGGCAGTTGAATATCCCTCTTTCATTGCGAGTGAAATATCAGGAATGCCAGGGCCTTCGTCTATTAAATCAAGTGAGATGCATTCTGGGGTGATTTCAACATCTATAACACCACCGCCAGCATGAATAACCATATTTATTTCGCCTTCATAAACGGCAATAGCAACATTTCTTACAATGTCATTAGGGAAACCTAAACCCTTTAATTCGCGTTTGATTTTACCTGAAGCTTCACCGGCACAAGTGAAATCATTACCGCTGACAACGTAGTTGAGTTTTATTGATTCCATTTAGATTCCGCT
>JAEIGA010014792.1_pt1 | contig 11875 bp, 11 predicted proteins | sample 9270691 | NCBI WGS metagenome assembly JAEIGA01 (sample SAMN17057246, study PRJNA624740) | gut metagenome | biome: biome; isolation source: fecal sample | host: Bos grunniens | place: China: Xizang | collected 2019
CTTTTTATTTGCTTTTTCCTTCACCGCTGACCTTGCAAATCGGACAAGCCGTCATCGTATCTTCGGGCGTCATTCCCGTCATGCTTCTTTGTAAACACCACGGTCTGTCCGGAAAAAGCTCTTGCGCGCTCGTCTTGATCTACGCGCTGCATCCTGCATTGTCAACGGGCTGTTTTTTTGACATACACGAAAATTGTTTTCTTGCGCCTTTGCTTCTGTGGATGTTTTATTTTTGCGAACGAAAAAAATATATTCCCATGTATATCTGTGCCGTTCTTACGCTTTCCGTTAAAGAAGATGCCGCAATTTATATCGTGATATTCGCGCTATATCTCCTGCTGTCAAGAAAAAATCTTCTTCACGGCATCATTTTATTGGTTGGCGCTTTGTCTTATTTCTCAATTTCCATGTTCCTCTTACAGTCGTCTGCCGAATATTATGCCGATCTGTATAAAAACCAATCCCCGAATCCCTCCATCTCAGGACCAATGATCAATCGATTCGATAATCTGATTTATCAAAAAGAAAATGGATTGGGCGGTGCGTTCAAAACATCAATTTTGAATCCCGGTTACCTTTTAACGCAATTGTTCTCAACGCCGCAAAATGGATGGGAAAAATTCTCTTATTTTTTGCAAATGATTTTGCCTTTTTCCATTCTGCCGTTCTGTTCCCATAAACCCTCACGGCTGATTTTGATTTCCCCAATTCTCATGAATCTCCTGACGAATTATTCCTATCAATACAACATCGGATTTCAATATCATTTCGGAATCATAGCCTTTCTCACTTATGCTTCCATTATCAATTTTTCTGAATTGAACGCCAAATTGCGGCAAAACATTCTTTCTTTTGCGGTTATAACGTGCATTTGTCTGTATATCGTCTACGTTCTTCCTTCGAACACCTCTTATCAAAAAACATACGAAAACAATAAAGACACGTATATCCAAATGGAAGAAATTCTTTCTACAATACCCCCAGATGCCTCCGTGTCCTGTTCTTCGAGCCTTCTTTCCCATATTGCGGACCGCGATGAAATATACGAGATTTTTTATCACGGAAATGCCGGCGATGTCGACTATATCGTTTTGGACATACGGGGAAATACCGATCGAAATCAAATTCAAAATTTCATACGGCAAGGATATCATGTAGAAAAAGAATACGAAAAACTAATTCTAATTCTCACAAAGTAACACCTCCCATCGAAAAATCAATCCACTCAACATAAAATTCTTCGACCTTGAATATACTATTTCATACAAAACGAAAGCATATTTTGCCGTCAGTCAGCGGCGGAACGGAGTTTTTATGAAAAAATCAATCGGGCTTTGGCAGCTGCTCGGCTTTGCCGTGACCTCGCTCGCAGGCACGCTCCTGCACTTTCTGTACGATTGGCTCGGAGAAGCAGTGTGGATCGCACCCTTTTCGGGAGTCAACGAATCAACCTGGGAGCATATGAAGCTGCTCTTCTGGCCGTTGCTCCTATTTGCTATCGTGCAAAGCTTTTTCTTTAAGGACAGAGAAAATTTCTGGTGCGTTAAGCTTCGCGGCATTCTTCTCGGGCTAATCCTGATTCCAACCCTTTTCTATACCTATAACGGTGTCATCGGCAAATCGCCCGACTGGATCAATATTGCCATCTTCTTTATTTCCGCCGCAGCGGCTTATATTTATGAAGCACGGCTCTTCCATAAAGATCAGCTTCGGTGCAAATCTCCGAAGCTTGCATGGGCAGTGCTCTCGGCAATCGCATTGCTGTTCATTCTGTTCACCTTCCGTACGCCCGAAATCGGCATTTTCAGGGATCCGCTGACGGGAACGTACGGCATTTGAGTAAATATATATTTTATAGCGATTCCGCGTGAGTTCGGGTTATTGCACACGCAATAGCCCGAGCTCTGTTTTTTGAAAAACGCAATATCCATTTTTACGTTAACAAATGCGGCTTTCAGATAGATCAATTCTGGTGCAAATATTTCAAACCCAAGCACGATATGCCCGATGAGGACGAGCATTTTCCCGACGAAATGTTCCGATTTATTAAAGTGATGAAATAAAATCATCCGTACATATTGAATCTTTGACAACTTCGTGATATAATTTCATCACGGGTTTCTGCCCGAATCTATTTTTTGGGAGATCGCTGTTTGAAAAGAAACAACACCTCAGAGATTGTAATGTAAACGAGAGGTTTGCAAATACATTCTCGGCACACCTCTCGTAACTTTGACCGTCAACAAATTATGAAAGGATTCAAAATGAAAAATTTGACGATACGCTTAGAAACCGAAAAAGACTACAGAGCCGTTGAAGAGCTCACACGCGAAGCATTCTGGAACGTCTACGTTCCCGGCGCATCAGAGCATTATTTCGTGCATATGATGCGTTCTCATCCCGATTTTATCCCCGAGCTTGCGTTCGTTCTGGAAAAGGACGGCAAGATCATAGGCAACATTATGTATACCAAAGCGTGGCTGGAGGACGAGGCGGGAAACAGAAAAGAGATCCTTTCCTTCGGACCTCTTTGCGTTGCACCCGAATATCAAAGGCAGAAGCTCGGAAAGATCCTGATTGAGCATTCTTTTGCCAAGGCTCGTGAAATGGGCTATGATGTAAATATCAATTTCGGCAATCCCGGCAATTACGTCAGCCGCGGATTCGTCAGCTGCAAAAAGAAGAACGTTTCTTTTGTGTTCGACGGAAATTTCCCGACGGCACTTCTCGTCTGCGAACTGATTCCGGGCGCACTTGACGGAAAGAAGTGGATGTATATACCCAGCGCCGCCGCCGATTGGTGCGACGACACCGAGGCAGTCGAGGCTTTTGACGCGACCTTTCCTCCCAAAGAAAAGGCGTGGCAACCCAGCCAAGAGGAATTTTATATTTACAAGCATTCTTCCGTAGTCAGATAAGCGCAAAAACCGATGGAAAATCCTTCGATTTCCCATCGGTTTTTATTTAAATTCCGGTCATACCGTCAAAAATCGGTTTAGCGGATACAAATTCCGCGTCGGTAAAGGCGCACAGTTTCACTTCCACGTCGCAGTCGGGATGATCCGAAATAAATTTCTGATACGCGCGGCAACATTGATTTGCCGATTCACTAGCGGGATTTTCAAGGTTTCCTCCGAAGATGCCCGAGCTGATCAGCGGAAACGCAATGCTGTGCAATCCGTTCTCCATCAACACGCAAAGCGAATTGTAATAGGCATCAAACAACGCCTTGAACGCAGTCGGCGTTCTCGAAAAGTCGGGGCCCACCGCGTGGATCACGCTTTTTGCATTTGTCATACGAAAAGCGGGCGTGATCACTGCCTCGCCATCCTTCAGCGGAACGCGGTATGCCGCACAAGCCTTTCTCATCTCCAGAAGCCCCGCCTTTTTAAAGATCACTCCGCAGATTCCTCCGCCTGCCCACAAGCGGTTATTTGCCGCATTCACGACGGCATCTACCGTTTGATCCGCGCAAGATCCGTGTATTAAAACGATCTGACTCATTTTTCTTCCTCCGTTTTTTCTGAAATCTCAATAATATTGTACCATATCATCGCCGTTTTTCAACATCATTTTGCAAAGCTTATACCGAAAACCAACTTTTTCCCAAAACATTTTTCGGCTTTTTCGCTTGATTTATCGGAATATCCCGTGATATAATAAAATCATCAAATGAACCATAAGGAGTTTATCTCTATGAAAACTTTATTGAAGGGCGGCACTCTCGTTAACGTATTTACGGGAGAAACGGAAAAAGCCAACATTCTGATCGAAGATGAGATCATTATCGGTGTCGGACAGTATGACGATGCAGAAGCCGATATCACGGAAAACGTGGAAGGAAAATATCTTTGCCCCGGATTTATCGACGGGCATATCCATATAGAAAGCACCATGCTGACCCCTGCGGAGCTTGCGAAGATGTGCGTTCCCCACGGGACCACCGCGATCATAGCCGATCCGCACGAAATTGCCAACGTATGCGGCACCGACGGCATTCGCTATATGCTGGAAGCAAGCGAGGGACTCCCGCTGCATGTATATATCGCGCTTCCCTCCTGCGTTCCCGCAACCCCGCTCGACGAGTCCGGCGCGATTCTTTCGGCGCGGGATCTTCAGCCGTTATACGATCATCCTCGCGTAGTTGGTTTAGCGGAAATGATGAATTTCCCGGGTGTTCTTTTCAATGACGAAGATGTCATTCAAAAAATAAGGGACGCACGTAAACGCAGAAAGACGGTAGACGGCCACGCTCCATCTTTATCGGGAAAAAGTCTGGATAAATACATCGCGGCAGGCATACAGAGCGATCACGAATGCTCGTCCGCCGAGGAAGCCATCGAAAAGATCCGCAAGGGTCAATGGGTCATGATCCGCGAAGGCACAGCCGCACGCAACCTAAAAGAATTGTTGCCCTTGTTCGAAGCACCTTACAACCATCGCTGTCTGCTCGTGACCGACGACCGTCACCCTGCCGACATCGACGGAGAAGGACACATTGATCACATCGTCCGTCTTGCCGTTCAAAACGGAAAAAGCGCGATCACGGCAATCCAAATGGCAACCATTCAGGCGGCTCAATGCTTCGGGCTTTCTTACGTAGGAGCCATCGCTCCCGCTTACCGCGCAGATATTTTGGTCCTCAACGATCTGGACACCGTGGACGTATGCGACGTGTACGCCTCCGGCGTCAAGGTTGTCAACCATAAGCAGATCTGCGACTTTTCTTCGCCCGAGGTAGATAAAAAGCTTCTGGAAACCGTAAAAAATTCCTTCCATATCGAGCCGCTGAAGCCCTCTGATTTCTACATTGCCGAAATGGACAAAGCTTGTCGGGTGATCCGCGTTATCCCCGGACAGCTCGTAACAGAAAATCAGATCTGCGATATTCAATGGGACAAAAATAACGGTATTGACACAGAAAAAGACATTCTGAAGCTGGCGGTTCTGGAACGTCATAAGAACACCGGTCACAAAGGGCTTGGCTTTATTACGGGCGTCGGTCTGAAAAAGGGCGCCATCGCATCCTCCGTATCGCACGACTCCCATAATCTGATCGTCATCGGCACGAATGACGAGGACATGGCGATCGCCGCCAACCGCATTTGCCAGACGGGCGGAAACGTCGTAGTGGCAGACGGAAAGGTCCTCGCGGAAATGAAGCTCCCCATTGCAGGACTGATGACCGAGGAATCCGGCAAAAAGATCGCGGCAGAAAATGAAGCCGTCCGTCATGCGGTCGATATGCTCGGCGTCTCCGACGGAATCGAGCCTTTCATGAATATGGCTTTCGTTAGCCTGCCCGTCATTCCCTCCATTAAAATGACAACGCAGGGCTTGGTCGACGTCAACAAGCAGGAAAGAATCTCCCTGTACTGCGACGAGACCGACGAAGCGTAACGGCAATCATAAAAAATCATATCGGCGTACCTGTATGGGTACGCCGATATTTTTTCAACTGTTATTTTGACTTGCTTTTCCGCATATCATTTTCACTTGCTTACACGAACGATTTTCGGCTTCCAAAAACCGAACGACATTCTTCCGAACACCTTCAGATAAGCGTCCACGTCAATGCACTTTTCCGTAGCAAACACGCGGAACTTACCGCCGATCTCGTCAATATCGTAGCCGGCGTCGAAAAAGCCGTTTTTCTCATAAAAGCGCACGCGTCTGACGCGTTCCTCTGCATTTTCCGCCTCGGGATCCAAAGGCTCCACGTTAAGAATAACCGTTCTGCCCGGATTTTTCTCCCGCAGAAATTTCAGAATCGACGAGCCGTAGCCCCGTCCCCGAAGGACTTCATTCACGGCAAAAAACAGAACAAAAACCACATTTCCTTCCGTTACCGTGTAAGTAAATCCGCAAAAGGTCTCTCCCTCGCGGTAACAGACAAGATCAATTCCCTTTCGCAGTGTCAATAAACGTAACAGTCCAAAGGGAACTCTTTCTTCCTTCGGAAATGCCGATCGGTATAGACGCTTCGCTCCCGAAAAATCAGTTTTTTCTTCTAAAACGTGTTCGCAAAAGCTCACCTTATGATTGATATCCATACTCTCTTTCCCCATTCCAATGTTCTTTTTCAAGCATTATACCATAAGGTCTCTACGAATTCAATACGTTTGCCCGATCTGCAATATCGCCGCCCCCGATTTCCTTCGATACCGTCACAAAATTATCATGCTTACCCACAAAAAAACATTGATGAAAGAACAACATTTTTTCGCTTATATATTGAAATCCATATCTTTATATGGTATAATTTCAATGTATATCTATGCGGTAGTATTTTGAACCGCAAATTTCATCTGTTTCAGGAAGGATTAGTTATAATTATGAAATTAACAGTATGTATCGGCAGCTCCTGCCACATCAAGGGTTCCCGTCAGGTTGTAGAACAGCTTCAGCGCCTGATCAACGAAAACAATATCGCTGACAAGGTCACCCTCAGCGGCGCTTTCTGCATGGGCAAATGCCAGCAGGGCGTATGCGTTACCTTTAACGACAATTTCTACTCCGTTACCCCCGCAAACGTTGAAGAATTCTTTAAAAACGAGGTAATGGCAAAGGTATAATCTGAAAATCCGTTTTCAGATCGGGGTCTTGCAAACGTCAGGACCCGATACCCGACAGAAAGGAATGGTCATCAAATGATTATTCAAATATGTGTTGGAAGTGCTTGCCATATCAAAGGCTCCTACCGTATCGTCGAATTGATGAACAAAGCAATCGAAACCTACGGACTGCAGGACGAGATCGTCCTCACGGGAAGCTTTTGCATCGGACGTTGCAACCCCATCGGCGTCACCGTTCAGGTTGACGACGAGATTCACACGGGAATCACGACCGAAAATTTCAAGGACTTTTTCAACGAAAACATATTGTCAGCGATTCAAAACGAAAGGATATAAAGGGATATGCCGAACTGTTTGACCTTCAAAAAATCGAACTGTAAAAACTGCTATAAGTGTATTCGTCATTGCCCCGTCAAAGCAATTCGTTTTTCCGGCAACCAAGCGCACATTATCGAAAATGAATGTATTTTGTGCGGTCAATGCTTCGTCGTTTGTCCGCAAGACGCCAAGCAGATCGTCGATGAGATCGAAAAAGTCAAGGTTTTCCTGCAAAGCGGAGATCCCGTCATCGTCAGCCTGGCACCCTCCTTCGTTGCCAATTACGATGATGTGGGCATAGAGTCCATGCGTAAAGCATTGAAGAAACTCGGTTTTTATGACGTCGAAGAAACCGCGATCGGCGCAACCATCGTAAAAAACGAATACGAAAGAATCCTCCGCGAAGAGGATCGGGACATCATCATCACTTCGTGCTGTCATTCCATCAATTTGTGTATCCAGAAATATTTCCCCCGCGCCCTCGAATATCTCGCGGACGTTGTTTCCCCCATGCAGGCACACTGCATGGATATCAAAAAGCGCTACCCTAACGCAAAAACCGTCTTCATCGGACCTTGCGTAGCGAAAAAAGACGAAGCTTACCGCTCCAAAGGCATTGTAGACGCAGTCCTCACCTTTGAGGATCTGACCAATTGGTTGAAAGCGGAATACATTACCCTCGAGCACACCATGGATGTCGACGAACATTCCCGCGCGCGCTTCTTCCCGACCGCAGGCGGCGTTCTGAAGACCATGGCACAGGAAATTTCCGGCTATACGTATCTGTCCTTCGACGGTGTCGAAAACTGTATGGCAGCACTCAAAGATATCGAATCCGGTAAAGTACATAAATGCTTTATCGAAATGTCTGCCTGCACAGGCAGCTGTATGGGCGGTCCCGTTATGGAAAAATATCACCGCTCGGACATGGTAAGCGATTACCTTACCATCGCAAATTATGCGGGTAAAAAGGATTTCGAAGTAGATCAGCCCGCACCCATGGATCTGAAAACACAATTCCGTTATATGGAGCACGGCGCGCCGATGCCCGCAGAATACGAGATCGCAAGCGTACTCCGTCAAATGGGCAAGACAACGAAAGCGCAAATGCTCGACTGCGGCTCCTGCGGTTACAATACCTGCCGCGAAAAGGCAATCGCCGTTTGCCAAGGCAAAGCCGAAATCGGCATGTGCCTGCCCTTCTTGAAGGACAAGGCGGAAAACTTCTCGGATACCATCGTTAAGCACTCACCCGACGGATTGATCGTGCTCAACGAATCTCTCGAGGTACAGCAGATCAACAACGCCGCCCTCGAGATCATGAATATCCGTTCCGCAAACGACATCCTCGGCGATCAGGTCATCCGTATTCTTGATCCCACCGTCTTCCTCAACGTGCTCCACACCGGCAGAAGCATTCGCAACGAACGCGTATACCTTGCCGAGTACAGATGCTACGTGGAGCAAACGATCGTTCACGACAGAGACGCCAGACTCCTCATCTGCATCATGCGTGACGTAACGGAATCGGAATTGGACCGCAAAAAGAAAGAACAGATCAACCGTCATACGGTTGAAGTCGCAAACAAAGTTGTTGACAAACAAATGCGCATCGTCCAGGAGATCGCTTCTCTGCTCGGCGAAACCGCCGCAGAAACGAAGATCGCTCTGACAAAACTGAAGGAGTCGATTACAGATGAATGATTTATGTGCTGATATCGGATATAAAAGTATAAATCATTACGGAGAGCAGCTCTGCGGAGACCACGTCGATATCGTGGAGCCGAACGACAATTCGACGGTCATCGTTTTGTCCGACGGACTCGGCAGCGGCGTCAAAGCGTGCATTCTTTCCACGCTGACCTCCAAAATCATTTCCACAATGATGGCGGAAGGTATTCCGCTTGAGGATTGCGTAGAAACCATCGCCGCAACATTGCCCGTGTGCTCTGTTCGAGGCGTGGCGTACGCAACCTTCACGATCATCCATTTGCTGAACAACGAGACCGCAGAATTGATTCAGTATGATAACCCACAGATCATCGTCATCCGTGATGAAAAAATTTGGGATTATCCTAAAAAAGAAATGACCATCGGCGAAAAAACCATCTATAAATCCATCATTACATTGCAGGAAAATGATATTTTTATCGCCATGAGTGACGGCTGTCCCCATGCGGGAATCGGCTCCACCTATAATTTCGGTTGGAAGCGCGAGGAGATCGCAAGCTTTATGGAAATGCTTGCGCCCGCAGGATATACCGCCAAAACCCTGTCCACCATGCTCGTGGACGAATGCAACAAGCTGTACGATGATAAGCCCGGCGACGATACGACCGCCTGCGTCGTCCGTATCAGAAAGAGAGAGCCGATGAACATTCTCTTCGGTCCTCCCTCCAACCGTGACGACGCCGACCGCATGATGGCACTCTTCTTCTCCAAGAGAGGTAAGCACATCGTGTGCGGCGGTACGACCTCCTCGATCGCAGCAAAATATCTCGGAAAGCCGGTCGAGGCAAGCCTGGATTTCGCAAACTCCGATCTGCCCCCGATCGCTAAGATCGAAGGCGTTGATCTTGTAACGGAAGGTGTTATCACCGTCAACAGAGTACTCGAGTACGCAAGAGATTATCTCGGAGAAAATAAAAATTACGAGCATTGGAGTTTTGAAAGAGACGGCGCCTCTCTGATCAGCCGCATGCTGTTCGAGGAAGCGACGGACATCAACTTCTACGTCGGAAAAGCAATCAACCCCGCTCATCAGAATCCCGATCTTCCGATCAACTTCAGTATTAAGATGAATCTGGTTGACGAGCTTTCGAAATGCTTGAGACAAATGGGCAAAAAAATTAAAGTAAGTTATTTCTAAGGAGAGATGATTCATGAGAAAGTTTGACACAAAAGTTCAGCACCTGAAATATAAGGTGCTTCGCGAAGTCGCAAGATGCGCATGGAATGATACTTTGCTCGAAAAAGTTCTGGATATCCCCCAGATGATCGTTCCCGGAAAGACCCCCACCATGCGTTGCTGCGTATACAAAGAAAGAGCTATCCTCGGAGAACGTGTAAAAATGGTCATGGGCGGTGACAAGGATAACCCCAACGTCATTCAGGTTATCGACATCGCTTGCGATGAATGTCCCTCCGCAGGCTACGAAGTCACGGATTCCTGCCGCGGCTGTCTGGCTCACAGATGTGAAGACGTATGTAAGAGAGGCGCGATCTCCTTCGATCACAATCACGTTGCCCACATCGACAAATCCAAATGCGTTGAATGCGGTCAATGTGCAAAGGTATGCCCCTTCGCAGCGATCGTAAACCACAAGCGTCCCTGCCAGAATGCATGCAAGGTAAAAGCAATCTATATCAACGAAGACAACGCTGCTGCTATCGATAACAGCAAATGTATCTCCTGCGGTGCTTGCGTTTACCAGTGTCCGTTCGGCGCGATCACCGATAAGTCCTACATCCTTGATGCCATCGACATCATCAAGAAGAGCGAAAACAACACCAAATACAAGGTATATGCAATCGTAGCGCCCTCCATCTCCAGCCAGTTCACCTACGCAAAGCTCGGTCAGGTCATCAAGGGCTTGAAGGAGCTCGGCTTCTACACCGTTATCGAAGCGGCTCTCGGCGCAGATATGGTTGCACAGGCTGAATCTCAGGAGCTCGCAGAAAAAGGCTTCCTGACCAGCTCCTGCTGCCCCGCTTTCGTTCAGTACATCAAGACTGCGTTCCCCAAGCTGCTTCCCCTCGTATCTCACAATCCTTCCCCGATGGTTGCACTTGCGCAGTATCTGAAGTCCACCGACGAGACCGCAAAGGTCGTATTCATCGGACCTTGCACCGCGAAGAAGGCAGAAGCTCAGCTTGAACACGCAAAGCCCTACGTTGACGTCGTTCTCACCTTCGAAGAATTGCAGGCACTTTACGACAGCAAGGACGTTGATATCACAACGCTCGGCGAAGACGTATTGGATAACGCTTCCTACTTCGGCAGAATCTTTGCTCGTTCCGGCGGTCTTTGCGACGCAGTTGCACAGAGCTTGAAGGAACAGAACATTGACTTCAAGGTCAACCCCGTTGTTTGCGACGGTATCGAAGAATGCCGCATGGCATTGCTCAAGAAGAGCAAGAACGCTCTTCCCAACAACTTCATCGAAGGTATGGCTTGCGTTGGCGGCTGTATCGGTGGTGCAGGTTGTCTCACTCACGGTGAAAAGAATAAGAAGCAGGTCGATGAATACGGTAGAGAAGCATTGGAAAAGACCATCACCGACGCGATCTCCGTACTTAAATAATTTATAACAAAAAGTGGGCGACGCCCACACGAAAATCTTCCGCCTGTCGCCGTTTTGCAGTCCCCCGACAAGTCAGAACGGCGATATCGGAACGGAATGATTTTTTGAGATAAAAAACCATTTTAGAAAGAGGTTCCCTATGAACAAAATCACAGTAATCGGTACCGGTAGTGTAGGCTCCACTATTGCGTACACCTTGACGGTTATGGGTCTCGCTTCCGAGATCGTCATGATCGACATCAATCAGGAAAAATCCCTCGGCGAAGCGCTGGACATCAGACAGGGTGTACCCTTCTGCAATCCGGCTTCCGTTTACGCAGGCTCTTATGCTGACGCTAAGGATTCCAATATCGTTATTATTACCTCCGGCGTTGCACGTAAGCCCGGTCAGTCCAGACTTGACCTTGCTCAGACCAACGTCAACATCCTGAAGATTGTTGCAAAAGAGATCGTAAAACATGCTCCCGATGCAACTTATATCATCGTAAGCAATCCCGTAGATATTCTTACCTACGTATTCCATAAGATCTCCGGTATTCCGGAATCCCGTATCATCGGCTCCGGTACGATTCTCGATACCGCGCGTCTCCGTTCCCGTATTTCCGAATATTACGGTGTAAACCAGAAAAACGTTCATGCATACGTTCTCGGTGAACACGGCGACTCCGCCTTCGTTCC
>JAEIGA010014793.1_pt1 | contig 11875 bp, 9 predicted proteins | sample 9270691 | NCBI WGS metagenome assembly JAEIGA01 (sample SAMN17057246, study PRJNA624740) | gut metagenome | biome: biome; isolation source: fecal sample | host: Bos grunniens | place: China: Xizang | collected 2019
AGAAAGCGCTTTTTTGCCAACGGAATCATGCTGACTGCGGTAGGTATAACTATGAGAACCGTGGCTCTGTTTTTTAATGCGTTCATAACGAGAAGCGTGGGCGCCGAAGGCTTAGGACTTTATACCATAGTTATGACAGTGTATAATTTTGCCGTAATATTTGCCACCTCGGGCATAAGCCTTACAATGACCAGGCTTATAGCCGCCGCTATCGGAGAGGGAAGAGAGCGGGAAATTTCCAAGATTCTCACAGGAGGCGTATTGTACGCATTCCTTTTCAGCTCTATTGCCACAGGAGTTCTGTTTTTTGGTGCGGGCGCCTTTGCGGAATACGTGCTGCTTGATACCAGGTGCGCCGCCTGTCTACGCATCCTATCGCCATCTCTTATACCTTTATCGTTGGTTGCCGTATTTTCAGGGTATTTCGTGGGAATAAGAAGAGTGGCCTGTAATGCTGTGACTCAGATTTTCGGGCAGCTTTTCAAAATAGCTATCACGGTGTTTTTGGTATTGAAATTTTCCACAGGAGGCGTAGAATCCTCGGCAATATCCCTTTCTCTCGGCACGACTCTTACGGAAATCCTTTGCTTCCTCGTGGTTTTTCTCCAGTTTCTCTTCGACAGACGGGGGAGGGCGAGGGAGAGCGGTGCGGAAATAGGCTCCGTATATAAAACCGCTATCCCTCTTGCGCTCTCAGCCTACATACGCCAGGCTCTTCTTACAGTGGAGCATATTCTCATTCCTTCAAGGTTGAAAAGCCGTGGGGATAGCTCCTCGGAGGCGCTTTCCTCTTATGGCACTCTTCACGGAATGGCTCTTCCAATGATTCTTTATCCAATGACGCCCCTGTCCTCCTTCTCAGGGCTTTTAGTGCCCGAATTTGCCGAAAAGGAGGCTGGAGGGCAGGAGGAGTCCATGCGAAGACTCGCCTCGGAGGCGTTTTCAAAAACCCTGATATACGCCATAGCTATCTCCGTTTTCCTCTATCTTTTCTCCGAAGAGCTGGGATATGTAATATACGACTCATACAGCGCAGGAGCCTATATAGCCGTGCTTGCGCCTGTAATTCCCATAATGTACCTCGACCACGTAACCGACTCTGTCCTTAAAGGGATTGGTGAGCAGGTATATTCTATGTGGGTAAATATCACTGATTCCTTGCTGTCAATAATTCTCGTGTGGTTTTTAATACCCAAAATGGGAATTATGGGTTATGCCGTATGTATCATAATTATGGAAGGATATAATTTTATTCTCTCTGCCTGTCGGCTGTTTTCTAAAATAAAATTTAAAATATCCGTTATGGAATCTATAGTATTTCCCGCCATTTCCGCCTTTGTGGCGGCGTTTGTATCAAAAAGGCTTTTCCTGATAGGCGGTGCCTTCACACCGCCGGTAATACTCATTCTGAAAATCGTCTTTGCCGTTTCCGTATTCTTCTCTGTATATAAGCTGTTTGATTTATTGAATTGTTATTTAAAAAAGAAGATAAAGTCCGATTTATAGGACAAAACCTGTTGTATAATAAAGCCGTAAGAAAAATAAACTCAAAGGAGAATATAAAAATGGAAAAGAAATTTGCAGTAGCGCTTTTGAAAGGTGACGACGAAAAAATTATGGGCGTATTCAATACTAAAGACGAGGCAGACGATTTTGGAGCGAAAAACAGAGTCCCCCACGACCAGGGGCTTCAGTATTGCTTCTCGGCTCTTTTCAGAGAAGGTCAGCTTCAGGGAAACAGTATTTGTATCTATAACTATTACAATGTCGCTCCACGCCCCATATATGCTTGAATTTTAGAAAGAGAAAGAGAAACAGAAAACGTAATAAGGTATAGAAAAAAGCCCCAAGCAGATGCGTGTTACCCTTAACGGAAAGCACGAATAAAGGCTCGGGGCTTATTTATTGTCTTTTTTAAGACGTAAAACTAATCCTTATAAATGGGGAATTTTGCGCAAAGCGCCATAACCTCTTCTGAAATACGCTCACGGGATTCTTCAAAGCTGAAGGTAACGTCGTGTATCCACTTTGCGATTTTTCTCATTTCCTCTATGCCGAAGCCACGGGAGGTAACCGCAGGAGTTCCAAGGCGAACGCCGCTTGTGATAAAGGGAGAACGAGGGTCTGCAGGAATTGCGTTCTTGTTTGCTGTAATATGCACTGCGTCAAGACGAGCTTCAAGCTCCTTGCCGGTAATATCGGTATTGGTAAGGTCAAGAAGCATAAGGTGATTATCAGTTCCGCCGGAAACAAGCTTCATACCTTCAGCGAGAAGTCCTTCGGAAAGGGCCTTTGCGTTTTCTATTATTTTGCCCTGGTAAGCCTTGAATTCGTCGGTAAGCGCCTCACCGAAAGCAACCGCCTTTGCGGCGATTATGTGCATAAGAGGACCGCCCTGGGTGCCGGGGAAGATTGCCTTGTCAATAGCCTTTGCATATTCCTCTCGGCAGAGAATAAGACCGCCTCTTGGACCTCTTAAGGTCTTGTGAGTAGTAGTGGTAACCACGTCTGCGTAAGGAATAGGCGAGGGGTGAAGCCCCGCAGCGACAAGACCTGCAATATGCGCCATATCAACCATAAGATATGCGCCAACCTCGTCGGCTATTTCACGGAATTTCTTGAAATCTATTGTTCTCGGATAAGCTGATGCGCCCGCAAGAATAAGCTTGGGCTTGCATTCTTTTGCAGTCTTGCGAAGAGCGTCATAGTCTATCGTGCCCGTAATCTCGGAAACGCCGTAGGGAACTATGTTGAAGTACTTTCCCGAAATATTTACAGGTGAGCCGTGGGAGAGATGTCCTCCGTGCGCAAGGCTCATAGAAAGAACCGTGTCCCCGGGATTGAGAAGGGCAAAGAACACAGCAAGATTAGCGTTAGCTCCGCTGTGAGGCTGAACGTTTGCATGCTCTGCGCCGAATATAGCTTTAGCTCTTGCTCTTGCAATTTCCTCAACCTCGTCAACAAATTCGCAGCCGCCGTAATATCTCTTTGAGGGGTAGCCCTCCGCATATTTGTTTGTAAGAACTGTACCGGCAGCTAAAAGAGTAGCCTTTGAAACTATATTTTCCGAAGCGATAAGCTCAATATTGTGTGATTGACGCTCAAACTCACGGTTTACCGATTCGAAAACCTCGGGGTCGAAATTCTTAAGCTCGTCAAAAAACATAATAAATCTCCTTTGTTAATGTATGGGTTATTTTTCTCCGTTCTTCCTCGGAGCGAAAACAATCGCAAGAAAAACGAAGCCAAGTGTCAGAATAAACGCGCTTACTGAGAATATCCAAAGAAGCGCCTCGTCGCCGATAAACGGCTTAAACATAAGCACGGTGCCGAAGCTTAAAAGAAGAACGTCTATAAAGAAGGTGATAAGCGCACGGCGCTTTGTCACCTTAGCCGTGGAAAATCTTTCCCCGAGAAGGGATACGGTACTGCCAATCCATAGCGCAGCTCCTGCAAACTGGCATATTGCGGCAAAGCCGAAAAGATTGAACTGCTTAAGTATAAGTCCGAGAGCTAAAAGCGCCATAAGAACGAATTCAATAAGCAGGGCTATAAAGTAAACGCTTCTTGCTTTTTCGATCTTCTTTGTGAGAAAGATGACCATATAAGCCACCACGAGAAGAGCGGCAAGAATTGAAATAACCACCCGTCCGATGGGGAAGATGGGAAGCATCAGCACTCCTAAGGCTACGAAAATTATAGCCATAAAAATGTCGAAAACAAAATTTCCGAGAAGCCTTTTCATAAGATTAAACTCCTAGGCAAGAGTAAATAATCCGAACTCGTTTTGCTATCCCAAAAATTCGGAGAACTCTGAGCCTTAATTTTAAGATGATTTTGGTGCTTGGCGCTCGCAGCCAAGTACAACTTTGCAAGAGCGATAAGTGCCGAAAACGCTGAAAATTCAGGCTTTAGAGCGGGTTCGACTCCCTTACGGCTAACAGATAATTAAGCCTTAAGAACGAATTTGTTGAAGCTCTTTTTACCTCTCTTGATAAGAACGCCGCCTTCAAGCTTTTCCTTAGTTATCGTCATACGGAGGTCGGTAACCTTCTCTCCGTCAACCGAAACGCCGCCCTGCTCAATAGCGCGCCTGCCCTCGGAGCGGGAGGGAACCATACCGCCAAGGGTCAAAAGGGAAATAATATCTATAGCGCCGCCTGTAAGGTCGGATTCAGCAACCTCAACGCTGGGAGTAAGAGCGCTGTCACCTGATACGAAGAGCGCCCTTGAAGCCTCTTTAGCCTTTGTAGCCTCCTCTTCACCGTGAATGAGCTTTGTAAGCTCGTAAGCTAAGATTTCTTTAGCGGTGTTAAGCTCAGCGCCCTGCCAGGTGTCCATCTTGTCAACCTCTTCAAGAGGAAGGAATGTGAGCATTCTTATGCACTTGAGAACGTCGCTGTCCGATACGTTTCTCCAGTACTGGTAGAACTCGTAAGGAGGAGTCTTGTTCGGGTCAAGCCAAACTGCTCCGTTTGCGGTTTTTCCCATCTTCTTGCCCTCGGAATTTAGGAGCAGATTGATGGTCATAGCGTAAGCGTCCTTGCCGAGCTTCTTTCTTATAAGCTCCGTTCCGTAAAGCATATTCGACCACTGGTCGTCGCCGCCGAACTGCATGTTGCAGTTATATTCACGGTAGAGGTGATAGAAGTCGTAGCTTTGCATAATCATATAGTTGAATTCAAGGAAGGAAAGACCCTTTTCCATTCTTTGCTTATAGCATTCTGCCGTAAGCATTCTGTTAACCGAGAAGCAAGCGCCAACGTCGCGGAGCAACTCAATATAGTTGAGCTTAAGAAGCCAGTCAGCGTTGTTAACCATAATGGCTTTGCCCTCGCCAAATTCTATAAAGCGTTCCATCTGACGCTTGAAGCAGTCGCAGTTATGCTGTATGGTTTCGGGGGTAAGCATAGAACGCATATCGGTTCTTCCCGAGGGGTCGCCTATGTAGCCTGTACCGCCTCCGATAAGAACGATAGGCTTGTTACCTGCCATCTGAAGTCTTTTCATAAGGCAAAGCGCCATAAAGTGACCTACGTGAAGGCTGTCCGCCGTAGGGTCGAAGCCTATATAGAAGGTAGCCTTACCCTCGTTAATCAGCTCCTTGATTTCTTCTTCGTCGGTAACCTGGGCAATAAGACCTCTGGCAACCAATTCGTCGTAAATTTTCATTTTTATCTCCTTGTACAGCGGCAGTGTATCACCGCCGGCTGCATATTTATTTTTTATAAGAAAAGGCAATATCCGTCATATGCAATTTTTACGTCGGGTAAATCCTCGACTCCCGCTGATAGCTCTTCGTGTACGGAAAGGCTTTTGTGGGAAGGAATATGAGAAAGCACGAATTTTGCGCCCTGCGCAGCCGCCCCCGAAGACATGAGCGCCTCTCTTAAATTTCTTGCCATGTGCAAATTGTTGTGATAGAAGCAGCATTCACAGAAATCCGAGCTTCCGCCGCCCACATCAAGCACAAAGGCATCCGGGCGCGCGTGTTTCAGAAAATTAAAGGTTTCTGATAACATCCAGCCGCCGTCAAGCCCGTAGAACAGAGCCTTGTCGCCTCCTATGTAGAAATTAAAGACTACCTCGCCCTGAATTTCGGTTTTGTGATTTGAAGGGCAGGGGACTACGTCGTACCCCAAAATATTAACGGGTGTAAATTTGTAAATCGGGAAAAAGGTGACCGTCGGTATATCCGCAAGCTCTCCCCCGAGAGTTTCAGAGGCGTAAACTCTGATATTTTTTCCTCGTGAAAGACGCTCTATTGCGCTTATGCTGAAGTGACCCACATGGGAATGTGTTATAAGAACGTCGGTTACTTTATCATAAAGACCGTCAAGCATAAAGCTCTCTGCAAATTCAAAAATATCCTCGCCCGGGTCGATAATAATTTTTTCGTCAATGAGCAGGGAAGGAAATCTTCTGTAATCCTTTGACAGCTTGTTTTTGCATCTGAATGAGCCGAGGGAGCCTGTCCCGAGAAATCTTGCGCTTATCAAAGTTTGCTTACCGAGTAAACAACGGAGTGAGTATAAACCTCGCCAACATTGTAAATTCCGACACCGTGGTTTATGCAGTTAGGCTCACTTTGAGTTTCAAGACAGAATGCTCCGTGCTTTATAGCCTTTACGTCGCCCCTGAAGCAAAGAGGTTTTTTGCCAAGGAAATTACCCATATAGAACTGAACACCCACCTGGTCGGTATAAACGTCCATAGCAAGGCTGTCAGCCTCAACTCTTGCCGCAGGGCGAAGCGCTTTTCCAAACAGATTAACGTTCTTTTCCTCGTCAAGAATGAAGTTATGGTCATAACCGATAAAGCTCTCCGAGCATTCTGCTCCCATGGCCTTAAGCTCTCTTAAATCGAATACAGTGCCCTCAACGTTCGGTCTTTGACCGTTCGGAATAAGGTCGTCGTCAACGGCAGTATATCTGTTTGCGTAAATCTTTATTTTGTGGCTTCTTACGTCACCGCCGAAGCCGTTAAGATTGAAATATGCGTGGTTGGTAAGGGATATAGGCGTTTTAGCCTTCGGGGTAGCCGTGTAATCTATAAGAACAGAGGTTCCCGCAAGCTTATAAGTCACCGAAACTGAAAGCTCCCCGGGGAAGCCCTCCTCACCGTCGGCTGAAACATAGGACAAGGTTATGAAATCCTCTCCCACCGCCTCAACACGCCAGACCTTGTGGTCAAAGCCATCGCCGCCGTGAAGGCAGTGACCGTTGTTGTTCTTGGGAAGCTCGTAAACCTTACCGTCCATTTCAAAACGGGCGTTAGCTATTCTGTTTGCTACCCTGCCAATAACAGCGCCTTGGTGAGAGGTGTCGTAAAGGTAAGCGTCAAGAGTATCAAAGCCGCCCACAATGCTTTTTCCGAAAACGGTAAATTCGCAGATTGCAGCGCCTCTTGTGATTATATCAAGCCTTGCATCCTCGTTTTTTAGTGTGTATAAATATACCTCTTCTCCCGTGGGAAGAGTTCCGAAAAGCTTCCTGTTCATACAAAATCTCCTTGTGAAATAAATATATTTACCCATATTATTAATTATTATACATTAAAACTTTCAAAAAGTAAAGGGGGAAAGCTTAAAAGCGCAAATAAAATCAAAGAAAATACACCTTTACTCCCGGGTGGAAAACGGTGCTTCCGTTTTTTTATACAATATCCCGCAAACGATTGACAAAAAATAATCTTTATGGTAAAATACCCTTGTGAAAATAATGCGGGAAGGCGGATATTATGGCACTCAGTAAGTCTAAAACCGTAATAGTAATAAACGGCAAAGGCGGCGTGGGAAAGGATACCCTCTGCGCTCTTGCAAGTAAGCACTTTAAAATAAAAAATATCTCTTCCATAACTCCCATAAAGGATATAGCGGCTCTTTGCGGCTGGTCGGGGGAGAAAACTGATAAGGCGAGGAAATTCTTAGCGGATATGAAGCAGCTTTGCGTTGATTATAACGATTTTCCGACTCTTTGGGCTAAGGGCGAGTATGAGAAGTTCCTCGAGAGTGACGAGGAGATAATGTTCGTTCATATAAGAGAGCCTGAGGAGATAGCGAAGTTCGTTTCGGCAACGGGCGGTGAGGCAAAGACGCTTCTTGTCAGAGCGCCGATCCGGCTCAACCGCGGCGCATACGGAAATGCGGCTGACGATAATGTGGAAAATTACAGCTACGATTATTATTTTGATAATGATAAAACTCTTGAGGAAGCGGAGTGCGATTTTGTAAAGCTTCTTCGCAATATGTTTTGATTGGAGGATTTCAAAATGAAAGAGATTGTCAACGAGAGAAAAATATTCAGAGAGTTCAATAAGGAGAATTTCAGCAGAGTTCTTACTCACCCATTTTACGCCCAGAGCGTTAATAGAATTAAAGAGAAGGCGGAGGAGCAACTTGCAACCGAGCCCAAGTTCGTATCCTTTGCCGCTATGAACGAGTATTACAAAAACGGAACGAGAGATCCCTATTCTAAAATTTATGGGGATTACACAAGCCGTCTTTCAAGATATTTCTTTATGTATATGGCAACTGAGGACGAGAAGTACATAATGCCCCTGGCGGATGTAATCTGGGCTATTTGCAACCTGGAGTCCTGGTCAAACGTGGCTCACGTAGCCGAGGACCTTCCTATCGAGAGAAGAAGAATATTACTTGACCTTTCTTCCACAGCTCTTGCAGAGCAGCTTGCGATGGTAGTTTATTACATGGGAGAGAAGCTTCCTGCCTTAGTGCTTCGCCGCCTTAAGGCTCAGCTCAGAGAAAGATGCATTGAGTCCTACGCTAATAACGATGATTATTGGTGGATGAGAACTACTCTCAACTGGGCTGCCGTTTGTGCAGGAAATATCCTCTCAACCTATCTGTTCATAGCAGAAGAGGAGGAGATCGAGGCTCAGCTTCCCAGGCTTCTTGAAACTCTCCGTCTTTACATAACAGGCTTTGACGATGAGGGCTGCTGCCCTGAGGGATACGGCTATTGGAATTACGGCTTCATCCATTATTGCCTTGCTGCTTCTATGCTTAGAGATTATACAGATGGTAAAATAAACCTCTTCGATAATCCCAAGGTGCATAAGATTGCCCTCTTCCAGCAGAATGCGGCTATTAACGATACTCAAACCATTCCTTTCTCCGATTGTGCCTCCACATTCAAGCCCAGTATATCTCTTACTCATTTCTTAAAGAGTGTATATTCTGACATTGAAATGCCTCCTCTTAAGGCAGAAAACGTTGAAGGTATCCGCAGGCTTCTTTGGCTTAATCCTGAGTACACAGAGGCAAAAATGAATCCCGCCAGTATGATTTATCACGGTGCTCAGTGGTTTATCTACCGCTCCCCCGAATATAACTTTGCCTGCAAGGCAGGCTCTAATAACGAGCCTCATAACCACAATGATATAGGAAGCTTCGTAATTTCCAAAAACGGAGCGGTAACCTATACGGACAGCGGTATAGGAACCTATACAAAGCAGTATTTTGATCCGCCTACAAGATATGATCACGTAGTAACCTCCTCGAAAGGTCATAGCGTGCCTATCATTAATGGCAATTATCAGGTGCTTGGAAAAGAAAAGTCGGTTATAACGGTAGAGCGTGAGTGCGAATACGGCTTCAATATGCAGAACGGATATAATATCGACACTCTTACCACTCTTAACCGCCGCTTCCTTTGCGAGAAAAGCGGAGTCAGCATGACCGATACCTATGAATTCAGCGAAGCTCCCCAGAGTGTTGTTGAAAGATTTATCTCTCTTATCGAGCCAACCGTGACCGATGAAGGCGTTAAGGTAGGGGAGTCTACTCTCGTTTACGATAAGGATATATTCGAGCTTTCACTCTCGACGGGCGAGGCTATCAGAACATACGATACAACCGTTTACTTCGTAGACCTTAAGGTTAAAAATCCCACCGCTAATTTCTCCGTCAGTGTTAAATTTATATAAAAACAGCTTCGAGAAATTTTAGTGCAGATTTTGAAAAAGGCTCTCTGCCCGTGCGGCAGAGAGCCTTTTATATTGTACGTACAGTCGGCTGTTTTGGGTTAAAGCAAAATGCAAACCAAGCCGCCCGCACCCTCGTTTATAATCTTCTCAAGGGTGTGCCCCAGCTTTTCTCTGGATTCGTCGGGCATATTAGTGAGCTTTGCATTCATACCGTCGTTTACAAGGTCGTAAAGAGAGCGTCCGAATATCTTTGAGTCAAGAAGCTTCTCGGGGGATTCTTCGTAATCCCTCGTCATAGTCTTGATAACCTCCTCGGATTGCTCCTCAGAGCCTAAAGCAGGGCAAACGTCCGCCTTTATATCGCATCTTACCATATGTATGGATTCAGCCGATGCGCTTACTTTAACGCCGTATCCTGCGCCCTGTTTAATAAGAGTCGGCTCTGAAAGCACAAGCTCTTCTCTGGAGGGCATAACGATGCCATAGCCCTTTTCCTTGGCATCAGCAAGAGCGTCTTTTACCTTGTCGTACTCATCCTTAGAGCGGGAAAGTTCTACAAAAGTCGTGAAAAGCTCCTTTTCCGAGGTAAGAGAAACCCCTGTCAGCTGACTTAAAATCTCAAAGTATTTTTCACGGCTGATAGGGAATTCGAATCCACCCTCTCCACGTCCGGCATCAATATATTTCTTCTCAAATCCCCATTCAAGGTGCCCGTTGTTCAAATCCGAAAGCTTCTTTGACTGAGAAGCAAAGCTACGAATTTTCTCAGTAATATCCGATATGAGCGGATGCTCACCATCAAGAGCGGAGATCCAGGATGGAAGCTTGAAGGTAAGCTCCTTGATAGGAAATTCGCCAACCACAAGCCCAAGGATTTCCCCGGCATCCTTCTCGTCTATCCTCGTGCAGTCAACAAGAGCCACGGGAGCAGAATATTTTTCTTCAAGACTCTGTGCCAGAGCCTGCGCCTCTTCTGATTCGGGGTTCTTGGAATTAAGAACGATGGCGAAAGGCTTTCCGTATTCCTTCAGCTCGGAAACAACCCTTTCCTCAGCAGCAACGTACTTTTCTCTCGGAATTTCGCAAATGCTACCGTCAGTGGTCACCAGCACGGCTATCGTAGAGTGTTCCTTCACAACCTTTTTTGTTCCGATTTCCGATGCCTCGGAGAAGGGGATAGCCTCCTCGCTCCAAGGAGTCATAACCATTCTTTCCTCGCCATCCTCAAGAGCGCCAAGAGCACCCTCAACCATATATCCAACGCAATCTATTACTTTAGCGTTAAGGCGTGTATCACCAAGCGTTATGGAAACCGCCTCCGCAGGAGTAAACTTAGGTTCCGTGGTGGTGATAGTCTTTCCCGAGCCGCTTTGAGGAATTTCGTCAGTAGTCCTCGCGCGGTCAAGCTCTCCCTCAATATTTGGGATAACCACAGCGTCAATAAATTTCCTGATAAAGGTAGATTTTCCCGTACGCACAGGACCCACAACGCCAATATAAATATCTCCGCCGTATCGCCTTGCAATCGTGTCGTAAATATTGTAGTCTTCCATTAAATTCTCCTCCGCAAAAATCCTTTTGTCACATCCTATGCAATTCCCACCGGGTAAATTCCGATTTTTACAAAAACAGATAAAAAATCCCAAAGGGCAGTGAATAACACCCTTTGGGAAAAGGTTATATGCAGTTGTTGAACTCGCCGTAAAGTTCCTCGTTGATTTTCTTCATATCACCGGGCTCAATTTTGCATACCCGTCTGTCATAGGTCATAAAACCGTTGGTTTCGTCCTCAACGTCGGACACCTGAGTATAGATAAGAGCCGATAAGCCCATCTTTATAAGAGGCGTCAGCTGCTCGGAATAAAGCTTCTTAAGCTCTCGGAGAAAATGCTCCGAGTCCGTAAGAGTAGAGTAGCCGTAATTCTGCCGGCTGAAAACGTGACCCTCAACACGGAGAGAAAATCCTCCGAATTCCGAGAGGAAGAAGGGCTTACCGTCAGGCTTCTTTATTTCAGGAGCTCTGAAATATATATGCCGTGAGTCAACGTCACTCATTTTTCCTTTAAACCAACCCGAGGTTGTGTCTATAATTCGGCTTCCGTCAAATTCCTTGAGTCGCCTATATTCCTCGTCGGGATTGAACTGTCCCCAACCCTCGTTGAATACGGTGTAAAGGCATACCGACGGGCAGTTATAAAGCAGCTCTGCCGTCTTTAGCATATTAGAGCGGAAGTTTTCCCTCGCTTTTCTGTCACGATTTCTGATGTTTGAGAATCCGTAGTTTATTCCTACGGTGGGGAAGGCGGTATCGAAAAGGAAGGAATAAGAGCCGCAGTTAACCATATCCTGGAAAACAACCATGCCAAGCTTGTCGCAAAGATAGTAGAAAATCATAGGCTCAACCTTTATATGCTTTCTTAAGGTATTA
>JAEIGA010014794.1_pt1 | contig 11875 bp, 10 predicted proteins | sample 9270691 | NCBI WGS metagenome assembly JAEIGA01 (sample SAMN17057246, study PRJNA624740) | gut metagenome | biome: biome; isolation source: fecal sample | host: Bos grunniens | place: China: Xizang | collected 2019
AGGCGGGGAACACGGTGTCGCCCTCGTAGGGGTGGTGTACGCGCGTAAGGAGGAAGCGGTCGGCCAGGGGCAGGGCCTGGGCATAGATTTGGGCTCCGCCGATAATAAATACCTCCTCATTGGCCGAGAAGAGGGCGAGCGCCTCCTCGAGGGAGTGGACCACGGTGCAGCCGGCAATTTCGAGGTCGGCCTGGCGCGAGATAACCACATTGTGGCGGTTGGGCAGGGGGCGGCCGAGTGACTCAAAGGTCTTGCGTCCCATGATGACGGGGTGGCCCGAGGTGTGGGCCTTGAAATGCTTCAGGTCCTCGCTGATGTGCCACAGCAGGCTGTTCTTATCGCCGATAGTGCCATTCTCGGCCACGGCCACGATGATGGAGATCATAGGTAAAAAATTCAAAATTCAACATTCAAAATTAGAAAAAAAATAGAAATCTTATCCTAAAGTTCAAAAAAAATATTAACTTTGTAGTATCAAGGTGAAGGCTCCGCACTGTTTTATTTCAAATTACTAACCACTATCGAGGAGTCGGATAGAAAAATTACTAAGCCTATGAAAAAGATGATGATGTTTGCCCTCTGCATGATGGCATGGATGACCTGTAATGCGCAGGAGTATTTCGAAGGTACACTCAAGGCGCGCAGTTATGAGAAACATAGCGATATTGCCATCAAATTCTCAAAAGGCATGTTGATTAACGGTGCGCGAGATTCAGAACTCCATATTAAAGGTGAGAAGATGGCGGCGGTGGATCATGTCACCAATGTAGCCACCATTTATGATGTGGAGAAGAATAAACTTTACTTTGTCTTCCACAACATTAAAAAGGCTCTTGAAATGCCTATTTCGCATTTTGAGAAGATGAAGCAGGGATCCGTATCGATTAAGCCGGTCGCTACTTCAACCTACAAGACGATTTCCGGTGCGAATTGTCGCCTCTATTCGGCCGAGGTCAACACAAATCAAAACGGTGCTCAGATTCGCATGAAGAGCGATAGTTATGTTTGTGAGGAGATGCCGATTCATCCTTCGCTTGCCGGTTTTAACAATGGACTCCCGTATGTCGGTATGAAGTACATTATTGATAGTAACAATCGTGCCGGCATGATACAGATCAACTCCTATACCGCTTATGAGGTGCATGAGGTGATCCGAGGAGAGGTAGATGATGCTATCTTTGTGGTGCCTGCAGACTATGAAATCGTGGATGGTACGAGCAATGCAAAAATGTTGTCCGTCTATGGCGAGAACAACAAGGTGATGAAGAAGAACAAGAAGGGGAATAAAGAGCCTGCGCAAGAGATCAAATTTGATATCAATGAAGAGTGGGATTTCTAAACTCGTTCTGTTGCTACTCGGCCTGACCCTTTTCGGGGGTCGGGCCGAAGCCCAAAAACTCGACAGCATTGAGGCCTATCGGCGCAGTTCGCTCTATTCGATTCTGATTGCTCACCCCGAGACCCGCTACGGGGAGGAGATTGCTGATGTCTTCCATTCCATTCCGATTCCCGAAAAATTCAACGATCACAACCTCAACCGACGCGTGTTGAATTCGTTGGTCTACGACAAGAAAGGGAAGGAGGAGCCGGAGTATATCTCCCGCTTTTTGGAGAAGAATGCCATTGCCCGCCGTTTGGTGGCCAAGTGGTACAATCGCCAAAAGGAGACCGGAGCCTTTGATGTTGAGCTGCTGGCCGAGCGTGGTTACTACGATGCCTCGTTCCGAGATATTCAACTCTCGAAGAGTAATATTCGTGGCTATGCGCAGTTGGCCGATGCCGGCGAGGAGTTGATCGGCAATACCTTTGTCTTGGTCAACGATATCTACTATGTGGACAAGGAGTTGCAGGCTCAAAAGTGGGCCTTTGCACTTGGAGTCCTCGGAGCCGTTGTCGATGGCGTCTCGGGGATTGATAGCGGACTGAGCGATGTGGCTTCGCTCGTGAACGAGATCGAGGGCTTTCGTGTGATTGTCGTCTCGCATCTCTACCGCCTCAACTTCTCGGAGGAGGTGATGTGGACGTTCTACGAAGATTTCTATTTTGATAAGGAGAATCTGCAGCCCAAGAAGCGCGAGGCCTTCGATCGATCAACCGACCTCTTCCGTCTGGAGTATGTCGGCTCGCAGGTGGTCTCCAGTGGAAAAACTTCGATCAAGGGCGTGAATACCGACACCCCCGAGCAGATGATCCGCAAGGTCTGCACGCGCGCCATCGACAAGTCGATTGTCGAACTGCAACGCGCCAATGAGGTCTTTCGCGTAAAGACCCCGCTCCACTCGGTTGCCCCGCTGATTACGGCCAAAATTGGATTGAAAGAGGGGGTAAGCGAGAGTTCTCGCTACGAAGTTTTGCTCCCGAGGATTGAGGATGGAAGAACCAAATACGAGCGACAGGGTGTGATTCGTCCGATAAAGGGCCTGATTTGGGACAATCGCTATATGTCGGTCGAGGAGTTGGCCGAGAATGCCACACTCGATGCTACGACCTTTGAGGTGGTCAGCGGGTGCCGAGATCTCTATCCGGGTATGTTGATCCGTGAGATCAAGATGTAGTTGGTGTTTTGCGTGCCATGAAAAAGGCTGTCTGATTTTTGGGTCGGACAGCCTTTCCTTATTTTTAGGGGGATCTTAGAACGACATCTCGCCCTTGATAGCGGGGTGGGGGTCGTAGCCAATGAGTTCGAAATCCTCGTAGCGGAAGTCGAAGATGGAGCGCACCTCGGGGTTAAGCCGCAGGGTGGGCAGGGGGCGGGGTTCGCGTGCGAGTTGCCGATCGGCCTGCTCCAGGTGGTTCAGGTAGAGATGCGTATCACCCAGGGTGTGGATGAACTCTCCGGGCTCGAGGCCGCACTCACGGGCGATCATCATCGTCAGCAGGGCGTAACTCGCAATGTTGAACGGAACCCCCAGGAAGGTGTCGGCGCTACGTTGGTAGAGCTGGCAGGAGAGTCGCCCCTCGGCCACATAGAATTGAAACAAGACATGGCAGGGGGGCAGGGCCATCTGCTCCACCTCTGCAACATTCCAGGCCGAGACCAGGATGCGGCGCGAGTTGGGGTTCTCTTTGATGAGTCGAATCGCCTCCTTGATCTGGTCGATCGAGCCGCCGTCGGGTCGGGGCCAACTGCGCCATTGGTAACCGTAAACATGGTTCAGGTCGCCAAAGCAGTAGCCGGCCAAGGGCGACTCCTCTCCGGCGCGTTTTAGGAATGTTTCACGATCCAGGGGCTCCTGTGCGGCTTCGGCACAAAGCTCCGTATAGTAGCGGTAGGCATCGTTGTCCCAAATGTGGACTCCGTTTTCCACCAGGTAGCGGATATTTGTGTCGCCCTTCAGGAACCAGAGCAACTCGTGGATGATCCCCTTTAGAAAGACCTTTTTGGTGGTCAGCAGGGGAAATCCCTCGGCAAGGTTGAAGCGCATCTGGTGGCCGAAGACACTCATGGTGCCGGTGCCTGTGCGGTCGCCCTTGGTGGTACCCTCTTGGCGGATGCGGCGCAAAAGATCGAGGTATTGTTTCATGGCAGTCTATTTTTCAAATTCGGCGAGGTGCAGCGCCCCGTTGTCGTCGAGCACGGCGTAGGTGATCGTCTCCTCCCAGCAGCCCAGGTGGAGGATGCTGGGTGTTTCGTTGAGGCGATCGACGGCGATGTGCATGTGGCCGAAGAGGTAGTAGTCAACCTCGGGGTGTGAGGCGTAGTGGTCGCGGGCGTAGTCACGCAGGGGCTCCGTAAAGGAGACTTCGAGCGGGGTCTTGCTGTGCGATTTGCGCGATTTCCCACTCCACCAGCGTCCGAATTTCAGCGCGAGGTCGGGATGGATTAGGCGTTGGAAGAGCCAGCGCAGCCCCTTCGAGCGGAAGCAGCGGTTCATCAGCCACAGGAGCGACCCCTGCTTGACACGCATGTTATCGCCGTGGGCCAGGAAGAGGTTTCTCTCCTTCAGGCGGAGGATTTGCGGGTGGTTGTAGATCTTAACGCCGCACTCGCGCGTCAGGTAGTCGCCCGTCCATTGGTCGTGGTTGCCCGGAAAGAAGAGTACTTGGATGCCACGATCCGTGAGTTCGGCCAACTTCCCCAAGGTACGCACATAGCCTTGCGGTACGACTCGCTTATATTCGAACCAAAAGTCGAAGAGGTCGCCCAAGAGGACAACGACCTCTGCATCCCGTCCGACATGGTCGAGCCAGGCGAGAAAGTGCTCTTCGGTTCGGCGTTGCTCCTCGCGGTTGCCCGCGCCGAGGTGGATATCCGATGCAAAGTAGATCATCTGAATGGGGTTGGGAGGGTTAGAGTAGCTCTTGGATGGCTCGGTCGAGCTCCTCGCCATGGAGATCGCGACCCACGATCTCTCCCTGGCGGTTGATCAGGAAGTTCATCGGGAGCTTCGATACCTGATAGAGACGGCAAGCAATGGAGTTCTCGCCCTGCAGGTCACTCACCGAGATCCAGGGTAGCTGCTGCTCCTGTACCGTGTGGATCCATAGGGGTTTCGAGCGGTCGATGGCCACCTGGTAGATCTCGAATCCGCGGTCATGATACTTGGCGTAACTCTTTTTGAGTTCGGCATTCAGCGCATTGCTGTTGCCGAGTTGTGCCGACCAAAAGTCGAGCAGGATCACCTGACCCTCCAACGACGAGAGGCGTACCTTCTTTCCGTACATGTCGTTCATCTCCAGGTCAGGGAACGAGGCTTCACGCACCTCGCTCAGGAGTTTTTGTTGTTGCTCCATGCGCTCGATGTCGCTCTGGAGCGATTTCAGGTAGGCCGATTCGGGGTAGCGCTGCTCCACGGCCTCGGCCACGGTGCGGTAGTAGATCACGTCGCTCTCCGCATTAAAGAGGTAGATGTCGCCCGGCAGACGCTGGTAGAGGGCGTAGACGGCGGCCAACGAACCCTTCTGCTCCACCACGAAACGCAGTTGGTCGCGTTTGGTTTGGCGGAAGAGTTCGGCATACTCCTCCATCACGCGCTGCTGCTCTTTGCCCGAGGTGCGGGCATGAAGGGCGGCCAGACGATCGAGCTTTTGCAGCTGCTGGGTGTAGTGGGTATAGAACTCGCGGAGCAACGACGACTCGTCGCTACCCTCCACGGTGTAGTTGTGGGCAAGACTCCCTAACGAGTTGAGCGCTATGCGGTCACCGGCCTGCAGCAGCAGGGGTACCTGCTCGACCCCGCAACGCAGCAGGTAGAGCTCGGGCAGGGGCGACCCCTCTTCCAGCGTGAGGCGGTAGGAGCCCGTCGCGTCGAGTTGCACCGAGTCGATCTGCCCCGCCTTGGAGGAGCCTGCGTATTCGAGGTAGAGCATCTTCTGCTCGTTGCCGACCAAGCGGCCCGAGATTTCGATTTTTGCGCTCTGGCAGCTGCAAAGTACCGCTGCGGCCAGTATGATCAGGATTTTCTTCATCGTTCAATCGTTTTAGGAGAATGGTTTGTTGTGTTCAAAACGGGTAATTTCTATTTGGTCGGGTTGTGGGGGCGTCCGTTTTTTTGGAACGAACGCTGTTGAAAATTGTTGTTGCGGTTTTTCTGCTGCAAGTGGTTCTTCGCGGAGCCTCCATTCTGCGAGCGTCCCTTTTGCGGACGCAACGGAAGGTCTTGTTTGTAGTTGCTTCGGAGGTTGTTGATCGCCTCTTCGTCGATTTCAATCTCCCCTTTCGACATGCGGCGTATATCTTTTATGATCACCTCGTTGTTGGGGTGTTCGTGGTTGTATTCGTAGCTCTTGGTGCGCATATAGCGGGCCAGGTTGTCCACCGTGCGTGCTACCTCTTCGGAGGAGATTTCGGGCGTGCTCAGCGAGCGGATCATCTGCTCGACATACTTGCCGTAGTGCTTGTAGGAGATGTGCCCCTGCGAGTAGGTGAGTTGTCGGGGTTTTATGGTCAACTCTTCGCGCGTGGGGCGCGGATAGGGGGAGTCTACATCGAGCTGAAAATCAGACATTATGAAGAGATGGTCCCAGAGTTTGTGGGCGAAGTCGGCCGTGTCGCGCAACATCGGAAAGAGGTTGCCCATGACGGCAATCACGGCGCGCGCCTGGCGATTGCGCTCCTTGCGATCTTCGATCTCCTGCAACGAATCGACCATCTCCTGGATGTGGCGTCCGTATTCGGGCAGGAAGAGTTTTCTGCGGCTTTTGTTGTAATTTTTTCTCATTCGAGTTTTTTGGTGTGTGCTACTCGTTGATTCCATTGAGCGGATTTCACCCTCGGAGCGATCGTCGGCTCGGGCCTTGATTCTTGCTCTTTGGTCTTTGGAGATCCCTCTTTTGGTACCCCCTTGGAGCCTTTTTTGTTTGTTGGGCCTGCGCTCCGGGGATTTGGTCTGAAAACGGATAAAGTCGTAACTTTGGTACAAAAGTAAGAATTTTTTTAGAAAAACAAAGTATGGTTCGAGTTTTAATTTTGGAACATTCAAAAAGTATGCGAAACACGCTCTGTGAGCGATTGGAGTACGAGGGATTTTCCGCCGAGGCGGTAGCCGATGACGATCAAGCGCGCGCTTTGTGCAAACGAGAGCACTTCGACGCCTTGCTTCTCGGGCAGGGGAGCACCTCTCCGCTCGAAGGGGTCCCTTTTATTGTCCTTGCCTCGGAGCCCTCCATCGACTCGGCCATCGAGGCGGTGCGCCAAGGTGCAAGTGATTATCTCACGCGACCGATCGACATGAATCGTCTTTTACGCTCGCTTCGCGGTGTGGTGGAGCCTCACGATGAGGAGCCCTTGAACCCGCCACAGCGTCGTGCCCGTCGTGCCCGGGTCGGAGAGGTGAATCCCATTATTGGCACCTCGCCTCAAATCGAGCGCGTGAAGCATTTGATCGAGAAGGTGGCCCCCTCCGAGGCGCGGGTGCTCATTACGGGGGAAAATGGTACGGGAAAGGAGCTTGTCGCTCGCTGGTTGCATGCCAAGAGTGGTCGTGCGGTCGCTCCGTTTGTGGAGGTCAATTGTGCGGCAATTCCCTCTGAATTGATCGAGAGTGAGCTTTTTGGTCACGAGCGCGGGGCCTTCACCTCGGCCGTCAAACAACGCAAAGGAAAGTTCGAGCAGGCCGATGGCGGCACCCTTTTTCTCGACGAGATCGGCGACATGTCGCTCTCGGCCCAGGCCAAAGTCTTGCGTGCCCTTCAGGAGCGGAAGATCAGTCGAGTGGGAAGTGATAAGGATGTGGAGGTCAATGTGCGTGTCGTGGCGGCCACGAACAAGAATCTCAAGGAGGAGATTCGCAAAGGGACCTTTCGTGAGGATCTCTACCACCGCCTCAGTGTGATCTTGATCGAGGTGCCGGCCCTGCGCGACCGAGCCGATGATATTCCTCGCCTTGTCGATTACTTCCTGGAAACGATTTGTGGTGAGTTGCAACTCGAGAAGAAGCGGATCTCGGAGGAGGCTCTCGAACGGCTGCGCACGATGCCTTGGAGTGGGAATATCCGCGAACTGCACAATGTGGTTGAGCGGTTGGTGATTCTCTCCGGCGAGGAGATTACGCTCTCCGATGTGCAGTGTTACTGCTGACGCTTTATTTTTGAGGGAGGGGCGAAAAATCGCCCTTTTTGGCGTGTCGAGGGGCCGTTATCCCCGCTGCTCGACCTCGCGGCGGTTCATCAGCGCATGGGTGATGGTCAGCTCGTCGACATACTCCAACTCATCCCCGAAGCCGATGCCTCGAGCAATGGTGGTGATCTTCACCGAGGGGAATTGGCGCAGCCGGTTCATCAGGTAGAAGGAGGTGGTCTCGCCCTCCACCGAGGTGGAGATGGCCAGGATCACCTCGCGCACCTCGCCGCGGGCGATGCGCTGCAGGAGCAGGTCGATCTTCAGATCCGAGGGGGCGATCCCCTGCATCGGGGAGATCACCCCGCCCAGGACATGATAGAGCCCGCGGTATTGGCGTGTGTTTTCGATCGAGAGCAGGTCGCTCACCTGCTCCACGACACAGACCGTCGAGCGGTCGCGCAACGGATCTTCGCAGATCGGGCACCGCTCGGCATCGGAGAGGTTGTTGCAGCAACTGCAATGTTTGATCTCGTTGCGGAAGCGGTCGATACTGCGCGTCATCTCGCCCACCGATTCGGCCTCCATCTTCAGCAGGTGCATGGCCAGGCGCAACGCCGTGCGTCGTCCGATTCCGGGGAGTTTCGAGAACTCCCCGACCACATCTTGCAAGAGTTTTGACACCTTATTTTTATGGAGTTAGATTTGTTCGACGTGGCGACTCTCGAGCCACCCCTTTTTCCCATCGGCGAGGATGATTTCATGCCACTCGCCCAAGGTGTTGCTTAGGCGCAGGGTGGTGCCTTCGTGCAGGACGAAGAGGTCGGTGGCCGCCTTGTCGGGCGAACTCTTCACGGCAACCGAGGGGGAGAGAATCACCGCTTCGCTGCGATCCATCAGGGCCGAACGGTCGGCCGCGGCAAACGAGCAGCAGAGAACAAAGAGCAGCAACGAGCAGAGGGTAGCGTAGAAGCCTGCCTTGCGTAGGGCCAAACGCTGTGAAAGGAGGTAGAAGAGGACGGCTCCGAGGCTGACGGTCAGCCACAGGAGCGAGAGAATGCTCCAGGCCGTGCCACTCATCAGCGAGCGCAGTGAACGCATCCACCCCTTGAGGAAGAATTCGGGGATCTTCTCGATGCGGTCGATCGTGTGTCCTTCGGCCACCGTGAGGTTGTAGCGGATATCCTCGTCGGAGGGGTCGAGTCGGAGGGCGCGGTGGTAGTACAGAATCGCCTCGCCTAGACGCTCCTCTTTAAAATAGGTATTGGCCAGGTTGTAGTAGAGTTTCGCCGAGTGCTCCCCGCCCTCGAGGATCTGTCGGTAGATACGCTCAGCGGAGAGGAAATCCGAACGCAGGTAGGCCGTGTTGGCCTCGTCCCACAGCGTGCGCACGTCTTGCTCTGCGGGTGCGGTTGGGGTTACCACCTCCGTCTCGGCACTTGTCGGTGAGTCGGGGGCGGCCTCTTGGGCTTTTGCTGTGAAGATCGTGGCAAGAAGCAGGAGAAGGGTGTATAGGGTTCTCATGGTTGTTTAGCGTTTTTTGATGATCGACTCCAGGTGCGAGATCAACTCCACACCCTCTTTATATACATCGCTCATGCGGGCCGAAGCCATGGGGGCATATTGGGCCTCCTCGCAACGGGTGATGATCCCCGAGAAGGATTGAGCCTCCTGGGCACTGACTCCGCGCTTCGAGAGTTCCTCGCGCACGTTCTCCTTCGTGAGGTTGGCCACCGGAATGTTGAACTTGTCGCTCATGTAGCCCCACAGCGCGCGCGACATCTCCTCGTAGAAGGCATAGCGATCCTCCTCCTGCATGGCTCGCTTGGCGGCACGGAATCGCTGCACGGCGACCTTGCTGGCTCGCTTGCCGCGTACGAGCACCGTGTTGCGGCTGTCACGAATCTGCTTACGCAGCAGAAAGAAGAGGGCGATGAAGCTCACGACGATCAATCCCACCCACAGGAAGTAGAGACCACTGAAGTGGAAAGGTTTGCCCATCGGCTTGAGGTGGGGGGCTCCCGACTTGATGAAACGGATGTCCTCGCCCAAGAGTTTCACCTCCTCCTTCGTCAGACCGCGGGCGATGCGTACCTCGCTGCCGCCCCCTTTGGCATCGGGGGTGATGTTCAGCAACAGGGGTTGCGTGGCCAAGGTAACATACTGCCCCTTCTTGGGGTCGAAGTACGAAAACTCCACGGGGGCCACCTCATACTCTCCCTCGGCACGGGCGATGAAGGGGTACTCGAACTGGCGATAGCCCGAGGCTCCTCCGGCCGTAGTCTTGATCTGCTCGGTGGTCTTTACGTCGTACTGCTCGAACGAAGAGGGCAAGGAGAGTTTCGGGGCTTGCAGGAAGCGTAGGTTGCCCGAGCCGGCAATGCGTAGCGTGTAGGTGGCCGCCGAGTTGGCCGAGAACTGTGTGGCCGGCGGGGTTTCGGTGAGGGTGAAGTGGCCCACTGCACCGGTGAAGCTGGCGGGGGCTCCGGCCGGCAGCTCCTTGACCTGGAGCGTCACCTTCGGGGAGCGCACCTTGCGGTTGACGTTGTAGATGTCGGGCATGTTGCCGAAGAAGGGGTCGCGGCTGCGGTTGTTTTGGATTACCACCTGGGCCACTGCCTCCACCTCGGCCGGCTCGATGGTCAGCGTTCCGGCCTGCTGCGGATAGAGCAGATACTCCTTCAAGACGACACTTTCATATATCTTCCCGCCAATCGTCTCTCGCTGTTGTGGGTAGTTTTCGGCATTGAGTTCCTGGGCCCAAAAGCCGTTAAAGGCGGGGAACTTGGCATCGTTGAGTCCCACGAGCGTGATGCGACGATAGAGCTTGACGGCCGCCAGGACGGGCTCCCCTTTGTAGACCGACGAGCGCGACAGGGTGACACGCAACAGAATATCATCGGCGGCCACCTGTCCCTGAGGCGAGGAGGCCTGCGGCTGCTGCGTGGCTCCGCCCGAGGCGGAGGCTTGGCTCTGCTCCTGCTTCTCCTCGATCACCTCCAGCCGAACGGGTTGGGTGCGATAGGGGGTATCGTCCACCGAGACCTCTGCCGGGCCGATCGTAGCCGGGCCATTCTGCTTCGGGAGCAGGACAAAGGTGTAGGTATATTCGTAGGTCTTGGTCACCGAGCCGTTGATGTACTGTGTGCTCGATCCGCGATAGATCGAGGGGCCGGCAATCACATCAAAGCCCTCGAACGAGGGGGCCTCGAACGTGTCATCGTCGGGCTTGGCGTTGAGCTTGAATTCTACGCGGAAGGCCTCTCCGGCTGCCACCAACATGGGGGCATTGGCCACAAAGGTAACCTTCTCGGCGGCATAGGAGAGGGAGGTCATAACAACCATTCCCACCAGCAAAACAATCTGTTTCAGAAATGCCTTCATCAATTCGGGGAGTCTAAGTTTATTGCAATCTGTCAAACGTGAAAAGGGCCCCTTTTCGTATGGGCTGATCAATAAATTTCAGGGGGCTGCCTTCGATGCAGTCCCCCTGAAAGAAGGTTTCGCCTCGTTAGTGCTTGAAGTCGGCGAAGAAGTCGTTGCCCTTGTCATCCACGATGATAAAGGCCGGGAAGTTCTCGACGTAGATCTTGCGGACAGCCTCCATGCCGAGCTCGGGGAAGTCGACCACCTCGACCGACTTGATCGAGTTCTTGGCCAGGATAGCGGCCGGACCACCGATCGAACCAAGGTAGAAACCGCCATTGGCCTGGCAGGCATCGGTTACCTCCTGCGAACGGTTGCCCTTGGCGACCATCACCATCGAGCCTCCCTGCTTCTGGAAGAGATCCACATAGGGATCCATACGGCCTGCCGTCGTGGGACCGAACGAACCCGAAGCCATGCCCTGCGGCGTCTTGGCCGGGCCGGCATAGTACACCGGGTGCTTCTTGAAGTACTCGGGCATGGGCTTGCCCTCGTCGAGCATCTGCTTGATGCGGGCGTGGGCGATGTCGCGAGCCACGATGAGCGTGCCCTTCAGGTTTAGACGGGTCTTGATCGGATACTGCGAGAGGATCTCACGCACCTTGTCCATACCCTCGTCGAGGTCGATCTCCACGGCGGGGCTCATCGCGGGAGCCTCGGCGGGCAGGAAGCGGGCGGGGTTCTTCTCCAGCTGCTCGAGGAAGATGCCCTCGGGGGTGATCTTGGCCTTGATGTTGCGGTCGGCCGAGCAGCTTACGCCGATGGCCACGGGGCACGAAGCGGCGTGACGCGGAGCGCGGATTACACGCACGTCGTGTACGAAGTACTTGCCACCGAACTGGGCACCGATACCGCTCTCGCGGCAGATCTTCAGCACCTTCTCCTCCCACTCCAGATCGCGGAAGCAGCGGCCGCCCTCGTTACCCGAAGTGGGCAGCTCGTCCAGATAAC
>JAEIGA010014795.1_pt1 | contig 11874 bp, 7 predicted proteins | sample 9270691 | NCBI WGS metagenome assembly JAEIGA01 (sample SAMN17057246, study PRJNA624740) | gut metagenome | biome: biome; isolation source: fecal sample | host: Bos grunniens | place: China: Xizang | collected 2019
AAGGCTGGTGTGATATCCTCGCAATGCTTGTGGCACTGCATTGATTTCGAGTACATTCGTCCTATGCAGAAATTGCTGTGCGTACATCCGCTGCAATGGTTCTCGTCCGCCTTCATCTTGTTCACGAATTCTGTGTCCTCGAGTACGGCGCGTCCCATCTGGATCATAGGGAACCCTTTGCTTATCGCCTCGTCAGCGCTTTTCCTGTCAACCACACCACCTACATATACGAACGGGAAGTCTGGCATCGCCTCGCGGAACTTAAGCGAATCCTCCATGAAGTACAACTTCTTGAATGGAACCGTAGGGGCAACGATCTTTCCTGCAAGAGCGACACCTGCCTTGAGCCACCATTTGCTCCATGGGAAGTAATGCACGATGGTCTTTACAGGGAACTGTCCGCGCATTACATACTGAGGGTGACGGCTTACGAATCCTCCTGACAGTACGATTGACTCTATTCCGAGGTCGCGGAGTTCCTTTGCCACTTCGATGAGCTCGTCGGTTTCCTGACCGCCCTTGAAGCCGTCACGGGTGTTCAGCTTTGCAAAAAGAGCAATCTTGCCCTTTCCGGCAGCCACCACATTGTTTACGCACATCTTCATGAAGCGCATGCGGTTTTCAAGGCTTCCGCCGAATTCATCACGACGGTGGTTTGTATATGGAGAGAGGAACTGCGAGATGAGATATCCATGTCCTGCGTGGATCTCTACTGCGTCGAATCCTGCCTCGATTGCGAGTTCTGTAGCCTTTCCATATGCCTGGGCAACCTCTTCGATCTGCTTCATGTTCATTTTCTGAACGATGGTAGGCGAGTAGAGGTTGAATCCGCGGCTTGCTCCGTATGGAACGCATCCGCAGATCTTTCTGTGCGACATGTTGCCGCAGTGGCCAAGCTGAATCGAAGCCTTGGCTCCTTCTGCGTGGATGGCGTCTGTGAGCTTCCTGAGTTCAGGGACGATCTCCTCGCGCATCCATAACTGATTTTCGAAAGAAAGGCCGCTTCTGCAGACTGCTGCATATGCTACGGTAGTCATGCCGATTCCTCCGCGTGCAACCGCTGTGTGGTAGTCGAATAGTTCCTTTGACGGACGCTGTCCTGGACACATCGCCTCGAATGCTGCAGATCTGATGGTTCTGTTGCGAAGCTCTATCGGACCGATCTTGAAAGGTGTGAATAATTCGCTGGTTACCATATGAATGGAATAATGTGTTTCTTATTAAGTTTCTTGTACTCCTCGCCGAATTCCTTCTCATATTTCTCGCTCAGCGACTTTGCACGTGGGCCGAGGTTTGCGAATGTCCAGATTGCGAAGAGGGCTCCTGCTGGAGACCAGGTCAGAATTGCATAGCCGATCCACTCGGTAAATTCGCCGAAATAGTTGGCTGAGGTCACATATTTGTAGAATCCCTTGCGTGGGATGTAATGTCTTGTGTCGCCCGGCTTGCGAAGGTTCCTGATTACATGGTCGGAATGGAGGTTGATTGCCATTCCTCCAAGGAAGACGAGGGTTCCGATGATGAACTGAGGGCTTGCCAGCCAGTCGGTTCCATACATTCCTGCAGGAGCCTCGCCGTATAGCCATCCTGCGATGAGGTATGCGTTCAATGTGTTGAAGACCAATCCCATGAGCATGATTGCAATCGGCATTGTGCTCTTTCCTCTCATCATGAGCGGGAATATGAATGATCTCTGGAAATAGTGCATGAGGTAGAAGCCGGCCATTATGTACAATACAATCTTTGAATTGCCGGTCTCTGCTCCCGAAAGGGCGAACCTGATCGTGTAGTACAGGAGGAAAATGAAAGCAGGAGCTTCCATCAGCACCCATGCAATCCTGTTTCCGATCTTAGGACCCCAGTTGGTGGTTGACAGATATCCGTATCCGGCCTTGAAGTAGAAAAGGGCTACGAATACGATTACGGCCATCACGGCCATGCATGCCATTATTATATAATAGGTACTCATGAAGTAGAGTTCATTTATCCTGCAAATTTAACAATATTTTCTCAAATAGTAATTTTTACGTACTTTTGTCACATATTAAACACCGAATATGAGAGTAATCGCAGCTATAATAACAGCCCTTTTTCTTCTTTCCTGCACTGAAGCGAAGGTCCGTGAATACAGACTTGAAATCGTGGCAGAATATCCCCATGATACTGATTCCTATACTCAAGGTCTCTTCTTCCATGATGGCCAGATGTATGAAAGTACGGGTGTTCATGGAAAATCGACGTTCCGCAAGGTAGATATGGAAACAGGCGAAGCACTTGAAAGACTCAATTTCGACCAGAAGTACTTCCTTGAAGGATCCGTGGTCTTCGGAGACAACCTCTACATCCTTACATGGGAATCAAAGGTTGCCTTCATCTATGATGCTGCTACTCTTGAGTACAAGTCGACATGGAAATATCCGCGTGAAGGATGGGGCATAACCACAGATGGAAAGCAACTCATCGCTTCTGACGGTTCTGCCAATCTCTTTTTCATGAACGGTCAGTTCGCCCTTGACCGCAAGCAGCTCGTTACCATCGACGGACGTCCGGTAAGATGGCTCAATGAACTGGAGTACATCAACGGTAAGGTCTGGGCCAATGTCTATACATCAGACGAGATCGTCATCATCAATCCCAAGAATGGAAAGGTAGAGGGTGTGATTGACTGCAGGGGACTTCTTCCAAGAGAACTTTATACATCTGAAACAGACGTACTTAACGGAATCGCCTACAATCCCGATACAAAGAAGATCTATCTAACAGGTAAGAACTGGCCTAAACTCTATGAGGTCAGGATCGTGGAGAAATAATACCTTTTATATAAGCGAATAAAGGAAATATACCCAGTGTGCTGAGAAGGCTGCAACGAGTCCGCCGATTGTGTGGGCGAGGATTGCCTTTGAAGTAAGGTTTCTGAATCCGAGCGAATCAAGCATGGCCGTATGGGTGCTGAGATATCCGCTCCAGCACATTCCGATCGCTGTAAATACCGCAATTGCATTTCCGTCGATCCATCCGGCTTCAATGAAGTTGGGAATCAGTCCCAATGCCGCTCCTACTGCGCCTAATGCCGTGATAGGGAAGGCGATGAGATGTGGGTCAGTAAATCCGAACAGCCACTTGAAGATGAATCCACACTTGCTTCCGATCCATGGGAGAAGTTCCACACCTTCATATGCCGCACCTGTGTATGCACCGGCTTCGCCTGGTCCAAAGGTCAGGATCATGACCAATGTGGAGATGATCAGCACGCCCGGAATGATTGCAAGGCCTACTTCTACACCTGTCTTTCCTCCATCAAGAAGCGAATCAAGTATTCTCTGAAACAAAGGTTTCCTTTCCTTGGTTTCCTCGATGTCCGCTATCTCTTCCTCTGAACACGCACATTCCTCAAGATATGCAGGGTATGCCTTCAAGACGAATCTCTGCATAAGCCTTGTGGATACGATGCAGCCGCAGATTGCGCCGAATAGACCGATGAACGGCTCTGCATAGAATCCCTGGCCGACCATGAATACGATTACCAGAAGTCCCATTCCGAATGCCGTTCCGAAGTTTGTGAGGGAGATGAACTGATATTTTCTGAAGTATCTGCTGAACTTCTTGTCCTGTGCCATGGCGATGATTGCCGGATTGTCGGAAAGGAAGGTCAGGACCGCTCCCAATGAGGCAACGCCTGGAAGGTTGAAAAGCGGCTTCATGAGAGGACGTAGCACCTTTTCAAGCATGTCCACAACTCCGAATTCCACGAAGATCCTTCCTAGTGCCCCTGTAATGACGCAGATCGCCATAAGGTAGAACACTGTGTTGAGAAGCAGGTCATGGGCTGTGTTCATGATCGTGTTTATCATGTTAGGCGTTCCCATCTTTGAACCAAGATAGCCGAAGAATCCGAACACTATGATAAGGCATATGATGCCTGCCGGTACCTTCGAATAGATCTTCTTGAATAAGGTCTTCATGTTTTAAGGTGTATGTTTTATTAAAAAAGACTTGTTGCGACGAAATTTCGACTAATTTAGGTATTTATTACAAAATGTTTATATATTTGTGGCACACATTTTATAGACGGACTTAACTAAAACCATGAAAAAGATAAGCATCATATTGATTATAATGCTTTTGGCATCAGTGTCGGCTTACTCCCAGATAACCCGCACTGAAATCGGAGTTGATTTCCGTCTGAATAAATCTGACATTGACAGGTCTTATGCAGGCAATTCCCAGAAGCTTGCTGAAATAGTTTCCTTCTTTGAAGAAGTGAAGTCAGATACATCTCTCACAATTCTCGAAGTATACTTCTGCGGTTCCGCTTCACCTGAGGGTAGTTCCAACTTAAACAGACAGCTCGCCAGAAAGCGCCTTGAGGCTCTTGAATCTTTGGTGCGCACTGAAATCGATATTCCGGAAGACCTCATCAGACGTGATGACAGTTATATTTCATGGGATTTCCTTACCGAACAGATATCGTCATCCGACATTCCATACAGGGAAGAAGTCTTGGAAATAATCGGAAGGGAATCCATCTCAGAACTTCAGATCCTGGATAATGGCAATGTATGGCGTATCCTCAATGATCGTTATTTTGCCCAGATGCGTAATGCATATGTAGTCTTTGTAATCTATAAGGATGAATATGAGGCAGAAATCGAAGATGTTGAATTGCCGGATGAGGCTATTGAAGTAGGAGGTGTAGACGTCAAGGTCGATACGATGGCCATAGTTCAGTCTGAACCTGTTCCGGAACCGGAACCTGACGAAGTCATCGAGCCTTCCTTCCGCCGTGGTCTGTATCTCAAGACAAATGCCATCGGCTTGGCCCTTTCCATGACCAATTTAGGTGCAGAAATCGATCTTGCAAAGCATTGGTCGCTCAATTTCCATATGTACTATGCTGCGCATAACTATTTTGTCCATAATATAAAGTTCCGTACCCTTTCGGCATATCCTGAGATAAGGTACTGGTTCAAGGAGGACAACCAGGGTTTCTTCGTTGGAGCTCATTTGGGAGTTGCGCAATATAACTACTCGTTCCGCGGAGATTACCGTTATCAGGATCATGACGGTAAGACTCCTGCATTGGGCGGAGGCCTTGACGCCGGATATAGAATCCCTATATCAGCTGATAAGAGATGGTTCATGGAATTCACTCTTGGCGGTGGCGTCTATCCTTTGCACTATGATGTGTTCTATAATGTAGAAGACGGCAAATACGTCGGTTCCCGCGAAAAGACATATTTCGGTATCGACAATGCCTCTGTAAGCATTCTTTACCGTTTCGACCTTAAAACCCGTAAGTAATGAAGAAGATATCGCGTTACATAATGTTGCTGGTGGTATCCTTCCTTACATTCGCAGGTTGTGATGTCCACGAATTCCCGAAAGAAGGAGATGGTCTCGTTCCATTCCTTTTGCATCTTGACTTCAGTACTGAGATGCCTCTACACAAGGAGATAACATACACACGTTCTGATGATGATACAAAGTCTCAGGAGGCTGTTCATGATGTCCGTTACATCGTCAATGCATACCGTACCGACAATGTAGTGGGCGAGAGCAGAGTCCCTGATAAGACATTCGTCTTTACAAAGGATGAAGTCGAAGAGCTTGACTATACTGCACGTCTTGAACTCTGTGAGGGAGACTGGACCTTCCGTGTCTGGTGTGACTATGTTGATGCTGGAAGCAAGGAAGACAAGTATTACAATACTTCAGATTTCTCGGAGATCATCCTCATGGACAGAAACAACCATTCCGGAAGCAATGACTACCGAGATGCCTTCCGCGGTACAGCAAGTGCAACTGTCTTGAATCCAGCCTATTATACAGGTGCTGATGCTGCCGCGATCGACAATCAGGCGACTGCGTCAATGGTTCGTCCGATGGGTAAGTACAAGTTCGTATCGACGGATGTAGACGTATTCATCACAAGAGTCATGGCCATGATGAAGGATAGGGGAATGCTGAGCTCTGAACTTGAGTCAAACCAGACTTTCGACAAACTCCTTCAAAGCATCAATCTCGGAGAATATACGGTAATGTTCAAGTATTCTGCCTTCATGCCTTGCTCGTATAACATCTTTACAGACAAGCCGGCTGATTCATGGACCAACATGACGTATCGAAGCAGGATGTCCATTGAAAACGACAATGAAATGAATCTTGGATTCGACTATATCTTTGTCAATGGCACGGAGACGACACTTTCCATTTCAGTTGAAGTATATAACAAGGAAGGCGAACTGATGTCGTCGACCAACCCAATCCAGGTTCCGATTGTACGAAGCAAGCTTACTCTTGTAAAGGGTGAATTCCTTACATCAATTGCTAATGGAGGCGTATCCGTAAATCCAGGATACGATGGAGATGACTATAATATTGAGATTCTATAACCAATTAAATTTCACTAACTATGAAGAAGAAAATCTTATTTGGAATGTTGGCAATCGCAGGGCTGTTTGCCGCATCATGCCAGGATCAGATTGTTCCTGTCGTAAATGAGGGCGAAACAGCTGTTGTTTCGTTTATGGTTGAAACACCTGAGATCGCTACCCGTGCTTTCAGTGATGGTACCACTGCAACTGTCCTTCAGTATGCTGTGTATGATGCGAAAGGCGAGATCATCAACGATTTCACAGTGACTGATGCCGAGATCAATATGACTGCAACAGTAGAGCTGCAGCTTACTACCGGTAACGAGTATGGCGTAATCTTCTGGGCTGCTTCAGAGTCTGCTCCATATGAAGTTGACTTTGCAGCTAAGACAATGACAGTAAATTATGAGGGTGCTCTCAGCAACGATGAGGACTTCGATGCTTTCTACAAGTATGAGACATTTACTGTAACAGGCTCAATGTCAAAGACAATCGAGCTCAAGCGTCCGTTTGCACAGCTTAACGTCGGTACAAACGACTTCGCTGCGGCTGCTGCTACAGGTTATGTTCCTGCTACCTCTTCAGTAAAGGTATCCAATGTATACACTACACTCGATCTCTTCACTGGAGTAGCAACAGGTGAGACAGAGGTTACATTTGCAGCAAACGCAATTCCTGAAGGTGAGACATTCCCAGTTGCAGGTTATGACTACATTGCGATGAACTACCTTCTCGTAAATGCTGAGAAGGAAGTTGTAGATGTTGAGTTTGCATATGCGGCTGAAGGTGAGGCAACTCCAAGAGTACGCACAGTTGGTTCTGTTCCAGTACAGCGCAACCACCGTACAAACCTTTACGGCCAGCTCCTTACAAGCAACGTTGACATCAATGTCGAGATTCTTCCTGATTATGATGAGGAGGATAACAATGTAGAGGCTCCAGTGATTGCAAAGGTTACAAATGAACTTGAGTTTGAGGCTGCTGTTGCAAATGAAGAGATAGAGGAGGTTGTACTCGACAAGGATATCGTTCTTACAGCACCTGTTACACGTGCTGCTCCTGTTCCTGCATTGACAGTTTCAGCTGGCAAGTCACTTGTAATCAACCTTAACGGTTATACACTTTCTTATACAACAGACGTTCAGAATCAGGCAATGATCCAGAACAACGGTGAGCTTACACTCAAGAACGGTAATGTTGTTTTCAACTATGCTGGTGAGCCTGATTCTACATATGGAAAGGGTAACTATGCAGTTGTAAACGCTGGTACATTGACAGTTGATGCAAACCTCAGCATCTATGTAGAGGGTTATGAGGGCAAGAAGTTCCCACACGCTCTTTATACAGTTCAGAACTCAGGTACACTCGTAGTAAACGGTGGTGTAATCGCTAACGACTACAATGTAGCAGTACGTAACTGGGTAGGTAGCGAGACAAAGTCTTCAGACATCATTGTTAACGGTGGTGAGATCAAGGGTCTCCGTGCCATCTGGAACCAGCTTCCAAGCAGCAGCACAACTCTCGCTCCTTACGCAAATATCACTGTGAAGGGTGGTAAACTTACTGCTACAGCAATAGACGGAACTCAGGATGGCGGTTACAGACTTGCTATCTATTCATACAACTATGGTAATAAGCTTGACAATGTACAGATCAACATCGAGGGGGGAGTGATCAATGGTGACATCGCTGTTACCGGCGGTACAAACAAGTCACAGTGTGAGAAGGTTACAGTAACTGGTGGCCAGTTCAGCGGAGTATATGGCGATGTATACAGCTATGCTGAAGATGCCATTGCTGCTTCAGCCATCACTATCAAGGGCGGTGAGTTCTCAAGCCTTTCTCCAATGGCATATCTCAACGCTGCTGACGAGGTAGTGGCCCTTGCGCAGGATATCACAATCGAGTCTCCAGCAGATGAGTATACATACATGAAGTTTGCAGGTATCGGTACACTTGATCTCAACAAGAAGACCATTACAGTAACATCTTCATCTACAGGCAAGAACTATAACTTCATCAGTGTAAATGGCAAGACAGCTAACCTCACAGTGAAGAACGGTACAATCAACTATTCACATGTAGGTGCTAACATGGCTTGGAACAACTCAATCAATGTGTTCGATGTAACAGCTGGTGGTGTTCTTAACATCGTTGACGCTGAAGTGAACAACAACGGTGGTTCAGACATGGCATTCGTAGCTCATCTCAACAACTGGGGCGAGGTTACACTCAACGTTGAGAACTCGAAGCTTGCATGTTCATACATCTCAGTACGCGTATTCAACAGCGGTAACGACATGAACAACGTTACTATCAAGAATACAACCCTCAAGGCTAAGTATGGTCTCTGGGTACACAACTATACTCTCGTTGACTTCGGTAGCGACGAGGCTAAGTTTGAGGCACACAAGAAGCTTCTGAACTTCGACATCTATGGCAACAATAACGTATTTGACTGCACAGGTGCACCAGTTCTTTATGGCTTCACTGATTCAATCCGTTTTGACGAGAACGGCAATCAGCTCTAAATCATAATCGGGCTATACCACCTGACCGTGGTATAGCTTGCAAAAACAATTTTATATTTAATAACAAACTAAAAACACAAAGTCATGAAAAAGATCTTATTTGGAATGATGGCAATCGCAGGTCTGGTTGCTACATCATGCCAGGACAATCTTGCTCCTGTTGCTAATGTAGGAGAGGTCGCTTCTGTGTCTGTCCTGGTGGAGACTCCAGAGATCGCTACCCGTACTTACAGTGACGGTATGAGCGCTACAGTTCTCCAATATGCAGTGTATGATGAGGCTGGAAATGAGATTTCTGACCTTACAGTTACTGACGCAGTAATCAATGGTAAGACAACTGTTGAGCTTAAGCTTACAACTGGCAATACTTATTCAATGATCTTCTGGGCAGCTGCTCCAGAGGCTCCTTACACTGTTGATCTCACAGACAAGACAATGTCTGTAGATTACACAACTGCAGTCAGCAATGACGAGAACCGTGACGCATTCTACAAGTATGTTGAACCGTTTACTGTGACAGGCACAATGTCAAAGACAGTAGAGCTTAAGCGTCCTTTCGCTCAGCTCAACATCGGTACAAGCGACTATGCTGCTTCTGAGAAAGCAGGCTATGTGCCTACAGAGTCTTATGTAAAGGTTCCTGCATATTCTGCACTCAACCTTGTTACAGGTGAAGTATCTGAGCAGGTAACTGTTGAGTATGGATACGCTGCAATCAATAGGACTGAGACTTTCCCAGTTACAGGTTATGAGTATATAGCTATGAACTATCTTCTCGTTTCAGCAGATAAGGGAGTCGTAGACGTTGAGTTCGCTTATACTGATGGCGCAACTGAGAAAACTCGTACAGTAGGTTCAGTTCCAGTACAGCGCAATCACCGTACTAACATTTACGGTCAGCTCCTCACTGCAAACGTTGACATCAATGTAGAGATTCTCCCTGACTACGACGAGGAAGACTTACCTGAGACAGACGCAGAAAAGCTCGCTATCGTTGCCCAGCTCGGTGGTACAGTAGTTCTTTCTGAGGATGTTGTCCTTTCTAAGGCTCTGAATGTAGTGCAGCCAATGGTTATCGATCTTAACGGTTATACAATCACAACTGAACTCGAGCAGGAAGGTCGTCATTTCTATGCAATCGAAAATAACTCTATCCTTACACTCAAGGGATCAGGTGCTATTAACGCTCGTGGTATCAAGAACTTTGGTACAATGACTGTTGATGGAACAATGACCATTACAAACATTGATGACAATGGTGGTGCTGCTATCTGGAACGAGGGTGAAGTAGTTATCAACAACGGTACATTCGTTTCTGGCCCTAATGCAGGTGAGGGTAGCTATGGTGCAGCTCTCAACACGCGTTCAGCTGGTAAGGCTGTTGTAAACGGCGGTACTTTCGAGGCTTACAGCCAGCTTACATATGCAATCATCAATGAGGGTGAGACTGTTATCAACGACGCAGTCGTAAAGGGTAAGCATGGTGCCGTTTCAGGTGCTGAAAGCAACGATAAGACTGTTATCAACGGTGGTTCATTCGAACTTATGGAGAACCCAGCAGTCAGCGATCATTGCTTGTACTCTGTATCAACTGTACGTGGCGGTATGTTCACTCTCGGTACAAACACTGACAGCGGTGCAAAATTGTTCTATAATTCTGTAATCGCAGAGGGTTACAAGGCAGTAGAGAATGCTGGCTGGACATATGTTGTAGAGGCTGAGGTTGACGCAATCGTAGCTTCACAGGATGAGTTCGCAGCTGCAGTTACAGGTAACGAGGCTTCCATTGTTCTCGCTCCTGGTACTTATACAATGCCTACAGCAAAGGGTAAGACCCTTACAATCGTTGGTGCAGGTGCTGCAGAAGAGACTGTGATTACAATTGCAAAGACAGGCGGCGAAGGTGCGTCACTCGTACTTGATGGTTCGAATGTAGTTTTCGAGAATATTACAATCAGCACAGATTCAAAGACCTATACAGGATATGGCCGTTGCAACGCTACATACAATAACTGTATCGTAAACGGTACATACACACTTTATGGTACAAGCGTATTCGAGAACTGTACATTCAATGTTACAGGCAATGTATACAATGTATGGACATGGGGTGCTCCTACAGCAAACTTCAACAACTGTACATTCAACTCTGACGGTAAGGCAATGCTTCTTTACGGTATGGTAAATACTAAGCTTACTATCGAGAACAGCGTATTCAACGATAATGGTGGATTGGCAGATCTTAAGGCTGCTATCGAGATCGGTAACGATTACGGCACTTCTTATGAGCTTATCGTAAACAATACAGTTGTCAACGGTTATGAGATCAACGATACAGGCATCAACACTGGTACAACTCTTTGGGCTAACAAGAACTCAATGGGCCAGGATAAGCTTAACGTTGTAGTTGACGGAGTAGATGTATACTAATCAGATACTTCAATGAAATAGAAGCGTCCTTCGGAATTCCGGAGGACGCTTTTGTTTTTTAATCAGTTCTTATGAGTGATAGCCTCTTTTGCTAAGGTCCACCTTGTGGAACTTGTAGCCGAGGCGTTTAAGCTGGAGGGCAGCTCCAATTCTGAACATTACCTGGACTGTGCGGGCAAAGATGTGGAATGCCTTTGTTGTCTGTGCTTCGATATGCTCATGCTGGATGAAGGTGGTCGCCTTCTGTGCGCAGCAGAGGAGGATGTTCATGATCTGCTTGGCGTCTGTTGAATCGAGGGTGAGTCCGAGTATGTTCTGTACGATGAACTCGTCCATGTCGTCGAATCCGCGAGGTCCGTGGAGTGCTTCGTATTTGGTTCCGTGGTGACGTCCCCAATCTTCATCCCACCATTTTGCGGCTGCCATTCCTGCATATCCTGCACATGCGATCGCGAATTCAGGATAGCTGTTCACTTCAGGGAGGGCCTCAGCGATGTATTCAGGAGCCCATTCCTTCCACTTCTGGTCAATATCCTCGG
>JAEIGA010014796.1_pt1 | contig 11874 bp, 15 predicted proteins | sample 9270691 | NCBI WGS metagenome assembly JAEIGA01 (sample SAMN17057246, study PRJNA624740) | gut metagenome | biome: biome; isolation source: fecal sample | host: Bos grunniens | place: China: Xizang | collected 2019
AACTGAAAGCGTGGAAACGCTGGCGGAGCAGTTGGTGTTTAATTATTACTTTGAAGATTGTCATTATCGAACTCGTGCTTGGAAGTCGTTCTTTTTTCTTCATAATAGATATAAAACCAAAGCCGAAGCCATCGCCGCAACTATCGAAGAACTGAAAAAGGAGTGGAAAAAATGAATATTGCATTTGAGAATGAAAAAAAGTTGGAAAAAACAGAAGTTGTAGAAATCAAAGTTTATCAGCAGGACACTAAACGCTGTCACCCGAATTGTCCGTATTGTTATAAAGATGACGGACTTTATCGGTGCGACCGCTACCATGAACTTGTTGACGGTACAGGATTTGACGATACTGACGATATGTACGGATTTAAGCGTACAGATAAATGCCTTGCAGATTTTGGAGAATGAAAAATGAGTGAAGAATGGAAATGTCCGAGCTGTATGCAAAAAGCTAAGGAGATTGCAAGGCTGAAAGAAGCTTGGGAAATACAGAAAAATCTCACAAGACAAGCATGTTTTGAAAGAAATCGAGCCTATAATGAAACAGAGAAATGGAAAAAGATGCTTTATAATTTAGTGGATAAACAAGCAATTGTTGACACTGACCCTAAAATCATTGTCGTTGGTAAGGACACCGATGTCTCTGACAATCCTGCCGACAACAATGTCGGGAGCATGGAGAAAAGGTAAAATGGAACTTGCAACAAAAATAATCTATCTGGGGTTGCTGTTGTTTTGTGCCGGTGTTTTTTATTATAAAGGTTATAAAGACGGAACAAATGAAACTTCTGATAATATTATAAAATTTGTCACTGAATACGATAAAACAAGAAAAAGGATAATAACTAAAAATGAAAAACACTGATCTTGATGTAATTGATTTAATGGTGCTTGCCGGATTGATCGAAAAAGTTAAACAGGTAAAAGCAAAACATGCTGATTTTCCGAAAACTGCTGCTCCTGGATTTTCTATTATTTCAGAAGAGTTTCTCGAATTGAACGAGGCTATGTTGCATCTTTGCCGTAAAGTGAATGAAAATTATCCGGAAGAACATCTTATTGAAGAAGCGTACCATGTCGCCGTTACCGCTATCCGTTTTATCGAACAGAGGAAAAAATGAACCTGCGTCCGTATCAGCAAGAGGCGGTTGATGCCGTTTACAATTATCTCCGTGAGCATGATGATAACCCCTGCGTGGTGTTGCCGACGGGTTGTGGCAAGTCCCATGTTATTGCCAAGATAGCTACAGATGCAATTCAGCAGTGGAATGGGCGTGTGTTGGTTCTGGCTCATGTTAAAGAGCTGCTTGAGCAGAATGCATCAAAAATTATTGCCTTGTGTCCTGAAATTCCTGTCGGGATCTTCTCCGCCGGATTGAAAAGCCGTGATACGGATGAGCCGATTATCGTTGCCGGTATTCAGAGCGTTTATAACAAAGCCTGTGACCTCGGAAGTTTTGATTTAATTCTAATTGATGAAGTCCATATGGTAGCGGTCGGACCCGATGGCGAAGGGATGTATAGAACATTTCTGAATGATATGAAAGTTATCAATCCGAATGTCCGTGTTATCGGGTTGACAGCAACTCCGTATCGTTTGAAAGGTGGACTCATTTGCAAACCTGAAAATATGCTGAATGAAGTCTGCTATGATGCCGGACTTAAAGAAATGATTCAGCAGGGTTATCTTTCTCCGCTTGTATCAAGAGCCGGAAAAGCAGAAGCTAAACTTTCAAATCTTCATGTCCGTGGCGGTGAGTTCCTGAATGTTGAAATTACTGCTGCTATGGATAAAAAAGAGATAACCGATTCTGCTTGCGAGGAAATTGTGGAATTGACAAAAGAACGGAAAAGTGTTTTGATTTTCTGTACCTCGGTTGAGCATTGTCAACATGTCATGGATCGTCTGCGTTTTCTCGGTCAAGTCTGCGAAATGGTAACAGGTGATACTTCTCCGTCAGAACGTGCAGAACTTTTGGAACGGTTTAAAGGAAAGCAAATTCCGCTTGACCTTTTTGGTAACATGAAACCGCCGTTGAAATATCTTGTCAACATGAATGTTTTAACGACTGGGTTCGACGCTCCGAATGTTGATTGTGTGGTTCTGCTCCGGCCAACAGCTTCAGCAGGTTTGTTAGTTCAAATGGTCGGCAGAGGATTGCGTTTATCTCCGCAAACCGGTAAAACGGACTGTCTTATCCTTGATTACGGAGAAAACATTTTGCGGCATGGTCCGATTGACTGTATTTCCGTTAAGGATAAGACTTCCGGCAAAGGTGGTGATGCTCCGGCTAAAAAATGTCCTGAATGTCTTGCGTTGATTCATGCCGGTTACGGCAAATGTCCGGAATGCGGTTACGACTTTCCACCTGGGGAAAGCTCAAATTTGCAGGGAAAGGCATCTACGGCGGCGATTCTTTCGGGGCAGGTGAGTTATACCGAATATAACGTTGGTGCGGTGCAGTATTCAATTCATGCAAAAAAAGGCATGGCTGACGATGTGCCTAAAACAATGCGGGTGGACTATGAAATCGGTTTTCACCAATATAAAAGCGAATGGGTATGTCCTGAACATTCCGGGTATGCGAGAAATAAGTTTGTGAAGTGGTGGAAAGAGCGCGCTGCGTTGGGGTGTCCTGTACCGATGACTGCAGGCGAAGCGGTAGACATGGCACAAAACGGCTTGCTTGCTCCGGTAACGGCAATCAAAGTTAAATCGGTATCTGGAGAGAAGTTTGACCGTATTGCTGCGTGGACTTTCGGTGATCGTCCGATATTGCCGGATATTTATAAAGCAGAAACAGATGAAACTGGAAACAGTGATATCTGGTCGGTAGAAATGGATGAAGATGCAGTTCCGTTTTAAATGGAATGAAATGGAATGGAACTGCGATTTGGATTATATATATTAGGGCAGAAAAAATCTGCAAAAAATAAAAAAAGGAAAGGACTAAAAAAATGAGTGTAAAAAAGAATCCGCGTCCGAATAAGTTCGGAAATTTCGCAAATTTTCGTGTTTGGGCATTGGCAATGTTGAAAGATGTTGATTTGACAAAATATGGAGTAAAGAAAAAATGAAATTTACGATTGAAAGAAAAAAATTGATTGATGCGATGAACTATGCCGTTTATGCGGTTGAAAATCGTCCGATGGTTCCGGTATTGGCTTGCGTTCTCGTTGAAGCTGATAAAGATAATAAACGCTTGACTTTGAGTTGTTATAATATGCAGCATAGTGTTAAGGTTGTTGTTGATGCCGAGGTTGAAAACGAAGGTAAAGCTGCAATTCCGGCAAAAAAACTTTTGAGCTTGCTGAAATCTATTCGCGGCTCTGAAGTTGTATGCGATAGCGTTGAAGAAAAAGTTAATATCAAAGGTGGAACAACGGAAGTTACTTTGCTTTGTGTTAAAGCAGATGATTTTCCGGTTGTTGATGAGATCACTCCTGAATATGTTTTGCAAATCGATAAAGAACAAGTCAAGAAGATTATCAAAAATGGCGGCTATGCTTCCGGTAAAGATGATGCCCGTAAAGTTTTGCAGGGTTGTTGCTTTGAGGTTAATCAGTGCGGTGTGTCCGTGGTGTCAACGGACGGAAAACGTCTTGCATTGGCTTCTATAATGACTGAAAAAGCAGAAGATACTGTTCGTCAATTTATCGTGCCGCCTATGGCATTAAGCTATATTGCCAATCTTCCGGCAGATAAAATTGAATTTATTTTCAATTCAAAAATGATTGCGGTTAAAGCTGAAAACATTTTTTATTCAACAAAATTGATTGAAGGTGTTTTTCCAAATTATAAACAGGTCATTCCGCAAAGTTTCAAATATAACATTATTGTTGATACTGAAGAATTAATAAACAAACTTCAAACTGTTTCCGTTATGGCCGATGAAACAAGTTGTGTAAACTTGAAAATCAATAACAGCAGTATTGAATTTACTATTCAAAATTCAACGGACGGAGTTTTGAAAGACAGTATGGATGTTGCGGACGGTCCGGCAGAACCTTTGGAAGTTACTTTTAATCCGGCTCTGCTGCTTTCAACTTTGAATGCTGTAAATATCAGCGGTGATATTCTGTTGTGTGTGAATGACAGTTATTCGCAGGTTAAGGTTCAGTTTGATAATGACACTCTGGCTATTATGATGCCAATCCGGAGAAAGTAAAAATGGCATTTTCTATTGATATTGTTAAAATTGAGCAAACAGAAGATATGCTTCGCAGAATTTTTAAGCATTGCTGGGGCGTTCAAAGCAAAATGAATAAAGCAAAACTTTTTGCTACTAATGATTCAATTCTTGAAGTTTTTGAATATTACGCTGTTTGCTCTGCTCCTCGTGCGGTTGCGGCACAGCTCCGGACGCATGAGAAAAAACATGGAATGTATTTCTGGATGGCTACTGCCCGCCCTGACCGTGAAGATGCGGTCAAGGGCGATTACAGCCGTGAGCAGGAAGTCAATTTTGTTATGAAGTTGACTGCAAAAGCAATTAAGGAAATAAGCCATTATCGGATGTGTAATAAAGCGGAAAAGCCGACAAGAGAATTTATGAATGCGTTCAAAGCAGAACTGCGGAAAGTCGAACCTGAACTTGCAGAAAATATGGTGCCATTGTGCGTTTATCGCGGCGGGATCTGCACTGAATTTAACTCTTGTAAAAACAGAAAGATTGCGAAATGAGATACGGAAGTGTATGCAGTGGTGTTGAAGCGGCTACGCTTGCTTGGCATCACCTCGGTTGGAAACCTGTATTCTTTTCCGAAGTAGAGCCGTTTCCTTGTGCCGTTTTACAGGAACGTTTGGGTGCATCTGCTCCCATAAATCAGCTTGCTCCGGAAGAATCAACAAGTGAAGATGACCGCAAAATGCGTGAATCTTGGATTAAACAAAATAATTTATTGAAAAAGGAAGGAATTATTCCGAATGAAGGAGATTTTACAAAAATTGGAAACAAGTATGCAGGAAAAATCGACTTGCTTGTCGGGGGTACTCCCTGCACCGACCTCTCGGTCGCCGGAAAGCGAGCCGGATTTCAAGGAGAGCGTTCATCACTCGCCATCGACTTTGTTCGACTTGCTTACGAATCGAAGTGTAAATGGGTCGTCTGGGAAAATGTACCGGGAGTCTTTTCATGTAACGGCGGACGCGACTTTGCAACCTTTTTATCCTTGCTCTCCGGAGCCGAGGTTGAAGTCCCCGTCAACGGCTGGGGAACAGCTGGATTTGTTTGCAATGCTCGACCCGACAGATACGGATTATCATGGAGAACTTTGGACGGGCAATTTACCAGAACATCCCGATTTCCGTTTGCAGTACCACAGCGTAGACGGCGTGTGTTCGTTGTCGGATATTTTGGTGACTGGACTCGTGCCGCAGAAGTATTACTTGAGCCGGAACGCCTGTATTGGGATACTCCGACGCGCTTCAAAGCGAGGGAAAGAATTACCGGCATTATTGAAAAAAGCACTGGAACAGCAGGCACAAATAATGCAGTAAAGGAAGATATATTTTGTGCAGAAATTGCAAGTACAATAAGCGCGAGAGACAGGCAAAATCAAGGTACAGATAACCAGCACATAAATAATAAATGTCCACATTTTATAGTTAATATAAATGACTTTAATAAAAAAGCCGGTGGCAGTGAAAATCTTTCCGTTTTTTGGAACGGCAACGATTTTGCTGAAACTCTTAAAACAAATTGCAACTCGGACAGAATGCCGGATAAAGGAAAATTGAATTGCGTTATTGAGCGTAATGATGTTACTGCGACATTGACTGCATCGTATGCCGATAAAATGGGAATTGAAAATCAGCACGTCGATTCCGGCTGTCCTAACTTTGTTGTCGGATATAACGGTGCAGGTGATTCTTCCGGCGATGTAACTCCTACTTTGCAGGCTAATTTGGGAAAACTTTTGAGCAATCCAACACCGATTATCTGTAAAGCCGATGGTTTTATGGCAAGAGCCGGAGCAGAATCTGATATTGTTTATCAAAAGGAATGCTCTCCAACAGTTCGAGCAACAATGGAACCGTGTATTCTTTTAAACGATCAAGGCGGTTCTGTTATGCAAGTTGAGGAAGATGGCAATGCCGGGACATTGCGAGCAAACAGTCATGGCAACGAGCAGATTGTATGTGCCGGATTTCTCGGTACGCAGGGCAGCAAAGCTCGCGGTATTGGTTATTCAGAAGAACATGCTCCAACTCTCCGAGCAGGTGCAGAAATTGATTTATTGAAAGTTGATTCATGTTCGACTTTGAAAATCCGTTCCGGTTGTGAGGGTGGTGGCAAAGGAGCATTGATTCAAGATGAGTTATCGGCAACTTTGGGGTGCGGAAATGACCAAACTTTATTCTGTGTTCATGGTTCACAAGACCCGATTTGTAATAATGATCATGCCAATGCGGTAAACAGAAATAACGGCTTGGAAAACTGTGTTATGAGTTTGAATAGCAAACAATTTAATGCTATGGAAAAAGAACTTGCCAGCACTTTGCTTTCTACCGATTACAAAGAACCGCAAGTCGTCTGCTATGAAAATCATGCAAATGATAGCCGAGTTACTGAAATGGGAGAATGCTGTCAATCGTTGACAAGTCGCGCCGGAACAGGCGGCGGTAATCTGCCGTTGGTGCAAGAGTGTTATGAATGGCACTCTCAAGATTTGCGAGCAAAGAAAATAAATGACGGTTGCGGTTCAACTATTTCTGCCGGAATGGGTATGGGTGGTGCAAATATGACAACTCCGATGTTGGTGCAGGAGTGTTATGCTCTTGACTCTGTGGGTAGTAATTCCATGAAATCTTCAAATCCCAACAGCGGATTTCATAAAGAGGAAATTGCAAAAACTCTTGATACTTCTGCTCCCTATCCTGAAAAGAATCAAGGTGGCAATGTTATTGTTGATGCCGTTGCGATTGCTGAAAATATCATCGGTCGCAAAGTTGAAAATGGCGGTAACGGAGTAGGTGCGCAGGAAGAACTGGCATATACTCAAAATGCAAGTGGTGTTATGGGCGTTTGTACCAAAGGTAACGGAGATGCTTTTGAGAGTGAAGTCCATACCTCTTTATCTGCTTCCGGTGGTGGTCAGGCTGGTCAAGGTTATCCTTGCGTAAGAAACAGTATGACCGTCCGCAGATTGCTGCCGATTGAATGTGAACGTCTTATGGGATTTCCGGATAACTGGACCTTGATTCAATGGCGCGGTAAACCTGCGGAAGAATGCCCTGATGCTCCGCGTTATAAGGCTTGCGGTAATTCAATGTGCGTAAATGTTATGCAGTGGATCGGTGAACAAATAGAACGAGTAGAAAAGGAAATGAACAATGGATAAAATTGCATTAGCGGTATCTATTGTGGCTTTGGTAGTTGCGGTTATTCGTGCTTGTAAAGAAGATTAAATAAAAACAATGAAAGGAACTTAAAAATGTTAATCTCGAAAGAACAGCTGAAATTTAATGTTTGTGGTGATGATGTAAATCAAAACTTTATTTGCCTTGATGATAAAGGTGCGGTATCTACTGATGGTAAAAGAATTATGATTGTCCCTTATCCCGAAGACGGTAATCTTGACCTTTTTGAAACAGAAGTTACACGTGCTGATGCTAAATATTCTCTCGGTCTTGGTGAGCGTATTCTTGTTTCAGCAGAACAGGCTAAACAGATTTCAAATGCTTTTTGCAAGGGGGATGGTGCTACTCCTGGAGTGCAGTTTGCTGCGATTGAGAAAAATCCTGACGGCACAAAAAGTATTTCTATGGTGAATCCGGATGAGGGTATTCAGAAAGAATTTCTGCTTGCTGAAAAAATTGATAATTTTCCGAATTATAAAATGGTTATTCCATCTGATGACAAATTGTCATTTGAAATTGTTTTTACCACTTCGCTTCTGGTGGATTTGTTGACGAAAATGCAAAAAGCAGGAAAGGATTTTACCGATTGTTTGCGTGTCAAATTTCATGGACAGCATGGTGTGGTGGAGTTTATTCATGGTGATATTGAAGAAAATATCAAGGGTTATATCATGCCTTGTTGTGGAAAGGATGAAGAATGATGACAGAAAAAGAATTGCTTGATAAGGCTCGGAAGATGCTTTCGGTGGAGATGCTCTCTGCTGGTCCGCTTCAGCGGAGATTGGGAGTGTCCTATAATACAGCAGAACATCTGAAAGATACGCTTGTTGATGAATTGCAAGAGGCGGCGATCATTCTCCGCCGATTTCAGGACTGGTATAAAGGTTACGATATCCGGACAATGGGAGATGCCGGTATCAATACGGTTGAATTGTCCGAAGCAATAGATTTGATTCTTGGTTTTATGGATTATCCTGAACCGTTGACAAATTGTAAAAACTGTAAAAGTAACGATGTTGTTTTTTGCCAGCGTGTTGTTAATGGCAAAGAATGTAAATTTGAAAGGGTGGAAGAATGAATTTAGATGAAGTTTATGTAAAAATTAAAGCTCGTGAACTTACCAGTTTTGTTTGTGCGACTTATGAGCTGGAAAGGGTGAAAAATGAAAACAAACAACTCCGTGAAAGAGTGGCATATCTTTCAACAAAAGAAGAGGATGTAAAAGAAAATGAAAATAAAATTTAAAAAATTGAATGAAAATGCCGTAATTCCTAAATAGGGATATAAAGGTGATGCCGGATTTGATATGACTGCAACATCCGTTAAGCGTATCGGTCTGTTCAAATATCAGTATGGCACCGGTCTTGCTATGGAAATTCCTAATGGCTATGAGGGTGAGTGTCGTCCTCGGTCAAGTATTCATAAAACCTTTATGCTGCTCTCCAATTCTCTGGGGACGATAGATGCCGGTTATCGCGGAGAAATCATGGCTGTATTTTATGCGATTCCTTTTATCAGTAAACCTTATAAAGTCGGTGATCGCATTTTTCAGCTGCTTATCAAAAAAGTATCTCCTATTGAGTTCGTTGAAACTGATAAACTGTCCGAAACCGACCGTGGGAACGGTGGCTATGGATCAACAGGAAAGTAAAGAAAATGAAATATGAAAAATATTTGATTCAAGTTTGCAAATCAATGCTGCACGATTGGGAGGTCGTGCAGTGTTGTGCAGGAGATTGTCGAAGTGTTACCGGCAATATTCTTGAGCAGATGAATGTCCTTGATAAAAGTATCTGGACAATGAATTATGTTGCGACCAATTGTGTGGAAAATTTCAAAATTGCTCTTGAAATTCCAAAAGATTTTGTTGAAAATTCAAAGGCTACTACTTGGTACGCTATCTTAAAAAACTATAACGAGAAAAAAAGTGGCAGTATCAATTCAAAAAACGAATAAAAAAAAGGCTTGGAAGAGCCTTGATACTGCCAATGAATAAATTATCATGCTTTTGATTAAAAGCAAATAAAAAGAGAAAGAAAAAATAAAAAATGTCTGAAATGTTTAACCCATCTGAAATAACAAAGGCTTTGCGATTGTTTTTTCAGCCTGGTGATGTCTTTGAAATCCGCGTCCTCGATGCGGTGACGCGAGCGTACTATCGCCCCCATATTGAATCCGGTTATTTCGATTATGAAAATATTGATAAAGTCCCCGATGCAATTCGGCATATCTATCAATATAAAGGTGTTTATGTAACTGTCAACCCCTGCAAACCTGAATTGCTGAATCGTGCCGTTAATCGTGTTCGTGCCGCCGGGCGTGAGCCGACTACTGCTGATGGTGATATCCTTTATCGGCGGTGGCTTCTGATTGACTGCGATGCAAAACGTGCCAGCGGTATTCCGTCCTCGGATGCCGAGCATGACCTTGCGATGAAAAAAGCCGAAGAAATCCGTCTTGGATTCGCTTCTATGGGTTATCCTGAACCGCTGGTCTGTGATAGCGGAAATGGGGCGCAGTTAATGTATAGAATTGATTTGCCGAATGCCGACAATGAACTTGTGCATAAAGTTCTGAAGTCTGTTGCTGCAGTATCTTCCGATGCGGTGGATATTGATATAACCGTCCATAATGCCGCCCGCATCTGGCGACTTCCCGGCACGATGAATTGTAAAGGAGATTCAACTTCTGAACGACCGCATCGTATGGCTAAAATCCTTTCCGTACCCGATAAACTTGAAATCGTTTCCGAAAGTCAGTTACATTCTGCGTGTACTGTTGAAGAAAGTTCTGCTCCGTCCGTTTCTTTTTACGAGAAGCAATCTGATTTCAATATTGATAATTGGATTGCAGAATATTGTACCAATATTTCCGGTCCGATGAATTGGAAAGATGGCAGAAAATGGGTTTTTGATGTCTGTCCTTTCAATCCCGACCACAGCAACAAATCTGCGGTGATTACGGAGCAGTCTAACGGTGCAATCGGTTTTAAATGCCACCATAATGGCTGTGCAAATTACGATTGGAAGGCTCTGCGTGAAATGTTGGAACCTGAACGCTCGATGCCGAAAATTGAACATCCCGAAGTCGATTTGACTGCCTTTTTTGATAAAATCAAATCGAAGAAAGCAAAGAAAGAAAATCCATTTGAAGATCCCGGTCCGCTGTCGGATAAACTGCTTTCAATTCCCGGCATTATCAATGAAATCATTGATCTTGACTTGGCTACAGCACCTTATCCTAACAGAGTGCTTGCGTTCTGCGGTGCATTGACTTTTGTGGCTCATCTTGTTGGCAGAAAAGTGCGTGATAAGCGGAATAATTTTACAAACCTTTATTTGATTGCTCTGGCTAACTCCGGAACAGGAAAAGACCACCCGCGTAAAACAAATAATGATATTGCTGCTGCTGCCGGAATAACCGGAACTATCAGCGATTCTTTTGCTTCCGGGGCAGGTCTTGAAGATTCCATGTTCACCTGTCCGGCTCAACTTTTTCAGATGGATGAAGCCGACTGGCTTTTCAATACTTTAAAAGGTGCGAAAGATGCCGCCGTGTCCGAGTCTATCAATGAAAAATTGTTGAAATTTTATTCTTCCTCAAATTCAATCTACTATATGAGAAAGAAAGCATTTAAGGAAAAACAATCAATCTCCGACCGTGTTGATAGTGGTTTTATTTCAAATCCTTGTTTATCTCTTTTCGGCACTGCTGTTCCTGATTATTTCTACGAGTCACTTTCAAAGCGTGTGCTTGAGAATGGTCTTGTTGCTCGTTGTATGATTGTTGAAGCATCAAAGCGTGGCAAGCGCGGTACTCCCGGTGTGATCCGAGAGAAGTTGACAAAAGAATTTATGGAGAAAATAAATCATCTGGCTCATCTTAACATTAAACAAACTCCGCTTGGTGTTCCGCTTCCTCTGGAAATCCCCGAAACAATGGAAGCAACCGAGTTGCTGTCCGTTTATTGCGATGAGTGCGACAGACGGTATGACGGCTTTGAAAAGTTGCACGATTTGGCTGCTATGGCTCTCTGGGCGCGAGCAATGGAAAAGGTGTATAAATTATCAATCGTTTATGCAGTTTCTGAAAATCCGCTGCATCCGATTATTACAGAAGCTGCTGTTCGGTGGGCGTTTGATTTTGTAAGTCATGTTACGCGGCAAATGCTTTTCAGGGCAGGGCAGTTCTGTTATGTTTCCAAAACTGACCAGTTGCAGAAAAAGTTCTTGAAGAAGTTGCACGATGCCGGTGGCATGATGAATCATTCTGAAATTATGCGCTCTCTGCATCTATCCAAAGCGGAAATGAAAGAGGTATCAGAAACTTTAATTGAAAGTCGGCAGATTGAACGTTGCCTTATCGGTGACGGTGCAAAACAAACAGTTGTTTATAAGGAGTTGTGATGAATGGAAAATATTAAAGTAACTGAACATACAAGAGAACGTTTAAAAGAATTACAAGCATTACCACTTGAAAGGAAAGTAGGTTTTACTTGTGCAAGAATAACA
>JAEIGA010014797.1_pt1 | contig 11874 bp, 12 predicted proteins | sample 9270691 | NCBI WGS metagenome assembly JAEIGA01 (sample SAMN17057246, study PRJNA624740) | gut metagenome | biome: biome; isolation source: fecal sample | host: Bos grunniens | place: China: Xizang | collected 2019
AAAGTTTTTATCGCAATGATCTTCTTCGGCGCCGCAGCGCGGTCTCTTCTGCATCCATCTTCCGAGATGATTCAGTTTTCCTGTGGCTTTATTACCCTAAAGCAGTTTTATCACGAACATCGTAAAATTACAATAATCTGCGGGAAAGCAGTGACTTCATTCGCCGGCTCGGTCATTTTGTGAAGCTGCTGTGATATACTGCATTCATGACTGACATATACGGAACTCTCGGTCCTGCCTGTGCGGACCGCACGATACTTCAGAAAATGTTTGAACTTGGCATGACAGGAATGCGTCTCAACCTCTCCCATATGTCTCTTACAGAGGCTGACAGGATGATACATTTCATGCGTTCATCCGGCGGGGAGAATGCAAAACTGCTGATCGATCTGCAGGGTCCGGAAGTGCGGATCGGCATCCTGCATGAAACTGTGATGCTGAAGGATGGCGATACCGTCCTGCTCGGACGGGATATCCCGGTCTCTTCGGATATCATGAATGAGATCCGGGAGGGTGATGAAATACTCCTTGATGACGGGAAGATCCTGCTGAAAGCAATAAAAAAGTCTCCGGACGGCATTTCTGCGGAAGTGCTGCGGGGAGGCAGGCTCTCATCCAGGAAGTCACTGGCCGTACCCGGAAGATCATTCCATCTGCCGACATTGACGCCGGCAGACATGGAAAACCTGCGGCATGCGGAAGAATACGGGGTTTACGGGGTGATGCTGCCGTTTGTAAGAGGAAAACAGGACCTGATCAATCTCCGTCAGGCCCTGAAGGAAACAGGCAATGACCAGATCCGCATCTTTGCAAAGATCGAAAACATGGATGGTGTCAGGCAGATCGATGAACTGATCCCTGAGTGCGATGAGATCGTGATCGCAAGAGGAGATCTCGGCAATGCGATGCCGCTGTGGGAACTTCCCAGGATCCAGAAATATCTCAGCAGGAAATGCAGGGATGCTGGGCGTCCGTTCATGGTCGTCACCCAGATGCTGGCATCCATGGAGAACAGTCCTGTCCCTACCCGGGCAGAAGTCAGCGATATATACAATGCTGTCCTGGATGGGGCTTCCTCCGTTATGGTCACAGGGGAAACAGCATCCGGGAAATATCCCGTTGAAGTCATCCGGTATCTTGTCAATACAGTACGTTCATGAAAAAAAGATACTCCGCGTATCTTTTTTACTGATATCAGAAACGAACTGCCCACAGTCCCAGGGCAATGAGCCATGTTGCCAGAAGCATAACAGCGAATACAACAGGCATCATTTTCATTCCTGCACGGGCAAACCCATAGAAGTCATTCGTATGCTTTCCGGGATTGATGCCGTTGATCAGCAGATTCGATGTATACCATATCCCGTATAGAAAGACCGGCAGCAGTGCAGGAATTGTGCTACTGATCGTCATCTGAGGAAGATTCAGAAAGAACAGGAAGCAGGCAGCCATGCAGAGCGGCGCTGACAGATGGAGCTCGAAGTTCGGTCCCTTCAGCATCTCCGCATATCCGTATAGTCTGCCCAGATACAGCATGACCGTCATGAATGTCACCATCACACTGACTGCGGCCATCATGTTCACTTCTGACAGCCACAGCGGCAGCTGTGTCTGCGTACCGTTCACGATCAAGTATATGATATTGATCAGAGCAGTGATCATCGCGAACAGATTGGAAAGTACAGTAAAATATTTCAGCGCGCGGATCCCGTGCTGAAGCAGTTTTCCTTTTTCGTGTCCTGCAATAATGCCGTACAGTCCTTTGAACTCCAGTACGACGATCAGGATATTGATCAGTATGTTTATCATATCGCTGCCTGTTTTTATTATACAGATATCGGTCCGCTGTGTGCATCTGTTCTGCCTGTCAGGAAAATGAGGCAGGATCTGTCCCCGGGCGGATGGTTCCTGAATCAGCAAAAGATGAATATGAAAGTATAATATTTATCTTTCTTATACATATTGACATGTTTGTGCATAATATCAAATATTCTATACTGATAAAATAAGGGTTTCCAAATGCGATAAGTACGCTATAATAACGGCTATGAAATATTTCTGGACGCACAGGGACCACATTCCGGAGGGAATGGGTTATGGACAGTTCACACCGGCACATCTGATCTGGATCGCGCTGACGATTGTTTTCATCGCAGCCGTTGCGTTCTTCTATGCAGGAGCCGGTCCTGCTGAGAAGCTGACGATCCTGCGCTCCATCGCTGCCACCCTGATGATATCCGAGGTCATCAAAATGGTGCTGATGGCAAAGACCGGCGTAAAAGTCAGCGAATACCTGCCTTTGGAGATGTGCAGTTTTGGCGCGTACTTTACCGTTCTGGATTCGATCAGCGCTTCCAATCCCTTCTTCGGGGTGATGCTGCTGACACTGTTCTTGCCGGGAGCCTTCATGGCGATCGTGTTTCCGACGACCCAGTTACTTCCGGCGGTCAACTTCTATACCATTCATCAGTTCTTATATCACGGACTGATCGTCGCGTATGTTATGGCACGCTTTTTCTGCGGGGAAATACCGCTTTCCTATCCAACATTATGGAGTTCCATTGCAAGGATCCTGGTACTGATCGGCATCATGTATGCCGTAGATACGGTATTTGATAAGAACTTCATGTTCCTGCGGGATGCCTACGAAAACCCGCTGCTGGAGACCATCCGTAAATACTGCGGGGACGGACCGCGCTATACCATCGGTCTGATCCTGTTCTCGATCTTTGTGATCAATGTATTCTTCCTCATCTTCAAGATCATCATGATCCTGTTTCATATCTGATATACTGATTCAGCAGACCTGCAGAAAAGGAGGCAATGCCTCCCTGCAGGTTTTTTTCTGTTTCAGATCAGTTCGTAATGTTTCAGACCGTTCCAGACACCGTTGTCATTGATGTCAGTCGTTACATATTCAGCTGCCGCCTTTGTTTCGGCAAGCGCGTTGCCCATGGCAATACCATGCCCGACAGCTTCCAGCATGCAGATATCATTTTTCCCATCGCCGAATCCGTATGTATTTTCAATCGGAACGCCAAGAACTTCCGCAACATGTACCAGGGCCGTTCCTTTATCGACACCAAGTACTGTAATGTCTGCGCTCGGATGAGGTCCGTGCGGATTGGCGATCGCAAAACCGTCAAGTGCTTCCTGGATGACGCTGATCCTGTCCGGCGTTCCCAGGTATGCATCAAATGTATAAACATTCATGTGCTCTGCCAGGCCGTTCTTTACAAAACCCTTATCCTGCACCCTTGCCATGAATTCATATCCTGCCGGATCACCTCCGTAGTATCCTTCATTCGTTCCCAGGAACACATATCCTGCGCCGACCGCATCCATGCGTCTCACGATCTCCCGGATCTGTTCATCGCTGAGCGGATGGGAATACAGGACTTCATCACCTTTGACAGCCAGTCTGCCGTTGCAGCAGATAAAACCATCCGCATACTGTCCGAAATTCTTCTGTGCGTATGCCGGATTGCGTCCGGTGCAGATAAATACAAGGTCTCCGTTTTCGCGAAGCAGTTTCAATCCTTCAGCAGCGCTTTCCGGGACATGCTTCCCGGTAGCCAGTGTACCGTCAATGTCAAAGAAGACGAGATTCATGAGCTGTTCCTCCTGTCATAAAGTAAAAGTGCTTATCATTTCCGGTTCTTACGTCGTTCTTCCATCTCTTCATAATCATCCAGAAAACTGTGCAGTTCTCCGTCTGCTTTATAGCCGGGGAATGATTCAAGCTGCACTGCATGGATGGAACGGAATATATTGTCATCGACATCCGGATGTGTCTTTTTCAGTTCGGCGATCAGGTCTTTGGCTTCTTTCCGTTTTGATGAAACTTCCCGCTTGGAAATGGCATCCGTAAACCTGCAGGCGCATTGTATGAATTCCAGACCGTTGTATCTGCACCAGTTCACGATATCCTGTTCCTTGATCCGGTACATCGGCCGGATCAGTTCCATTCCTTCAAAGTTTTCACTGTGGCATTTGGGAATGATCGTTTCCAGTTTGGAACTGTAGAACATTGCCATCACCGTCGTTTCGATCACATCATTCAGATGATGACCGAGGGCTATTTTATTGCATCCGAGAAGTTTTGCCTGATTGTACAGATGTCCCCTTCTCATGCGCGCACAGAGATAGCAGGGATTTTTGACCTGCCTTTCCGCCACGGCAAATATATTTGTCTCAAACACCCGGATCGGAATATCCAGCAGTCCGGCATTGTTTTCGATCTTCTGCCTGTTTGCCTCATTGTATCCCGGGTCCATGACCAGGAATACCGTTTCAAACGGGATCTCGTTGATCTTCTGATAGCACTGCATCATCTTTGCCATCAGCATGCTGTCTTTCCCGCCGGAAATGCAGACAGCTATCTTATCACCCGGCCGGATCAGATCGTACTGGTGGATCGCCGTAACAAAAGGACCCCACAATTCTTTCCGGTATTTCCGGTAGATCGTACGCTCGATCAGCTGTGCCTGTGTGAACTCTCTTGCCATATGAAAAACTATACTATAAAAGCCTGAAATCCTGCAAAAAAATGATCGGCAGTGCTATCATGAAATTATGGAATTCAAGGAAGAGTTTTACACGGCAGACGGTGAAATGCCGCTGCTTCAGCTCTTACTGGAACATTACAAACCCTATCGTGCCCGGGAGCTGATCAGAAATAATCTTGTTCTTGTCAATGACCGTGTTGTCAGCAGGAAATCTTTTATCGTGGTTCCGGGTGACCGGATCATGGCGAATGTCCCCCAGGGAAAAGCGCTCGATCCTGTCCCGGAGAATATCCCTGTTGATATTCTTTATGAAGATGATGAGCTGCTTGTCATCAACAAACCAAAGGGCATGCCCGTATCAGGATGCCCCGGCCATTACACCGGTACGCTTCAGAATGCCCTGCTGTATCATATGAATGAGAATTACAAGACCCAGAGTTTCCATTTTCCGCACAGGATCGATATGAATACATCCGGCTGTATCCTGGCAGCCAAAACAAAGAATGCCCGCAGGAGCCTTTCCGCCCAGATCAATGATCATACCTGCTGCAGGGAATATACTGCACTCACGGAAGGAATCGTGGAAGAAGACAGCGGTACGATCGATATGCCGATCGGCAGAAGCATTGAAAACAGGATGAAGTACAGCACGGCGGACTGCTATGACGAGAAACCGTGCACTACGAAATACCGGGTACTGGAACGTTTTGAAAACAGCACGCTCCTTCATATCACACTGGAAACAGGCAGGACACATCAGATCAGGGTACATATGGAATCGATCGGACACCCGATCATAGGCGATACGCTTTATGGAAGCACAGTTGAGCCGGAAGGTCTTCCGGGACAGACACTGCATGCGGAAAGCATAACTTTCACACATCCTGTTACCGGTGAGAGAATGGTGATCAAAGCACCCCTGCCGGAGTATTTCCGTCATATGATCGAAGCCAGAAGATCATCAAAATGACAGAAACGTATCATAACCGAATATATAAAAAAGGATCTCAGCGATCCTCTTTTATTATTGGGGGGAAAGAAATTATCACTATCCTCTTCAGGACACTTATAGAATACTCATTCTTTGTGAAATATAGGCGCTGAGTTTGTGAAAGTTTTATGAAATACTCCGCAAATCATTCTGTTTCTTCATCAATATCGCCCGGATCATATTCCTGCATCCTTTCAGGTCTGCCGGAAAGCGGGATTTCCATGTCTCCTACAGTTTAATATTGACCCATTCGCCTTTGTTGACCCTTACTGTCAGCATAGCTGCCCTGACAAAAGCATCTATGCCGAACGAGATCCACGGACCTGTGAAGCCGAACATCATTCCCGGGAACATCTTGTTGACCGGATAGCAGAACAGCCATGTCATGAGCGGCCTGATGATCAATACGCTGATCAGGGAAACAACAGCGACAAACTTCACGTCACCGGCACCGCGCAGACAGCCTGACAGCACCACTCTCAGGTTCTGCGGGATGATGCCGACCATCAGGATCAGGAAGCACAGGGAAGCGGCCGCGATGATCGTCTGGTCCTTCGTAAAGAATGTCGGGAAGATATTCCTGCCGAAGAACGTCAGCAGCATGATCGTGATAGAAAGGCATAGGGAAAGCCTTCTGACAACGTCCACATACATCTTGGCTTTTTCCTTTTTCTTTGCGCCCAGCGACTGACCGACCAGTGAGGTACAGGCAGAAGCCGTGCCGTCACCGACCGTAAAGGCAAGACTGGATATCTGCTGCACGATCTGGTTCGTCGCGTATGCGGAAGTACCGACCCCGGCGATCAGTCTGCCGTTCAGCAGGAATCCGACACGCAGGAATACGGACTCGGCGATCGTGCCGCTGCCGACCTGCAGGAGGGAATTGACTGTCATTCTGTCAAATGAGAACTTAGTAAACGGTCTGAGGGAAAGGTAGTCCCCTTTCTTCAGAACGACCCTGACAGCCATAATGCATGAGACCAGTGTGCCGATCGCAGTTGCGATCGCCGCGCCTCTGACACCCAGTGCCGGGAATCCGAAATGTCCCAGGATCAGGCAGTAGTTCAGGAATACGTTGACGATATTGGCGGTCATATTGACTGTCATGGTCACTTTGGTGCGGCCGATACCGCGCATGGCGGCACAGATGCAGAGTGCCCAGCAATTAAATACAAATGCCAGTGAGATCGTCTGGAAATAGATCACCGCATCTCCTACCGTTTCATCCGAAGCACCTGCCAGCAGCACCAGCCCTCTTGCCCCGAAATAGCCGCCCAGCGTGATCGCTATGCCGATGAATGTGATGATTACAAGGGACTGTTTCAGACACGAAAGCGCAAGATCCTGCCTTCCCTCGCCTTTTCTTCTGGCGACGACTGCTGTCGTACCGACACAAAGTGCCTGTGCCACCAGCAGCATGATCATTCGCGGCTGGGAACAAAGTCCTACCGACGCGATCGCAGCCGGACCGATCTGTCCGACCATCATCGTGTCAAAGCTGTTCATCAATGTCAGAAGCAGACCTTCCAGAGCCGCCGGCCAGGCAATGGAAATCAGCTGCCTGTACATATCGGCAGTCGTATCCGAATCTTCAAAATTCTGTCTCTTCAGGCCAAACAGGGTCCGGAACAGGATATTATCTTCACTCATAATGCCTCGTTTCTCATTCATTATATATCAAATACGGATCCGTTTGCAGAACGTGACCGGGACATAAAAAGACCGTACAGATCATTCTGTACAGTCAGTCTTTTTCAGGTGAACTGATAATGCATGGGATCCCTGAGATAACTGATGAGGAGTTCCATCTCCTCATCCGAGATGCATGTATCCGCCATGACGGTATGCCGCTCATCATCTGCCGCGAAGCTGATCAGATGCTCATCGCATGACCGGATGACTGAAACCGTGATCCGGTTCCATTCATCATGACAGCGGTAAAGCACATCACATCCTGTTTTTTCCTGCTCTTCCCGCATATAACTGTCCAGTGCCATGCACATCCGGCAGATATCATATTTCCTGATATCCACGTCCCATGTACAGATCGTGCGGTCATCTTCATTCAGGGAGACTTCGGCGATGTATTCATCGGATGTCTCATCCAGGATGCTGAGATCAAATGAATGATCGCTCATCGGCACACTCCATCAGCCATACCAGCTGTTCCAGTTCATCATACGTCAGAGGATATTCGGCAAACCCGGCCTCTGCATCCTCTCCGTACTGCAGGATCGCCCTGAGATCATCATATAAAGTCAGTCTCAGGATAAATGTGTCACCCTGCAGGTCAAGCTGTACTTCTTCTTCATCGTTGTCCAGCCATTCACGGATCTGCGCTGCTGCTGACTTCAGGCTTTCCGGGACAAAGCACATACGCCATACGGCATATCTTCCCCTGCCCATCCAGAGGATCATGGAATACTCCGCATACAGGTCATTTTCTTCCCTGCGTGCTTCGAAAATACATGATTCATGAAAAGTAAATCTGATTGTGTCCGTACAATCACCTCCTTCCGAAGTGATCGTACCTCAGACAGACAGGCAGGAACCGTTGAATATGTACATCTCGCACACACAGAAAAAGGGGTCCGCAGACCCCTGCTGCCATCAGATCACGATCGTGTTTTTGAAGGCGGTGTAGTTGGCTGATTCATAGTCCCTGCAGTATACGGCAAATACGGTTTCTTCAAACAGATGTCCCATCTCACTGATCAGCTGCCGGTATGCCCGGGCAGTGACTTCCGGGTCGTTGCAGAACGCGCCGCACCCGAACGCCCCGAGCACAAGCACGGTATCCTGATGATGCGCTGCAATGCTGAGGATATGACGGCCGCGCTGCAGATGCAGTTCATACAGCATCCTGTCCGGTATAACGCGGTATCTGAGGTTCGGTGCCGCGCAGGTCAGTACATCCGTCCGGATCATTTCTTCATGAGGAAGTCTCTTCGGAATATCCTCATCCGACTTGCATACAACGACATCACCTGTCCAGATACAGGCGTCCGAATACAGCGGATCACGTGCCTTTGTGTTCACACGGTAGTAATACGCATCCAGCCATTCCTGTGTCAGTGCCGGGTACAGTGTACTGCATCGGCAGAGACTTTCTTCCTGGGCAGATGCCCCGCTGAGCACGCCGCCGCCCGGGCTGGTTGCCGAAGCGAAGTTCAGAACTGCGATCCGCCTGTCCGGATATTTCTTTCTCAGGCGGAATGCGCATTCAAATGTCCGTTCTTTTGTGACCGATACGAGTCCGGAAAGATGTTCTTCCGGTACTGAAGGATAATCCCCGGGACTGTAATACACAGTATTCCGGCAGCTCTCTTCGACAGCCTTCTTCAGCATTTCATCGGTTTCATAAAACTCCCGGGTATCCTGAAATACGCCGACCAGCGGATTTCTGTTCATTTTCATGAGAGCATTCTCCTTTTATTTCTGACGTTTTCTGACGTCATCCTCAATATCCTTTTTCCAGGATGCGCTGATCCTCGTTCCTTTGGGAGCCCTGCGCATCTCTGTTACCGCTTCCGACATGGCTTCATAATTCAGCCTGGTTCCTACACGGTCGGAAATGAATGTGACAGCCCTGTCTTCATTGATCCCGAATCTTCCGGCTGCCGCGATCGCATCCATGTTGGCGCCGAAGAACAGGAACTCCCAGCCGTACTGTTCCTGCTGGCGCATAACCATTCTGCGGACCTTATCAAATGTGTAATGCCTGCTGGCATTCTCCATACCGTCTGTCGTGATGACGAAGATCGTATGTTCGGGACGGTCCTCTTCCCTGGCATATTTATGGATATTGGCGATGTGATGGATCGCTTCCCCGAGTGCGTCCAGCAGTGCCGTGCATCCTCTGACATAGTATTCTCTGTCTGTCATCGGACTGATCTTCGAAAGCTCGACGCGGTCATGCAGGACCTCTGCCGTATCGTCGAACAATACCGTGGAGACGAGCACTGTTCCTTCTGTCTGCTTCTGGCGTTCCAGAAAAGCGTTATATCCTCCGATCGTGTCCTTTTCCAGTCCGGCCATAGAGCCGCTTCTGTCGAGTATCATGACGATTTCTGTTAAGTTCTTTTTCATTGTTCTATACCTCTCTTTCCGTCTTCATCTTACTTCCGGCAAGAGAGGTGATGGTCGCCTGCAGGGCGACATCTTCAGAGTGTTTCCTGGTCAAATTTAAACAGCAGTGCATTGACTTCAAAGATGTTGTAGATATCATTCTCCAGGCAGTATCTGATGACCAGGTCAAAGACAACGGAAGGTGACAGGGCAAAGCCGGCCCTGGACAGCAGGTCGACCGTGTCATCCAGGCTCAGGTGAAGTGCCAGAGCCAGCGCGATCACCGTCTTCTTGGAGGGTTTGTAGTTTTCGTTCTTGCGGATCTTTGCGAACAGTTTGCGGTCAATGTTCGCAGCTTTGTATACATCCGGATCTGTCCTTCCGCTCTGATCGATCAGATGCAGAAGCCTGACCTGGAATGTCTGTTCTTTTTTCGGCGTCCAGGCATGGCCCGGTGCAGGGGCGGATACAGGCAGAGAATTCATGCCGGAGCTCTGTTTAAATGCCTGTTCCGGCCTCCTTCTTCTGCGGTATTCCCGTTCTTCCGCAATCTCTACCTGATGTTCTTCAATGTAGCTCTCTACACTCTCAAACACTTTTTCCGAGAGTTCAAAAGACTGTTTGTCAAACACGACCAAAGTAATATCCATTTCATGGTCCATCAGATATGACTGGATCGCGTCAAGCGCTGTCTTCAGAGCGATATCATTGGGAAACCGGTTTGATCCGGCTGCCATCAGGGGAAACGCAATGCTTCTGCAGTGATAGTCTTCCGCGAGCTGCAATGATCTCTCATAGCAGCTGCGGAGTTTTTCGACTTCATGGTGCCGGCCGTCGATCCATACCGGGCTGACCGCATGCGCGATATATTCCGCATCCAGGCCGTATCCCTTTGTGACTGCCGCATCACCCGGGGCGATCATACCGATCTTCTGCCTGGCTGCCAGGAGTTTTTCATGTCCGGCAGCTTCATACACTGCCGTATCAGTCCCGCCTCCGACGACGGGTTCAGGATTGGCTGTGTTGACGATCATATCCGCTTTCACGCTGATAATATTGTTTCTGACGATTTTGAAAGACATACATACCTCATTTACATAATTGTAACAATTTATTTCAATCATTCTGCAATACTTTTCAGAATGCCTTTTTTCTGTCTTTGATTGTAGTACAATTGTTGGCAAAAGGAGAATTCTGATATGTACAAAACAGAAAGTTTCAAGCCGGATGATTTCAAGCCTGCACGCTTTGAGTCAGAAGGAACCATCACCCTCCGCGGAAATGAGATCCCGTATCATACGGTAAGTGAAGACAATGTATTCTACGGAAAAGACGGCAAAGCCATCGCTTCCATCTTCTCTTATTCATATTTCCGTTCCGATGTTGAAGACACATCAAGACGTCCTGTTGTTTTCGCTTATAACGGCGGACCCGGCAGTTCTTCCATGTATGTGCATGCCGGATTCCTCGGTGCCAGAAGGATCACCTACGGTGAACCTGACCGTCCAAGCGCATTCGGTCCGTTTGAAGTGATCGACAATCCGGACTGCCTGCTGGACATCGCCGACCTGGTCCTGGTCGACCCCGTCGGTGTCGGCTACGGTGTGCTCATTGATGAAGAGGAAGGAAAGAACTTCCTCGGTATCGAAGAAGATGCTGAAGCGCTGCTGACATTCATTGAAGCATGGACGAGAAGATATAACCGCACCCTTTCACCCAAATACCTGGTCGGTGAAAGCTATGGATGCACACGTTCCGCAACTGCTGCCGGCATCGCTGCCAACGGCGGAAAAGAACGCGCTTACGGTGTCGCGTTTGACGGCATCGTCATGATCGGCAACACAGTCACTGTCGGTGAATATTTCGGCAAAGAGATCTATGTTGAACCGTCCGTCATCGGATTCCCGACCTATGCCGGCGTCAACTGGTTCCATAACCATCCGACTGACCAGACTGTTGAAGAATTCGTCAAAGAAGCGAAAGCATTTGCCGATACGGAATATGTCCTCGCGCTTTACAAGGGCGAAGCTCTTTCCGAAGAAGAAAAAGAACACATCATTGACCGTGTTACATTCTATTCCGGTGTCTCCAGGGAATACCTGCTCCGCAACGGACTGAAGATCAATGACAACACATACCGTCAGGAAGTCCTGAAGAAACAGGGCAAAGCCGTTTCACGTTATGACGGCCGTATGACAAGGCCGCTGCTCAGCCCGGATGTCCTGGAAGAAAAAGACGGTCTCTGGGATGACGCTACAGCTGACCGCTATGACACATACTTCTATTCAGCACTCACGGGAGACCTCC
>JAEIGA010014799.1_pt1 | contig 11874 bp, 11 predicted proteins | sample 9270691 | NCBI WGS metagenome assembly JAEIGA01 (sample SAMN17057246, study PRJNA624740) | gut metagenome | biome: biome; isolation source: fecal sample | host: Bos grunniens | place: China: Xizang | collected 2019
CCCAAAGAAGAGGCCAATGAATGCTTCAACATCTATATCGCCCTATCTCAACTCTACAGCAGCCATCCAGATCGTTTCCGCGATTGGGTTAACCAACCCAAAACCAATGGATATCAAGCACTGCATATGACGCTCATGAGCCGTCATGGTGAATGGGTCGAGGTACAGATACGAAGTCAGCGCATGGATGATATTGCCGAACAAGGTGTAGCCGCACATTGGAAATACAAAGAGAAAGGCTATGTGGAAGAGGAAGAGGTAGATCTCAACCATTGGCTCCACGCCATCAAGGAGATACTTGATGACCCACAACCTGACGCAATGGATTTCCTCGATGCCATCAAACTTAACCTCTACGCTTCGGAGATTTTTGTCTTCACGCCAAAAGGAGAGATTAAGACTATGCCTCAAGGTTGCACTGCACTAGACTTTGCCTTCTCTATCCACTCGGTATTGGGAACTCACTGCATCGGCGCAAAGGTTAATCATAAACTTGTGCCCATGAGTCACGTATTACAAAGTGGCGACCAGGTAGAGGTGCTGACCTCTAAAACCCAAAACGTAAAGCCCGAGTGGCTTACTTTAGTCACTACAGCCAAAGCCAAGAGTAAGATACAAGGCATATTGAGACGTGAAGAACGCATCGCGCACAAGGAAGGCGAACGCTTGATGAATGAATTTGTAGAGAGAGAGGGATTAACACTCGATATACACAATATGGCACGCTTATGTCGTCTGCACGGCTTCACCGAATACGACCAGTTGCTCATCGCTATCGGCAAGGGTCTTGTTTCTCTCGGAGATGCCGAACGCAACGCGCTTAAGGGGAGCTCATCTTCAAACAATATTCTCGGACGCCTCTTCCGTACCACCAAGAAAGAAGAGCCTTCAACACCCTATCCTCTGCATTATACCCCAGACGAAGCACAAAAAATCGATAAAAAACGTCCGCTTATCCTTACAGATGAAGCCTTGCAAAACGTCTATCACATGGCAGATTGTTGTCATCCGATACCAGGCGATGACGTGTTGGGCTTCATCGATGACGATGGTCAGATAGTCATACATCAGCGCAAATGTCCTAAGGCGACCAAACTTAAAGCAGCCTATGGTAATCGTATTGTGTCAGCACAATGGAGTACCCACAAACTGCTCCATTTCTCCGTATCACTCAACATAAAAGGTATTGATGGCGTAGGAGTGGTAAACCAAATCACCAATGTCATATCCCAAGAGCTTAATGTAAATATGGAGCGCATCCTCATCGAAGCGCACGATGGGATTTTTGATGGGACCATTCGACTTCGCGTGCACGATGTAGACGACATTAAGGTTATTTGCGAAAACCTTAAGAAACTAAACAACGTACGTTCCGTAGTGCGTGTAGATGACTAAAAACGAATCCTATTAGGTTGTCAAAATGATTTTTCAATAAAAATAATAAGTTAGGACAAGCGAAATTCGGAAAATATCCTTACATTTGCTAAACAAAACGATAATCATTATGAACTTGACTCCAGCATCAACTGCAGCACTTAGCGAAGCATTAAATAAAATAGTCCAACTCTATTCGGGCGAAGAAGACCAATTGGTTTCGACAGACTTCTATCTTCAGCCTCTCCGTGAAAGCGGTAAATTATTGGTATTTAACGACAATGATGAAGAGATTGCTTCAGCCATCATCGAAGAATGGAAGAGCTACGAGCCTGATGCTTTTTACGAGAAAGTGACAAATAATCTTACAGAAGTTATTGAAGCGGTGAACGTAGAGGGAGAACTTGAGCGTCTTGCAGTGTGGATGCCCTATTCTTTTGTCCTCGTTGACGAAGAGCGAGAAACCATAGCCGACCTACTCCTCGTTGATGATGACACCTTGTTAGTAAAGAAGGGACTTCTTGCCGGACTCGATGAAGAGCTCAATAAGTTCATCACCGATTTATTGTCCGAATAGACAATAACAAGACATAAAAAGAGAGAGGACATTCAAATTTTGAATATCCTCTCTCTTTTTTATCTCCTCATTAAATAGACAACATCTGCAAGACATGCATCAAATGATTGTCTATAGGTTTATCCTTCTTAATCGCGGTATTGAAGGGCACATATACAATTTCATCATTACGGATACCAATCATCACGTTACGCTGACCATCAAGCAGAGCCTCAATACTAGCAGCGCCCATACGACCAGCAATGATACGGTCGTGAGCCGTAGGACGACCACCACGTTGCAAATGTCCAAGAATAGACACACGTACATCAAACTGAGGGAACTCATTTCGCACACGCTCGGCATAGTGCATAGCTCCCCCTAACTCAGGGTTCTCAGACACTAACACAATACTACTATTCTTCGATTTACGCATTCCATTTTGAATGAACACAGCCAATTGGTCCTCCTGAGTAAGGTGTTCCGGAATAATTGCAGCTTCAGCCCCCGAGGCAATAGCACTATTGAGAGCAAGGAAACCTGCATCGCGGCCCATCACTTCAACAAAGAAGATACGCTCGTGAGAGTTTGCTGTATCACGGATTTTGTCAACAGCCTCCACAATAGTGTTAAGCGCGGTATCATAGCCTAACGTAGTATCAGTACCATAAAGGTCATTATCGATCGTTGCAGGAACTCCAATGCAAGGAAGATCATATTCCTGTGCTAATACGCGAGCACCACTAAGTGAACCATCACCACCGATAACGATGAGAGCATCTATTTCATGCTCACAGATATTTTTCCATGCCTCAGCACGTCCCTCTTCTGTTTTAAATTCTGGACAACGAGCAGTCTTCAAGATTGTGCCACCACGTTGTACGATATTGCTCACATTCTCAGTCTTGAAATCCTTTATCTCGTTGGTGATAAGTCCCTTATACCCACGATAGATTCCTTTAACTTTTAATCCATTAAAGATTGCCGTGCGAGCAACGGCACGGATAGCAGCATTCATTCCTGGAGCGTCACCACCCGAGGTGAGAATACCGATACAATTGATTTTTCTTGCCATAAGTTTTATATTTTATGATTTATAATTGCATGTCTACATTCCTCCATGAGCCACTTGGGAGTGGAAGTGGCACCACATACACCAATAGATTGTCCGTCTTTTATGAGTGTAAAGTCAATTTCGTGACTACCTTCAACATGAAATGAATTGGAGTTAGCCTTCAAACATTCCTGATAAAGCACCTTGCCATTACTACTCTTCTTTCCACAAACGAAAAAGATTAGATCATGAGCAGCAGCAAAACGACGTATATTATCAAGCCTATTCGATACCTGACGGCAAATGGTGTCATAATAATAGAACTTCACGTCAGAACCTATACGTTGCTTGATAGTTTCTACGATGAGACGAAATTCGTCAAGCGACTTAGTAGTCTGTGAATAGAGATAAATATCACGGGTGAAATCTATGCGATCAATCTCCCTAATGCTCTCAATAACGATAGCCGTACCCTCGGTCTGCCCCACAAGCCCCAAGACCTCAGCATGTCCCTTCTGTCCGTAGATGATTATCTGTTTTGGGGAATCCGAAGGAGTAACATACTCTTGCTTGATGCGTTTTTGGATATTGAGCACCACGGGACAAGTCGCATCGATAAGTTCAATGCCCTTTTGATATGCTGTCTCATAAGTCTCGGGAGGCTCACCATGAGCTCGAAGAAGTACACGAACATCGTGCAGTTGTCTAAATTGCTCATGATTAATGGCAATAAGCCCCAGAGCTCGCAAACGATCACACTCCATGCCGTTGTGAACAATGTCACCCAAGCAGTAGAGTGGCGCGCCCTTCTGCAGTTCTTCCTCAGCCTTACGTATGGCGGTAGTCACACCAAAACAGAAGCCCGACCTTTCGTCTATTTCTACGTTAATCATCTTTTGAAGCCTTTTCCACAGAGTCCTATTTGGCTACTTCACAGAATTTCTCCATCAACCAAGCCTTCTGTTCGAGAATGGTCATATCGCTATTATCAAGTTCAAGAGCATCATCAGCTTTTCGCAAGGGACTAATTTCACGCCCACTATCAATGCGATCGCGCTCCTTCACATTTTCCAAGATTTTCTCATAGGACACCTGTTCCCCCTTTGCCTTGAGTTCATCATAACGGCGCTGGGCACGTACTTCCGCACTGGCAGTAACAAAAATTTTCAGCTCAGCATCAGGGAATACCGTGGTACCTATGTCCCGACCATCCATTACGATACCCTTTTCCTTACCCATTTCCTGTTGCAGAGCCACCATAGCCTCACGCACAAAACCAATAGTAGCAATGAGACTCACACGTGATGATACCTCCATGCCACGAATCTCCTTCTCGATGCACTCATCATTAAGATAGGTCTCAGGACGACCCTCAGCGTTGAGGCGGAAGGTAATGTGAATTTCAGACATCTCGGCTTGCAGTTCGTCGAGCTTCACCCCATCCTCTGTGAAAAGATTATGCTGAAGGCAATAATAGGTGACAGCACGATACATCGCACCGCTATCAATGTATATATATCCTATTTCACGAGCAAGATCTTTGGCCATGGTGCTTTTTCCGCATGATGAATGGCCGTCGATAGCAATAGTTATCTTTTTCATTTATATTAATTATTTGTGGTTTTCAAAATCTTAACACTAAACTCATAACACTACGGCAAAGTTCATCATCAATGAAGAGGCGGCTACATGATATTTGCCATATGACACGCCCACCTTGATGTTCTTCACTTGTAACCCCGCTCCAACAGAAAGTCCCTCAAGCGAACGCTTCATCTGGTTTTTCAGTTCACTACGCAGCAGAAAGTTGTACCCCAATGCGATGTAAGTATACGAAGTGGGGAACACATCTGCGCCAATAATAAAATGCTTTAGCAGGATATCTCCCCAGGAATCGTCGCTTGAGTTGTAGAAGTCTTCGGCCTGCCACTTATGAAGGTCTGTTAAAGTTAATGAAAGACGTATAGGCGCATAAGTAAATCCCTTGCTCACCCCCACTAAAACATTAAAAGGTAAGGGTTCCTGCGTATCGTCAAACGATTTCACTTGCCCACCAAGATTACGCGCCACAACGGACACCGAGAACTTTCTTTCTGCATTGTAATAATTGAGTCCAAGATCTACGCCCAACGCCAACGAATATACTCGTTCATAGTTTGAATAGATAAATTTTCCGCTCACACCACCCGTCAAGCGATCCGTGAAATCAAAGCTATATGTTCCCATGAGTACCATATCCTTTGCCGAGAAGTTTCCGATAACATTACCGTCAGCATCGGTATTTTTCATTTTGCCGAAATCGAGGTATTGCGCTTTCAGCCCCAAGATTGAGCGTTTGCCCAACTCTAATGTATAGCCTGCCCCCACAGTATTAGTCCGTTGTAGGTAGTTCATATAGCTAAGACTTAGCATACGACCGCTAGCATTGGTAAGCAGTGCGGGGTTATGATAAGAAAGTTCTGCATCATCTTCAGCAATGGTGATATTGTCTCCTCCTAAGGCTGCAGCATGAGACGACACTGGCAACTGCAGAAACTGAAACGTAGCCCCCGCATCCTGTGCGTGGAGCAACGCGACACCGCATAATATAACAAAAAGATACGCAAGAACTCGTTTCATCGAGTATTTTTTATTTTTTGATACGCTCGCAAATATACAACTTTTTGCAAAAAGAAGACATACAGGACGCAGAAAAACCTGAATAAAAAAAGCTAAAAAGTATTCAGGTTATAAAAAAACAAACTTTTTTTGTGATGACTAAAGAAAAAAGTATTACTTTTGCAAACACTACGCGAAAAATATAGTAAATAAAAGATAAACTTATGGAAATTAAAAAAACAGAAAGCGCCAACTTGGAGAACAAAAAGTTCACATGGGTTTTGCTCGGCTTTATTCTCGTGTTGGCTGGTCACTTTGTAGCGTTCGAGTGGACGCAATATGAAAGGGAAGAAACAGGTGAAATTTTAGCGGCTGTCGATCTTGTATTGGAAGAGGAGGTTGTCCCCATCACCATGCCCGAGAAGAAGACTGTTCCTCCCCCTCCCCAAGCCGTTACACAGGCTGAGGTGCTCAATATTGTAGAAGACGACGCTGAGATTGAGGAAACGACCATCGTATCAGCTGAGGACCAAGCTGAATTCGTAGAGATTACTGACGATGTACCCATCGTAGTTGAGGAGGTTGAAAAGGAAGAGGAAATCTTCCAGGTGGTAGAGCAACAACCTGAATTCCCCGGTGGTATGGCAGAACTGATGAAGTATCTCCAAAAGAATATCAAGTATCCTTCAATCTGTCAAGAACAAGGTATCCAGGGTCGTGTTATCGTACAGTTCGTGGTAAACTCTGACGGTTCTATCGTAGACCCGCAGGTTGTTAAGCCTGTGAACCCCTACCTTGATAAGGAGGCCCTCCGCGTGGTACAAAATATGCCTAAGTGGAAGCCCGGTGAGCAGCGCGGAAAGAAAGTACGTGTACGTTTCACACTCCCCGTGACATTCCGTTTGAGCAATTAATCTCAATCACATACAGCAAGAGGCTACGTCACGTAGCCTCTTTTTCTTTATTCATACAATACGTTTTTGAACGACACACTAAAATTTCCACATCATGCCCTATCCCTTTTCTGAACTCCTTGACAAGGTAAACACCCATATCGAACAGCTCGACTACGCACATGAGCCCATGAATCTTTACGAGCCTGTCAAGTACATCCTCGCACTCGGCGGCAAGCGCATACGCCCCGCCATGATGCTCATGGCATACAATATGTATCGCAACGACGTGGATCAGATTCTCGACCCTGCACTGGCGCTTGAGATATACCACAACTTTACCCTTCTGCACGACGACCTCATGGATCATGCAGACGTACGCCGAGGCAAGCCTACCGTACACAAGCGTTGGGATGCCAACACAGCCATCCTCTCAGGCGATGTCATGCTCAGCTTGGCCGATATATATATGTCTCATGTCAGCGACACTCACTTCCGCGAAGTGATGAGCACATTTCACAAGACCTCAATAGAGATTGCAGAGGGGCAACAGTATGACATGGACTTTGAGAACCGCACCGACGTTACCGAATCCGAGTACATAGAGATGATACGCCTCAAGACCTCCGTACTTCTCGCCTGTGCGCTCAAGATAGGTGCCATCCTAGGAGGAGCGACAAAGGGAGATGCCGAACACCTCTACCGCTTAGGCGAGTGCATCGGCCTTGCCTTTCAACTGCGCGATGACTATCTTGACGTATATGGAGATTCCAAGACGTTCGGAAAGAAGATTGGCGGCGATATCCTGTGCAACAAAAAGACCTACCTTTACATTAACGCTCTGCGTCTTGCCAATAAGGAACAACGCGCCGAGCTCGACTATTGGGCCAGCGTAACCGACATCGACCCCGAGAAGAAGATTACCGCTGTTACAGCCATATATACAGCGCTAGGACTTCCCGAAAAAAGCAGGGCAATAGAAGAGCACTATTATAATCTTGCAAAGGCCGAACTTGAATCGCTCAGTGTGCCTTCCGAACAACGAACTGTTCTAGCTCAATTCATGGCTATGCTCATGGAACGCAATGTATAAACTCATAGACACCCATAGCCACCTCTTCGTTGAGGAATTCGACATCGACCGCAACGAAGTGATGAATCGTGCTCGAGAAATAGGCATCACCCACATCGTCATGCCTAATATTGACATGGAATCCATAGCTTCCATGTTGAAGGTGTGCGCCCAATACCCTGGTTTTTGTTATCCTACGATAGGACTACACCCTACAGAGGTTAAAGAAAATTACCTTCAAGTATTGGCACAAATGAAGTCGCTACTCGACACTTCAGTACGTCACGAAAGTACCCCTACCCCCTTTGTTGCCATCGGTGAGGTGGGCCTCGATTTTTACTGGGACACTACCTACAAAAAAGAACAGCAAAAAGCGCTCGACGAGCAGATCAATTGGGCACTCGAGTATGACCTCCCCATCATCATCCACTCTCGAGATGCTTTTCCCGATCTGTACAGTCTTTTCTCACATTACAAGGGCACCTCACTACGTGGTGTTTTTCACAGTTTCACCGGCACCGCAGATGAAGCGCACGCCTTGCTCGAATTCCCAGGCTTCGTGTTAGGAATCAATGGTGTCTCCACTTTCAAGAAATCATCTCTGCCCGAAACTTTACGTGAGATTCCCCTTACTCGCATTGTCGTCGAAACCGATTCACCTTACCTTGCTCCTACTCCCTTCCGTGGCAAACGCAACGAAAGCGCCTACATAGAACGAGTAGTAGAAAAGCTGAGTGAGATATATAATCTTTCTACAGATGTTGTGGGTTCTCAAGTCTACGACAATTCAATGGCGCTCTTCTTTAAATAAAAGAAAAAACTTACATTTGTCCATCAAAATAAGAAAGAATAGTCCATGCACTCCTCTTCTATTGTCATTTTGTAAGTTTTTCTACTAAAAAGCCCGTATATATGTTGCACGACATGTAAAAAAGCTTTGTTAGTCCAAAAAAAAGTTAGACCTTTGCGTCGTTATCCTAACAATCTTTTTACCTTAAAACTAATACCTATTGAATCTAATAAGGGCCTCTGTGAAGAGCCCCTTTTTAGTTTGTGGTTATTTGAAAGAAGAAAAAGGTATTACTACTCCTGCTTAAGACTACAATAATACCCCAACTTATAGAGAAAGAACAAACGCAACTGCGGTGTTGACTCCATAAGTTGTTCCTTTAGCCAGTCTTCATTATGTGAGAACCATCGAGCAATACACCCATCTAGCCTAATAAGATGTAACACGCCATAAAGCTTTAGTAGCAAAGAATGATTTCTCATATTATCCTCCATCAACACAAGGTTGCGTAAAGCTGCACGCGTCTTTTCTACAAACTCCGCATTGGTTTCTATCCCCCCCTGACGCATGGGGTTATCTATATGCCGAATATTAACTTTGCGTCGCTCAAGCTCAACTCCAAAAAGAGTATCCTCGTGCCCATATTCCGTAATAGAATCATCAAAACGGATAGCCTGAAAAACGGAAGCTCTCACCATGAAGCAAAAAGTAATGAATTGCTCATAAGGACGCTGTTCGCGATAGCAAGCCGCACGTTTTTTGTCTGCGCGCTTCTCATAAGCATAGCGCAGACTCACCTCAGGCGAGGGTAACGCATCTGCATGACATAAACCTCCGCATACAACATCCGCATCGGTATGTTTCAAGTAATCTACGATAAAGCTATCACTTATCACCTCTGCATCAGAATCCATAAAGAGTAGCCACTCGAAACGGGCCTCATCTGCCAATCGATTACGTATTCTTGCACGTCCTAAGTTCCTCTCCAACTCAATAAGACGGCAATTGGGCCATGTATTAATCTCTCGCACACGCTCTGCACACTCCTTTATGGGAGATGCGTCATCGGCCACAACAATTTCATAGTCAATGCCAGCACACTCTGCTTGACGATGCAAATCACGCACAAGATTAGTGCAGTCATAATTGTATGTTGGTATCAGTATCGAGAGCATAAATTTCCGATTCGTATGGCAAAACTACAGAAAAAAAACTACCTTTGCAATGTAATTTTCAATTTTCAATTCTTAATTTTCAATTTGAAAGTTATGGAGCCATTAGCCGAACGCCTGCGTCCCACGACGCTTGACAATTATATCGGACAGAAGCACTTGGTAGGTCAAGGAGCCGTATTGCGCCGCATGATAGAGAGCGAGCGCATACCGTCGTTCATCCTATGGGGCCCTCCAGGAACGGGAAAGACCACTTTGGCAAACATCATTGCCAAGCGCCTTGAGGTACCCTTCTACACGCTCAATGCGGTATCATCCGGCGTAAAAGATGTACGTGAGGTCATTGAGAGCGCACAGAAAAACCGTTTTTTCTCACAACACAGTCCCATTCTCTTCATTGATGAGATACATCGCTTCAACAAATCCCAACAAGACTCACTACTTAGTGCAGTAGAACGCGGCATCGTAACTCTCATCGGTGCCACCACGGAGAATCCCTCGTTTGAAATCATACGCCCCCTACTCTCGCGCTGCCAACTCTATATCCTTAAATCGCTCGACAAGGAAGATCTGCTCGAACTACTTGACCGCGCCATCCGAGAGGATATCTACTTGAAAACACGCAACATTATCATCCGCGAAAACGATGCTTTGCTACGCTTCTCAGGAGGCGACGCCCGTAAACTGCTCAACACGCTCGAACTTGTTGTCGAAGCCGACAGCGGCGACGAGGTCATCATCACCAATAAGGTAGTCGCCGAGCGCCTACAACAGAATCCCTTAGCCTACGACAAGGATGGCGAGATGCACTACGACATCGTGTCGGCCTATATCAAGTCCATCCGTGGCAGCGATCCCGATGGGGCGCTCTACTGGCTAGCCCGTATGATACAGGGTGGCGAAGACCCTGCCTTCATTGCCCGCCGACTCGTCATCTCAGCCTCGGAGGACATCGGCCTGGCCAACCCCAATGCACTGCTCATCGCCAATGCCGCCTTCGATGCGGTAATGAAGATTGGCTGGCCCGAAGGACGTATCCCCCTGGCCGAAGCCACCGTATACCTCGCCACTAGCCCCAAGAGTAACTCAGCCTACATGGGCATCAACACGGCCCTCGCCCTCGTGGAACAGACAGGTAACCTTCCCGTACCTTTGCACCTGCGCAACGCTCCGACCAAACTAATGAAGGAACTAGGCTATAGCGAAGGATACAAGTATGCCCACGACTACGAGAACCACTTCGTACGACAGCAATTCCTCCCCGACGAGATCAACGGGACACGACTATGGGCACCTCAGCCCAATGCTGCTGAAGACAAGCTCAAGGAACGCATGAAATTCCTTTGGAAAGACAGATATTGATTATGAAGATTGTTATCCTCGACGGCTACGCTCTCAATCCGGGCGACCTCTCCTACGATTGCCTACGCCAGTTTGGCGAACTCACCATTTATGACCGCACCACCCCCGAAGAACTCATCTCGCGTGCCATCGACGCCGATGTCTTGCTCACAAACAAGGTTGTATTGGGCGACAAGGAGTTTACCCAACTACCTCGTCTACGCTATATCGGTGTGCAAGCCACGGGCTACAATGTGGTCGATGTAGAGGCTGCTCATCGCCACGGCATCACGGTCACCAATATCCCCGCTTATAGCACCGACTCGGTAGCCCAGATGGTCATGGCACACCTACTCAACATCGCCCAGCATGTGGGCCATTACGCCGAACTGAACCGCGCAGGGCGCTGGGCCACAAGCCCCGACTTCTGCTATTGGGACACGCCACTCATCGAACTCGCCGATAAGCAGATGGGCATCATTGGCTTCGGCCGTACGGGAAGCGCCGTGGCACATCTCGCGAAGGCCTTCGGCATGAAGGTGGCAGCATATACCTCGAAGCCCCAAGAGGAGTTACCTGAAGGAATCATAAAGATGAGTTTGGAAGAGCTCTTCCAAACATCAGATGTTGTGAGTCTCCATTGCCCACTTACTCCTACGACCCATCATCTGGTCAATGCCGAGCGCTTGGCACTGATGAAGCCTACCGCCATACTCATCAATACGGCTCGCGGCCCCATCATCGACGAGCAGGCTTTGGCCGATGCCTTGAACAGCGCAAAGATCTACGCCGCTGGCATTGATGTGCTCACTGAGGAACCACCCCACCAAGGCTCTCCCCTATTCTCGGCACGCAACTGTTTCGTTACGCCCCATATTGCATGGGCTACGCTCGAGGCCCGCACGAGACTACTTAAGATCTGTGAAGAGAACCTTCGCGCCTTCATTGAGGGAAATCCACAGAATGTAGTGTAGAGCTACGCTCGCCATTGGCTCATTAGCTATTAGCTTTTGGCACGATTGCC
>JAEIGA010014800.1_pt1 | contig 11873 bp, 11 predicted proteins | sample 9270691 | NCBI WGS metagenome assembly JAEIGA01 (sample SAMN17057246, study PRJNA624740) | gut metagenome | biome: biome; isolation source: fecal sample | host: Bos grunniens | place: China: Xizang | collected 2019
ATGCGAACGATTCCGCGAGTGTCACGACCAGCAGCACCGGCTTCTTTGCGGAAACATGGTGAAAAACCAGCATATTTAATTGGCAGGTCTTTTTCATTTAAAACTTCATCGCTGTGCAGTGAGTTTAAAATGATTTCAGCAGTTCCAGCCAAGCATCTGTCTGTATCAGTCAGCATAAATACATCATTGTTCATAACAGATATATCTGTTCCCTTGAAGTGACCTGCATTAAAGATTGTTTGTGGTTTTGTTATTGCAGGGCAGTTTACAAATGTGAAACCTTTGGCAATTAATTTTTGCAATACGTATGTTTGAATTGCCAGTTCCAGTTCTGCTGCTTCACCGAACAGGGCATATGTACGTGTGCCACAAATTGATGCAATTTTTTCAGGTTTATACCAGTTGTTCATTTCCAACAGTTCCCATTGTGGACGTGGTGTAAAATCAAATTCACGTGGTGTGCCAACACGACGAACTTCGACATTTTCAGAATCGTCATGGCCAAATGGTGTGTCTGCACTTGGGATTTGTGGAACACAATGCAACAGTTCGTTTAATTCTTGTTCTTTGTTTGCCAATTCTGCCAAGTCGTTTGCGATTTCTGCATTGATTTCTTTGGATTTTGCAATCAATGGTGCTTTGTCTGTGGCGGTTGGTATTTCACGTGTGATTTTATTTTTTTCAGCAGTTTTGCTTTGTGTGATTGTTTTTAATTCACGAACGCGTGCGTCCAAGGCCAAGATTTGATCTGTATAATCTGTCATACCTTTTAATTCGCATGCTTTTTTAACTGTGTCTGGGTTTTCACGAATAAATTTTATATCCAACATATTAATTGTCCTTTGTCATAATTTCGGATTGTATTCTATAACTGTTTATAATGTTTGTAAAGAATTTGTGTAACTGTTTTAAATGTTGATAATTTTGGTTGTGTGGGTTTGTAATTTTTGTTATATTGACCCCAAGAAAAAGTAAAGGAAGAAAATCAAATGTATGATGTAATTATCTTGGGCTCGGGGCCTGCGGGATTAACTGCGGCATTGTATGCGGCACGTGCAAATAAGAAAACAATCGTTTTGGGCGGTGACAGATTAGGTGGCCAGATGGCAGGTATCGCAACATTGGAAAATTATCCAGGCTGGGCCGGCAGTGGAAGTGAATTGGCTGAATTTATGAAAAATCAGGCGGAATCATTTGGTGCAAATGTTGAATTTGTTTGTGCGACAAGTGTTGTGAAAAATGAAAATGATGAATTTGTTGTTACTGCAAATAATAAAGAATATGTTGGAAAAACAGTGATTGTTGCCACAGGTGCCAGTCCACGTAAACTGGAAATCGAAGGTGCACGTGAATTGATGGGACGTGGCGTTTCGTATTGTGCAACATGCGATGGTTTCTTTTACAGTGGTAAAACAGTAATCGTTATGGGTGGCGGAAACAGTGCATTAAATGATGCGTTGTATTTGGCAGATTTGGCCAAGACTGTAAAAATTGTTTATCGTAAATCTGAATTTTTCCGTGCCGAAGCAATATTGCGTGAACGCGTTGCACAGCGTGAAAATATTGAATGCTTGTTTAATACAGATTTAGAAAAAATCGAAGAAAAACCAGATTCCACAGATGGTGAACTGATTGTCACAACAACAACTGGTGAACAATTGGTTGTGGATGGCGTTTTTGTTGCAATCGGACACGAAGCAAACACAGACTATTTATCAGAAGATATTAAACGTGATGGGTTGGGGCGACTGGCACCATCTGAATTGCCAGCAGGTATGTTCGTTGCAGGTGATGTTCACAGCGATTTGAAAATGCAGATTGCAACCGCTGTTGGTACTGGGTGCAGTGCTGGTATGGACGCAATTGCCTATTTGAATAAGTTATCATAATTTGTAGAGAAAAAAAATCGGGAATAAAAATTCCCGATTTTTATTAAAATACAATATTCAACTTTCCGCCGAATTGAATTTCATCGCTTTCGAATTCATAGTCGATGTGACCAATGTATTGTGTGCGGCCAAATTGACGGACCAGTTTTGTGTTTAGCCATTCTTGGTCATAATCGTCACCTGTGTTTGGATCACGGTTTGTTGCCTTGCGAATTGTAAAGCCACCGCCAATACGCCAATCTGGTGCAATTCTGAAATATGCTTCGGGTATAAAGTCAATAAATGACATTCCGCGTTCATCATCAAAGACCCAACTGGATTTGATTGTTGCAGCCAATGTCATGCCGGCCCATTGACGTCCAAATCGCAGACCTGCATAGTATGTAGAATCTGCATAATATGGTGTGCGTGCATGAGAACTGCCACCGAATTTAAACCCAAATACCAGGTCGGATATAACACGTGATTCTGTGTCTGTTGCACGTGTCATACGATATGTTGCCCCCAGATCAATAGCAGAGAATCCATCCATGTCACCGTTAAAGTGGTGTTGGTAATGAACGTTTGCACCAATTGATAAACGTTGATTCATACCATAAGATATGCCTTGACCGATACGTAACATGTGATTCCAGTAGGATACAGATGTTTGACTTAACAATTCTTCGGTGTTTAGTAAATATAGTGGATCAGATGTATCGTGTTCCAATATATTTGCATTTGATGATACGGGCAGGGCGATAAAAGCACTGACAAAAAATACGGATAAAAATTTACGCATGATGGGACTCTCTCTCCTGGGATGATATTCCCGTATGATACGGGAATATCAAGTTATGTTTATGTTAGAATTGGAATATTGCTTGCAGACCGATTGTCATTTCTGAATATTTATCCAAGTCTGCTGTTCCAACGGGGTACAGGTTGTCCAAAGATATTTGACCGCCAGCACCGTTATCTATTTTAATTTGTGGGTTCTGATAATACAAATCTAGGGTTTTATCATTTGCAGTATCATAAATAGATGTTTTACCGTACAGGTTCAGTGCAAACCAATCATTTGGTTGCCATGCGATTGCGGCCTTTACGGATGCCTGGTTATGCCAGTCATAGTTGCCCAATACCGCTTCAACATTTAATGTCCAGTCTTGGTTTAAGACACTGAATACACCCAAGCCACCTTCCAGATACATTGCACTGGTGTCGCCAACTTGGTATGGTAAATACATCATAGAAGGATCGCCGTTTACTTCGTTGCCAGAAATGGCGTTGCCATAAGAATTGCCTTCTAAATCAATATACCAACCACGTGCCAAACCATAGATTGTAGAACGTTGTACTTTATATCCTGCCTTGGCTTCCAGAATAAAGTTATTTGCGATGTCTTTTTGATGTTGGAAATATCCGGACGCCATTGCAATCCATTGGTCGTTATCAACGAAACGCCATTGTACGCCCAGACCATATAAATTCAGACCACTGTCACTCATTTTGTTTTTTGGGGCAGTTGGATCGTCAAATTCTGTTTCGTAATCAGAAGAATTATATTGCAGCATTCCTAAAATCGCAAAACGATCTGTGATACCATAACTGAAATCTTCTTTGATAACTAATTGCTTTGTAGTCCAACTGGCTGTCAGGTCAGATAATGGTGTTGTAGATGGTGTCAAAGGTGTGCCTGTGTTATCATAAAAAGGAACAGTTTGATTCATTGTGAAATCATATGAACTGTTAGTGTATGACAAGTCTGTTATAGAACCGAATTTGCCACCCAATGGTTGGAAAAATGGGTGTGCTAAAAAGTATTTGCGTTTTGCTGTTGTGCGTGCTGTTTCAGAACGTACCTTGCGTACTGTTGTTTTTGTTTCTGTTGCACGTGAAGAATTTGTGCCTGTGTATTCTTTGTACAATGCACTGCGATTTGCAGGTTTTGTATAATACAGGTCACCAGAATCTTTGGTTGTGTATGTACGTTTTGTTGTTTGATATTTTTTGTAATTTATGTTTTCGCGTGTGCGTGTTGATGGTGCACTGGACAAGTTTACACTGGAACCAGAACGTGTGCCCCAATTTGTTTCAGAATACGCATTTGATGTGGCCAAAATTGCCAATGCACCAACGATAACAGACAATTGCTTTTTCATATATAATTCTCCTTTTGGATAAAATTATATCATAAAAAAGGCTTATAAAAAAGCCTTATTTCTTGCCAAAATGTTTTTTCAATATGTCGTATGCAGCAGATATTTTTGCAAATTCTGTGGCCGCATTTTTTTTATCTGTTGCGGTGTCTGGGTGGTATTTTTTTGCCAATGCACGATATTTTACACCGACTTCACGCCATGTGGCAGATATACCCAAATCAAATACACGAAATGCAGATACAACTGTTGTTGGTAATTTGCTTTTTACAGGCATGCGGTCAAATTTACTGCGTCCTGTGATGAAGTCGTTTATAAAACTGGCATAATCTGATGCGTCAGTATTTGCTGTTTTGGCATCTTTTAATGGTTCGCCAAATGTTTGACGTTCCCAATCTGCTTCGATTTCTTCGGGGGTCATATTTGCATAGAAGTTCCAATTTTTGTTGTATTCTGCAGCGTGTTCCTGACAAAAAAACCAATATTCTTTTAAGTCACGTGTTTTTGGTGCACGGCATGTTCCGGCCTTGGTACATCCCAAATGGTCGCATTTTTTTATCATTTCTTATATACCTTTCTTGTTTGCAAATGGGTGATGATTAGATACTGTTTCTTTTAATTTTTCTGGCATTACATGTGTGTAAATCTGGGTTGTTGATATATCTTCGTGGCCCAGCATTGTTTGTATTGCACGTAAATTTGCACCACCTGCCAGCAGATGTGATGCGAACGAATGACGCAAAACGTGTGGGCTGACCCGGTTTGGATCAATTCCGGCCAGTACGGCACATTTTTTTAAAATCTTGAAAAATCCATCACGTGTTATATGGCCTGATTTGGCGTTTGATGGAAATACATATTTAGAATCTGTATCGCCACGTGCGTCCATCCATTTGTTCAGTGCATGTATTGCAGCGTCGTGCATGGGGACCAGTCTTTCTTTTGCACCTTTGCCATGAATTAATAATTTATTGCCCAATATGCCAGATACGGGTAATTCGCACAGTTCAGATACACGCAGACCCGATGCATATAATAATTCAATCATGGCACGCAGGCGTAATGAATTGCGTATATCGCCGGCCGAAGATATTAATAGTTCGATTTCATCAACGGTTAAAAATTTTGGTAATGCACGATTTCTTTTTGGTAATTCTAAATTTGTTGTTGGGTTGGTTTTAATGATTTTTTCTAGCATTAAAAATTTATAAAACCCACGCAGGGCAGATGCCTTGCGTGCAATTGAAGATGCTTTGTCTGGTAATGATGACAGATAGTTTTGTATGTCTGATTCTGTTGCGTTCATCAGACCACCATTTATTGCATCGTCTGCCAAATGCAAATCAGATGCATAACTGGTCAATGTTTTTTCACTGCGACCTTTTTCTGCAGACAGGGCTTCTAAAAAAATATCTATGTAATTCATGGATATACTACGATTTCAGTCATGTGTTGGGTTGCAGGAAACGATATCAGCATCAATAGTATCAATACTGCAATAATTGTCCAGGTTAAGAAAATGCGAAAATTTGTTTTCTTTTTTTTCTTTTTTATTGGCATATTGTTTGAACCCTTGGTTTGTCTGTTTATATTGTATCAAAACTGTTCATGAATATTCCTGCACCTGCGATTATAATTAATGGTGGTGCAATGATAGATAATATTGGTGGCAGTGTTCCTGTTGCACCCAATGCGTTAAACAGATTGATTAAAAAGTATAAAGCAAAGCATGTTATGATTCCCAAACTAAACTTGATTCCAAAACTGTAATTTCTGCGTTGCTTTGTTTGTGAAAATGCAACCCCCAGTGTTGCCATTGCAATCATAGTTAACGGTAAAAATAACAGTGTCCATAATTGTATCAAATGACCGCGTATTGGGGCACCAATACTTTGCATTTTTCTAATAAATGATGGCAGTTGCCAGAACGATATTTGATTTGGTTGTAAATATCTGTCCAGAACAGTTTGTGGTGTCAATAATGTGTCTGTTTCCCATGTGCCATTAGTTGTTGTGCCGTCTTGGTGCAGGATTGTTGCATTTGTTGTGGATAATTTGTTGTCTGATAATGTTACATTGTTTGCTGTGATGCGTTCTTTCAGTTTAAAGTCGGTTCCTTGGATATATATTGTTGTATTAATAAATTCCAAAGAGTTATTTGCCTTGTGCAGGGTTTCGGCGTTCATTGTGATTGTTTTGTCTGTGCCACCTTCGTGTAACCAGATTTTGTCATCGATTAATTGTAGATTTTCGGCGGTTATATTTTCAGAACTGATTTTGACAGAGTAAGGATTAATAACAGTTGTTGCAAATAAACCAATTAAAAATGCACCGATAAAAAAAGGACGTGTTGCCTGATAGGGGGATAGTCCTGCACTGGATATAATAATACCTTCGCTGGATTTGGTAAGATTGTACGATGTTAATAATGTGCCCATAAATACGGCCATTGGTAAAAACATTGGAATGTATTCCAACAGACGTATCCATGCATCATATAATGCCGCAATTGCGTTTGGGTTTGATGGCAGACGTTCAACAAATGTTACAGCCATGATGATGCCACATACGACCAACAATACCAAACCAACACCGGAAAAAAATCGGCGTAATAAAAAGCGATTTAAGATATTTAACCTGAACATAATAGTAAAATTATACCTGTTTCATTTGATAATTGCAAAATTAAAATGAATGCGTATAATTCTGAGAACAAAAAGATATAGGATTATAGTTATGGAAAAGAAACCGATTTCACGTGCAGGGTTTGATAGCCTGATTAAAGAATTAAAAGATTTGAAAGAAAATCAAAGACCAGAAATCTTGAAAGTCGTCCAGTGGGCACGTTCGCTGGGGGATTTGTCTGAAAATGCGGATTACAGTGCCGCCAAAGAAAAACAACGTCAGATTGATGCACGTATCAGATTTATCGAAGGTGTTATTGAAAATGCGTCTGTTATTGATGTTGATTCTTTGTCAGGGGACAGGGTGGTTTTTGGTGCACGTGTTGTCGCCGAAGACGAAGATGGTAATAAAATGCAGTGCAGAATTTTGTCTGATATCGAATCGGATGGACGTACTGTTATTTCGTGTACATCTCCTGTGGGACGTGCGATGATTGGTCGTTGTGTTGGTGATACTTGTATCGTAAAATTGCCTGGTGGTGAAAAAGAATACGAAATTTTAGAAGTTAAATTTAAAGACTAAATTTATAGGCGAAAAAAGGAAGGATTTTTATGACGGTTCGTGTGTTGCCTGATTTTTTGATTAATCAAATCGCAGCAGGCGAAGTTGTTGAAAATCCAGCCAGCGTGGTCAAAGAACTGGTTGAAAATGCGCTGGATGCGGGTGCTGACCAGATTGTGGTTGATGTCACAGATGGTGGACGCACATTGATAAGTGTTATTGATAATGGTTCTGGTATGTCACGTGATGATTTGGCACGTGCAATTACACGACACGCAACATCAAAATTACCAGATGATGATTTGTTGAATATTAACTTTATGGGATTCCGTGGTGAAGCGTTGCCATCAATTGCGTCTGTGTCTGATATGACGATTGATACTAATAATGGTGCAGATGAAAATGGTTGGCAGATTGATTGTAATACAGGGAAAATAAAACCTTCTGAGTGGGAGGTTGGTACGCGTATGCGTGTCAGAAATCTGTTTGCAAAAACACCGGCCAGATTAAAATTTCTGCGTGGTGACAGGGCGGAATTAATGTCTGTTTTGGAAGTTGTAAAAAAGTTGGCAATGGCACGAACAGATGTTGGGTTTGTTCTAAATGATAAGTGGATTTTTCCGAAAAATCAGGATTTGTTATCTCGTATTGCTGCGGTTATGGGCGACGATGTTGTTGGGCGTATGTTGGAAATTGATGCTGTGTCATCATCAACATCGGGTATGAAATTAACAGGTTATATTTCAGAACCAACATTGCGACGTGCGTCATCTGTTGATCAGTTTTTGTTTGTTAATGGTCGGCCAGTCAAGGATAAGGTTTTGGTTGGTGCGTTGCGTGCAGCGTATATGGATGTTATGCATGCACGTGAATTTCCGCTGTGTGCATTATATCTGTGGTTGCCAACAAATGCGGTTGATGTTAATGTATCGCCTGCAAAAACCGAAGTGCATTTTTTAGAACCTACACATGTGCGGTCATTTATAATCAAAACTTTGCGTGACAGATTGTCACAAACAATGGTAAGTAATGTTGTGCAACAAGTGACGCCTGTTGAAACAGCAAAACCTGCACAGTCATTTCCACAGTTTGAATTTGCAGTTAAGCCAAGTGCATTTTGTGTACGTGATGAAATTAAGCCTGTGGTGCAAAATCCGTTTGTTGATTCTGTTTGTGTGACACCTGTGCCAAAACATGCAGAAACACCAATAGAAAATGTTTTTGTTGATATGCCGTTGGGACGTGTTGTGGGGCAGATCGCAAATAAATATATCATCGCACAGAAAGATGATAATATGGTGATTGTTGATCAGCATGCTGCACATGAAAGAATTACATACGAAAAATTACGTAATAATAAAATAAAGACACAGCCATTGTTGACGCCAATTGTTGTTAATCTGCGTGAAGAAGATGTTGTTGCGGTTGTGTCTATTTCTGATGAATTAAAACAGTCTGGATTACATGTTGACGCGTTTGGTGATAATGCGATTGCGATATTTGAAAAGCCATCTGACTGGGATATGAATTGGGCAGATGTGTTGCGTAGTGTTGCAGATGAAGTGCGTATAAATGGGCATTCTTCGCAGTTAAAAGAAAAGTTGCATTTAAAGTTGGCAAACTGGGCGTGTCATCATTCTGTGCGGGCGGGGCAAAAGTTAGATTTTGTTCAAATGGATACATTGCTGCGTGATATCGAAAAAACAGAACGTGGCGGGCAGTGTAATCATGGTCGTCCTGTGTATAAATTCATTCCGGTAACTGAAATTGATACTTGGTTTGAAAGATTGTAATTTCTTGTATTTTTACTTTACAAATCTGGGTTTTTTTACTAATGTTCCTGTATTAAATCAAGGAGAAAATACATGGAACAAACAGCAGAAGTTGTAGATACAGTTGTTCAAACTGGTGCAGCAGCCCCACAAAACGGTTTTTGGGGGATGGTTTTGTATTGTATGGTTGTTTTTGGAATCATCTATTTTTTAATGGTTCGTCCAAACAAAAAACGTATGGCGGAATATCAAAAAATGCTGGATTCATTACAGGTTGGTAACCGTGTAATGGCGGCTGGTATTTATGGTACTATTAAAAAAGTAAATGAAAAAACAATTGATTTAGAAGTGGCCAAGGGCGTTGTAATCGAAGTTGCAAAAAACGCAGTGGCTGGTGTTGAATAAAAAAAGTAAAAAGGGTTAGGTTATGTTTAAAAAATTGGCGATAATTTTTGTTGCTGTATTTTGTGTGTTGTTGGCTGTACCAACAATGTCGCCAAAGTTGGCACCTTATTTTCCATCGTGGATTGGACCTGTGTCACTTGGGTTGGATTTAAAGGGTGGTGCACAACTGTTATTGGAAGTTGATACGAATACAATGTTTGCTGAAAAAACACAGCAATTGTACGAAGAAGTTCGTAGTAACATGATTGACAGAAAAAAAGGCGTTATTCGTTTTTCAAATCTGCGTAATCATGATGGTGTTGTGTCATTGGTTGTTCGTGAAGAAAAACAGGTTTCTGATGCCAAGGGGCGTTTAAAGGCTGCGTTTGGTAATACTGTTGATATGAAGTCTGATGGTAAAACAATTTATTTGTCTTATTCAGAATTGCAAAAGCAAGAAATGATAAAAGATGCTTTGGCACGCAGTGTTGAAATCGTTCGTCGTCGTATTGACGCATTGGGTACCAAAGAACCATCAATCCAAAGTCAGGGTGGTAAATACATCTTGGTTCAGTTGCCAGGTGTTGATAACCCAGAACATATTAAAAATTTGATTGGTCAGACTGCAAAAATGACATTTCATTTGGTAAATGAAAATGTTTCAAATGAACAAATTGCGTCTGGTCGTGCACCAAATGGTACGGAATTTTTGCCATATATGGATATGGGGGGGCAGTTGATTCCTGTGTATTCAAGGGTTGAAGTTTCAGGTGAATCATTAAAAGATTCTCAGGCAGAATTTGACCAGAATAATATGCCGGTTGTGTCAACCGTGTTTGATGCGTCTGGTGCACGCAGATTTGCAAAATTAACAACAGAACATGTAAATGAAAGATTTGCAATCGTTTTGGACGGTAAAGTTTTGTCTGCACCTGTTATTCGTGAACCAATTCCTGGGGGACGTGGTCAGATTTCAGGTGGCTTTACATTACAGGGTGCCAAAGATTTGGCGGTACTGTTGCGTTCTGGTGCGTTGCCTGCACCGTTGCAAGTTATCGAAGAACGTGTTGTTGGTGCTGGATTGGGTGCTGATACAATTGCAGCAGGAAAGGTTGGTGCGATTGCAGGTGTACTGTTTATCTTTATTTTCTTGTTCTTTGTATATCGTGCATTTGGTGTGATTGCAGGTATCGCATTGGTTGTAAATTTGGGGATGATTGTGGGACTTACCGCATTGTTCGGGGCAACATTAACATTGCCAGGTATTGCCGGTATCGTTCTGACGTTGGGTATGGCGGTGGACGCAAACGTATTGCCGTTTGAACGTATCAGGGATGAAGTGCGTTCAGGTACACCAAGTTTGCGTGCTGTTAATATCGGGTTCGATCGTGCAATGAAAACTGTTTTGGACGGAAACTTAACAACATTGATTTGTGGTTTGGTTTTGTTCCAGTTTGGTGCTGGTCCAATTCGTGGATTTGCAGTGACTTTGTCTATCGGTATTTTGACAACATTGTTTACTTGCGTATGGTTGTCCAAGGTTCTGATTGACTGGTACATGAACGGCAAAAATAAAAAAATTGGTTATGCAAAATAAGATGTGGGGGTATTAATATGAAATTACATATAATGAAATATCGTAAAATTGCGTACATCGTTTCTGGTGCGTTGGTTTTGTTGTCGATATTGTCGCTGTTGTTCCGTGGACTGAATTATGGTATTGACTTTGCAGGTGGAATTTCAATGGAAGTAACACCAGTTGAACAGTCTTATACAATTGATAAAATGCGTGCTGCATTATCTGAATTTAGTCCTGAATTGCAACAGGTTGATGGCAAGGCGATATTAATTCGTTTGGGATTACCAAAAGGGTCAACAGAAGCACAACAAAATGAACGTGTGTCCGAAATAAAAAGTATTTTGGGTAACAACGTTGAATATTCACAAGTTCAAATTGTTGGACCAAAAATTGGTGGCGAATTGATTCGTGGTGGTATTTTGGCGATATTGTTTGCCTTTATTATGATGGCTGTTTACGTTTGGATTCGATACAAAGGTGGGTATGCAGTTGGTGCATTTTGTTCGTTGTTCTTGGACTTTGTATTGATGTTTGGTTTTTATTCAATCACAGGTTTGGAATTTAATCAGACGGCAATTGCAATTATCCTGACTGGTATCGGTTATTCTATTAATGACAAGGTTGTTAACTATGACCGTATTGATGAAAATGTAAAGAAATATCACAAAATGCCAATGGCAGATTTGATTGATTTGTCTGTTAGTGAAATGTTCAGACGTACAATGTTGACCAGTGTTTCAACAATGTTGGCAATGGTTGGTTTGTATTTGTTCGGTGGGGAGATGTTGCGTGAATTTGCGATTGCAATGGGCTTCTCGGTCGTTATGGGAACATTTACAAGTATCTTTATATCTAATATGATTTTGTATAACTTTAATTTGCGTGATACAGATAATTAATAGTATGTCATACCAATGGGGGG
>JAEIGA010014801.1_pt1 | contig 11873 bp, 9 predicted proteins | sample 9270691 | NCBI WGS metagenome assembly JAEIGA01 (sample SAMN17057246, study PRJNA624740) | gut metagenome | biome: biome; isolation source: fecal sample | host: Bos grunniens | place: China: Xizang | collected 2019
AATCTATTTGCTCATTTACAAAAGGCCCAATATTTCTTAATTTAATTAACAAAGGCTTCATTTTGATACTTCCCAAGAATAATTTTTAGTTTCTGTCAAAAATACTTCTTTTTCTTTTTAAACTAATTCATCTTCACAGGCATTTTCACCATACAATTCTTGAATAAACTGTTCAAATATTTTTTCCGAATTATTACTTTGAATAGCAACTCGTCGCTGTGAAATTTGATTATTTTCTGCCTTTTGAACATTATTTTTTTGAATAAAAGACATAATAAATGGAAAATTTTTTCGCAATAAAGCCATTGGAGTAACTGGCATTACTGAATCTGTACAAACAATTTCCACATAATTATTTTTATTTTCGCTAATTAATTTTGAATCAGCAGTATCTCCATAAAAATCAGCAAACGAACCTTCCAATTTTACAAGACGATGCAACGGTTCCACAGGAATTTTTGTAACTTTTGGCTTTGAATCTTTTGCAATTTCCACAGATAAAAAATAAGTACTTTGAGAATCTTCAAATGAATATGCCAACGGGGAACCAGAATAAAATGTTGTCTGATTTTTTCCGCAAGGCTGAAACCCATGCAAATGTCCCAAGGCTGTGTAACTAAAAAAATCAAACAAAGAAGCGTCAACTTGTTCAGCTGTTCCAACAAAACTCCGCTCTGAATCAGAAACACTAGAATTTAATGTAAACAAATGAGCTATCAAAACTGGCAATGACTTTGAATAATTTGTTTCATGACTTTTCTTAATTTGAACACACGCTTCCTGAAACAATTCCTGTTGTTTTTTCAAAGGAGTTCCTTCATCAAAGGAAAATTCTCCAGTTTTTTCTTCAGCACAAATTGAATGAGGCATTAAAAATGGCAATTGATACACAGCAACAGATTCTTTTTCATTTGATAAAATCACAGGCTTGCAAAAAGTTTTTGTATCAGAACAAATATGAATTTTTTCATTCTTCAAAATTTCTTTTGCAAAAGCAAGGCGGGCTGCACTATCGTGATTTCCTGCAATAAAAAATAATTCCAACTTTGGAAATTGATTTCGTACCTGAAATAAAAATGAACTAAATAAATTAACAGCCTCTACAGGAGGAATTTGTCTATCGTAAATATCGCCTGCAACAAATAATGCATCATAAGGATTATTACTTTCTTCAGCGTTTTTTAATTCCTGCAAAAGTTGGTTCAACATTTCTTTTTGATCATCAATAAATGAAAACTCATGAAATATTTTTCCTAAATGCCAATCACTTGTATGCAAAATTTTCATACAGATTCTCCAATTGCTTTATTTACCACAGATTTATTTTTCCAAAATCCTAATTTCCATCTGATAATTACAACAATTGCTCTAAAAATTTCATCTAAAGCCATTGCAATCCAAACGCCTTTTAAGCCAAGCCCAAACTTTATTCCCAAAATCCATGCAAATACAACCGAAATTCCCCACATGGAACAAATTCCCAATACTGTGGAAAACACAACATCACCTGCCGCTCGCATATTTTGAATTATAACAAGATTTACGCATCTTCCCATTTCCAAGAAAATGCCAATAAACATTATTTGTCTACCAATTTCTATTATTTTTTGATTATCAGTAAAAAAAGGAACTGTCCACTTTGATAAAACATAATTCAAAGTTGCAACAATAATAGAAACTACAATTGCGCTATACAAACTTTTTAGCACTCGCCTATACGCAAAATCATAATCACCAGCACCAACGCTATGCCCTGTTACAATTGCTGTTGCACCCGCCATGGAATTAGAATAAATCAAAGAAAAAAGCATTAAAGAATTACAGCAAATTTTTGCAGTTATGGCTTCTGGCCCTAAAGTGTTTACAAATGAAGTAATAATTATTTGTGAAATATTATACGAAAAATTTTCACCCGCAGTAGGAACTCCAATTTTAATCAGCTTTATAAAAAGTTCCTTAGGAAAAGGAAATAAATATTTTAATGATACAGAACCTTTTATTATTTTCTTAAATAAAATAAAAGAAATAATTATTCCAATAATTCTACTTGAACTAGTTGCAATAGCTACACCTTTTACACCCAAACCTAAATAAGCTAAAGGCCCAAACAAAAAGATGTAATTTCCAATAGCATTAAGAATATTTATTCCTAAAAACACAAACATCCCAATTTTAGTTTTGCCGTTGCAATTAAAAATTTGTGAAAAAATCATGATAATTGCATCAGCAAAAATAAAACAACCTACAATTTTCATGTAGGAATTTGCATCTGCCATCATCACATCTGGAACATTTATTAATCTTAATAAATTTGAACTAAAAAATACAATAAAAACAGAAATGACAAAACTTAAAACAAAATTAAAAGTAAAAGCTACAGTATATATTTTATTAATTTCTTTTAATTGTTTTGCACCCAAAAATTGAGCTACCACAACTCCCGTTGCACTAGAAATAACAGTAAAAGCAAAAGAAAGAAATGCAAATATTTGGCCAGCATTTCCCAAAGCTCCAACTGCATTTTCTGAATACTGACTTACCATTATTGTATCAATGTATCCTAAACACATTGAAAGAAGCATTTGAAAAAAAATCGGACAAGCAAGTTTAAAAATTGAATAATATTTTACTTCACTTTTCATAACTAAATGGTATCATATTTTAATAACCTTTGACAATTTTCAACAGAAAAATATCTTACAATTTTATACATTGAAAAAAAATCATTAGAATCTGCAAAATTCCTATAATAATTAACTTTACAATTCCACTTAGAAGACGAAATTTCTTTCCAATCTTCATCAGCATCAATTTGAAAATATTGCCAGAAAAATGGATAACCTTGATGATAAAATATAATCACTTCATCTTTTGCTACTCGTTGCATTTCTAATAAGGCATCACAAGGTTCAACCACTGCTTCCCATGCACCAACAGAAATAACAACATCAAATGATTTATCATCAAATTCCAAACACTCAGGCCGAACATAAACACCAGAGTCAGAGACATTCAAAACGGAAATTAAAGTAACATTGTCAGGAAGTGTTTCACAAGCTGTGTTATATCCTCCCGAAAGAATTAATATTTTTTTATCTGCAAATTCTTGAATACATTTTGAAATACAAATTCGTTCTTGTTCACAAAAATGAATTTGCTCAACATCAGAAATATTTTCATAATTTTTAATAATTTCCCTACTTTCATAACGATATCCAGATGAAACTTGGGAAACTTTTTGATTTTTTATCATTTTATAAAAATATAAATGAGATAAAACAGATTTTTTCCAAGTCCATTCTTTTGCAGTCCTAACTGCATTTTCTCGAAGCAACCTATAGTTTGCTAAATTAGTCACAGCGTCGTAAATTACCTTTGCAATTCCATCACAATCATTAGGAATTTCTAAACAATTCCAATTTGGCTTTGCATACATATCCATCCCTAAGCCAGTAGGAACTAAAAGCAAACAGCCACTTGCCATTGCTTCCAAACCTGTAAACCCAAAAGATTCATAACGACTAGGCATAACTACAATATCAGAAGATTTATATGCATCATATAAAGATTTTCCTTCCAAAAAATCAATATTAGAAAACAAACTTAAATCTAATCCAACATCAAGACAACCTTTTCCATACAGGGAATATTCTATGTTATATTTATTTTTGAAATGACTTCCCAAAGAATTAACAGAATATATAAAATCATTTACGCCTTTTTGAAAATTTTCAAAACGCCCAAAAAACGAAACACGAATTTTTCTAAAATTACAAGAAGGATTTTCAGCAACCTTAAATTCACCAATATTATTACTTTTGTTTTCAAACGCTAAATCTAAATAATTTTTATATTTTACAGAATTATCAAAAAAGTTTTCTCCTTTAATTCCAAGTGGCAAAACAACAGGAGAACACAACCCTCCCGACATTTTTAGTAAATTTTTTGCCGCAAAATCAGAATAAACAGCAACAACTGCACTATTTTCTATTGCACACCGTTCAATTTTTGTATCATAAAAATAAAAATCTTTTGAACCAGATTTAATAAAATTTTCCGAAAGCATTAAGTGAGAAGAATAAAAAACATTTTTATCAAATCTAAAGGGTAAATAAGTTTGCTTATCATTGCAATGAATTACATCTGGTTTAAAATTATCAATAACACTGTTCAAACTTGCTCTTAAAGAAGAAGCTACTTCTAAACTTTTTGCATCTGATGTAAAAGTATTAAAAACAACTTTAGGTTCTAAAACTAAATCCACAATTTCATTTGGCAAAGGTTTTATTCCACCGTTCAAATGAAAATATACACAAAATACATCACAATATTTTTTTAGTTCACAAACATAATCACGGGTAAAAGTTCCCAAACCGTTATATAAAAAATCAGGATGTTCTGATGTGACAAATAAAATCCGTAATCTCTTTTCCATAAAGTATTCTCCTATAAAAAATCAAATAGGAAATATCAATTTCCGATTTGATTTTTTACGCTGTTTTGCAATGCAATGAAAAACAGCATTTAATAAAAAAGTTTGCAACGCAAACTTTTAGATAAAAACTTTCACGCCATTTTAGTGGAAGTTTTTATCCCTCTCCTAATAATAAAAAAGCCTTTACTTATATATTTGAAAAAAAGTTAATTTTCGGCAAAAAAAATGTATTTAAAATAAAAAAAAAGCAACCTTTATGTATTTTTACACTCAGGTTGCTTTTATCTATAGAAGATTTATTTCTATTTTAGTTTAAATTCCGCTACATGTTTATTAACAATATCTAAGCCTTCTTTATTTTCTGAAGCAGAATCTTTTACTTCTGTAATTTTGGAAGAAATAGTAGCAATTTCTGTGGAAATTTCAGCAATAGAACTACTAATTTCATAATTAGAAGATGCTAATTCCTGCATTCTTTCCCCAATTTCGCTACTTCCATCAAGCAAGATTTTAGTATTATTTTTAACAATATCAGTAGAATTTCTAATTTCGCTAATTGACTGAAGAACTTGTGTACTACCCGCAGATTGTTCATCCATTGCATTTTTAATAACACTTTCTTGTTGTTTTACAGTATTTGTCAAATCAAAAATTACTTCAAACTGTTTCTGAACTTCTTTTGTATTATTTGCAACGCTATTAATTGATTCTTGAAGATCTTTTAACTGGCCAGTAATAACTTTACCTTGTTTATTAGACTGTTCAGCAAGTTTACGAATTTCATCAGCAACAACTGCAAATCCTTTTCCCAATTCACCAGCATGAGCTGCTTCAATAGCGGCATTCATAGCAAGCAAGTTTGTTTGTGCAGCAATACTTTGAATAATAGAACTAGCTTCAAGAAGTCCAACAGAATGTTGAATAATAGTTTCTGCTAATTCAACAGCTTGATTAATTTTTTCTCTACCATGTTCAGATTCAACACTTAAAGAATTAACTGTTATGGAATTATTTTCAAGGATTTGTGTTACAGAACGAATATTTGCAACCATCTGTTCAACAGCTGAAGAAGAATTTGAAATTCCTTGTACTTGAACATCAACGCTTTCACCCAAGCCCTTAGTTTTTTCCATCATCTGATTAATAGTATTATAAGATTCCTCAACACTCGATGATTGATGCATAACACTATTTTTTACAGTGCTTACATTTGTTACAATTTTATCAGCAATATCAACAGTTTCTGTCATTTTTACAGACAAATCGTTGGCATTTTCAATAGAATCCTGAACAGCATTTTCTAGTTCTATAAGAACATTCTTAGTTGTATCATGAAAACAATTCAATCCATTTGCCAATAATCCAAATTCATCTCTACTTGTAACAGTCAAAGCAGGCAGAGAATAATCTTTTGAAACAACAGCATTTGTAAAATTTTCAATATCATTTATTCTTTTAGTAGTTCCTCTACTCTGAAGGAATGAATCAAACAAGTGCATAAACAAACCAAAAATACTAATTGGCAACATATACACAAGAAAAAGCTTCATAGCTGGCAAAGTATTTAACGCAGAACAGAACAAAGGTGTCAAAACATAAGCTAGCAAACCAACTGCACTAAATCCAGCAACACAAACATTTCTTGTTATAAAAGACATTGATTTATGCTTTTTTTCAAAAGGAACAACAGAAACATTACGCTCTAGATTTTGCATAAAAAGAATATAGAATAACAAGGAATATGAAAAAACAGTTCCAACAGCACATGTAAAAATAGGAAAACTTTCAAAAGTTAATCCAACTATCATACCAGAAACTTTTAATATAATAGGAAATATAAATGCACTTAACACAGCAGAAGCAAGTGTTATATTTTCAAACTTTTTAATAAATTTATTTACTTCATCCACACTTTTTTGAGAAGCATGGAATGTTAGAATTTTCTTTTGAAAAAATCTATATAGCAAAACCAAATATACTGCAAAAAGTACGGCAGAAATAATAGAAAAAGGAGAGAATATAGTTTTCACCATTTCATTAAACTCAAATACATGACACATTATCAGTATAAAATAACTAGCTACAATTGGTGTAATAAAAATTAGAGTAAAAAAAGCTGCTAATTTTTTTGGAAATTTCTGAATTAACGAATTCGATGTTGTTGTTTTCTCTGCCATAGTATCTCCATAAAAAGTCAATGAGGAAATATCAATTTCCGATTTGACTTTTTACGCTGTTTTGCAATGTAATGAAAAACAGCATTTAATAATGAAGTTTGCAACGCAAACTTTAAGATAAAAACTTCCACGCCATTTCAGTGAAAGTTTTTATCCCCCTCATAAAAAGTCAATGAGTAAAACATCAGTTTTAGGAATTGACTTTTTACGCTGTTTTGCAACAAAGTGAAAAACAGCATTAAATAATGAAGTTTACAACGCAAACTTTAAGATAAAAACTTTCACTACATCCTAGTGAAAGTTTTTATCCCCCTCTCTCCATATTCCTTTTTTTTCTAGCCTAGAATCATTCTATCGTTTACTTCACCTGCAATACTAAATTTTGCAAGCAAGTCTTCAACTTTTAAATTTTTCTTTTCTTCACCACGAACATCAAAAACAATTCTTCCTTCCATCATCATAATAAGACGATTTCCATAGCGAATTGCATCTTTCATATTATGAGTTACCATAAATGTTGTTAGATTATCTCGTGATACAAATTCTTCTGTTAATTCAAGAACTTTTTTTGCAGTTTTAGGGTCAAGAGCTGCTGTGTGTTCATCAAGCAAAAGCAATTTTGGTTTCTGCAAAGTAGCCATAAGCAATGTTAATGCCTGTCTTTGACCACCAGACAAAAGCCCTACTTTAGCATTCATACGATTTTCCAAGCCCAAGTCCAACAATGCAAGTTTTTCTTTATAAATTTTGCGTTCTGCTGGCTGAATATGCCAAGAAAGACCTCTTTTTCTTCCTCTACGCATAGCCATTGCAAGATTTTCTTCAATTTCCATATTTGCCGCAGTTCCCAACATAGGATCTTGGAAAACACGGCCTAAATATCTAGCTCTTTTGTATTCAGGTTTTTCAGTCAAATCCATTCCATCCAAAAAGATAGAACCAGAATCAGAATAGTGAACACCTGCAATAAGATTTAATAATGTAGATTTTCCTGCACCGTTTCCACCAATAACAGTAACAAAATCTCCATCTTCAAGTTCTAGATTTATATTTTTTAACGCTTTTTTCTCTGTGATAGTACCAGGATTAAAAGTTTTAGAAACATCAAAAAGTTTTAACATATATACCTCTTAATTCCTTTACATTTTTGAACTGTCATCATGTTTTTTACCAACAAAACTATGACGAGTATTTTCTTCTTCATTTACATTCATTCCAGGCAATGAACGACGCTTTCTTTGAATTTTTGCTTTTAAAACAGGAACTGAAAGTGCAGCAGCAACAATTACAGCTGTTAACAATTTTAAGTCTGTTGATTTTAATCCTAACTGAAGAACTACAGCAACAATTATTCTATATATTATTGAACCAAACACGGCAGAAAGTAATACATACCAAAATCCAAATCTCTGCCCAAAGATAACTTCACCAATAATAATAGATGCAAGACCAATAACGATTGTACCAGTTCCCATTCCAACATCTGCGTAACCTTGGCTTTGTGCAACTAATGCACCAGAAAGAGCTACCATTCCGTTAGAAATCATAAGTCCTAAGATTTTTGTTGTATCAGTATTTACACCTAAAGCACGAACCATGTGTTCATTATTTCCAGTTGCACGAATTGCACTACCAATTTCAGTTCCAAAGAACCAATACATTGCAACAATGATTAAAGTAACAATAACTAAACCAATAATTAAAGATGCTTGAGTTGTTGTAAGTCTTCCACCTGTTAAATCAACAAGATTTCTCATCATTGTTGGCATACCAATTAAAGGTGTATTTGCTTTTCCCATGATTCTAATGTTAATAGAATACAATGCAATTTGTGAAAGAATACTTGCCAAAAGAATATTTATCTTTAATTTTGTATTCATCAAACCTGTTGCAAGACCTGTTATTAAACCTGTAATAAAAACAAACAACAAAGAAAGAATAGGATTCATTCCTTTTGTAATTAAAATTGCAGTTACAGCACCACCTGCTGCAAAACTACCATCAACAGTCATATCTGCAACATTTAGAATTCTAAAAGTAAGATAAACACCAAGTGTCATTAATCCCCAAAGTATCCCTTGAGAAATAGCACCTTCCATCGCTAGCAAAATTGACATTTTGTACTCCAAAAGTTTTTTGTATTTTTAATTATTAATTTTATTTTCATTTTGGAACTGTTTACATTCTATAGAAGAAATTCTTCACAGAATATAAATCAGTTCCATTATTATTTTTATAGATTAAAGATTTTCAGGAATTGTAATTCCAATAGCTTTAGCTGTGTTTTCGTTTACAGAAAGATCACATTTTTCAAGATACTGAATTGGCATATCAGCAGGTTTCTTTCCATCTTTTAAGATTTCTACAGCCATTTTTGCAGTTTGTTTTCCAAGTTCATAGTAGTTAATACCATAAGTTGCAAGACCACCTGCAGCACACATTCCGCTTTCACCTACAATAACAGGAATTTTATTTTCGATAGCAACCTGAGAAACTGTAGCCATACCAGCAGCAATCATGTTATCTGTAGGAGCATAAATTGCATCAACTTTTCCACAAAGGCTCTGTGTAACTTGCTGAATTTCGTTTGAGTTAGAAACTGTTCCGTCAACACATTCTAATCCAAGTTTTGCACAAGCTTCTTTTGCAAGAGCAATCTGGAAGTGAGAATTCTGTTCACTTGAACAATATAACATTCCAACTTTTTTTGCATTTGGAACGATTTTCTTTAATAAATCCATCTGTGCAGCACATGGAGTTAAATCTGAAGTTCCTGAAACATTAGTTTCTGGTTTTGCATTTGATTTTACTAACTTTGCAGATTCTGGGTCTGTTACAGCAGTTACAAGAACAGGAATTGTTGATGTAAGATTTGCAACAGCTTGAGCAGCAGGAGTTGCAATTGCAAGAATTAAATCGCTACGATCATTTACTAATTTTTCTGCAATTGTTACACAGTTTACTTGTTCACCCTGTGCATTCTGATAATCAATTACAATATTTTTTCCATCTTCATATCCAGCTTCTTTTAATCCATCAACGAAACCTTGATAACTCTGATCAAGAGCAACATGTTCAACCAACTGAATAATACCAATTTTTAATTTTCCATCAGCTTTTTTTGTACAACTTGTAAAACTAAAAGATACAGCACAAGCTAATGCCAAAAGAATAGATAATGACTTTTTCATCATTTTCTCCCATTTTAAAATACATTTGAAAAACAACTTCAAATGATTCATTTCCTCCGTTCTTCAAAACTATGAAAAACGACAAATAAAAAAATTTGCAACGCAAACTAATAATTAAAATTTACTTTTAAATATCAAACTATTATACCCTACAATGAATATAAAAAAAACAAAAAAATTCACTTTTTTTTATTATTTTTATCATCTTTATTGTATTTATCTTGTCTTTTTATCTTGAGCAAGTTAAAATATTAACTATGAAAAAAATTACAAAACTAATAGTTATTACTTTAATTTCATTTATTTGTATTTCTTGTGCTTCTGTTCCAGAAATTCCTGCAGATGCTAGTTCAACACAGTTAATTCAGTTAGGGCAAGATGCACTTTCTGTTTCAAATTATAAAGCCGCAGAAACTTACTATAAAACTGTAATTCAAAGATACGGAATGGATACTGCTACCTATATAGAAGCAAGCTATGAATTGGGTCATATGTATCTAAAACAAAAAAAATACGAAAGTGCGTATACAAGATTTAAAGAAATATTAGATATTTTCCAAAATGCAGAACCAGGAAGTATTCCTTCTGCATATAAAAAACTTGCTTCTATGGGAATGAATAGAATTCCAGAAAAATATTTACCACAACAGGAAGCAACACCAATTAATAATTAATTATCTACCCCTGCGTGATTTTTCATCAGGGGTAATTATTGCATTAATTGTAATAGATTCATTTTTTGCTAATTCCGTAACAACTTCTTTTGAACATTTTCCTAATCCTCTAGGAGCAGGATGAGGTTCAGCATCGCCAATTAGGATAATTTTTTTCTGTGCAGCTTTATCCCAATCATAAAATTTTATTCCTGCGTACAAGCCTTCATAAACAGCTTCGGGAATATCTCCGCCTTCAGTTCCTTTTATAGAAAAACTATTTAAATTGCGAGTAAAACTGTTCAAATCGGAAGTAAATTTAAAATACCTAACAGGCAGGCCATTATATTTATAATTATCACCATAATCTCTGTACAACAGCAAACCTAACCGAACAGAACCAAATTCTTTTAAACCTTCTGTCAATTCAGGAATCCATTCATTTCGTAATTTTTCAATATCATCTTTCATACTTCCTGTTGCATCAATAACAAATACAACATCAGCTTTTTCTTTTGGATTAATTTGCATTAAGGAATTCATTATGTCCGAAACAATTGTTTCTGGTCCCTTTGAATAAATCATAAAATCTGATATTTCATCAAATTTTTCACTTGCAACTTGATTATATTCATCTGTTAAAACTGTAATTTCTTTTTTTCTTTCTACTTTTCCTAAATCAAACATAAATGAATTGTCGTAAAAATCGCCAGTATAATCTGCATAAGGCTTTGCAAAAGTGCGAATATTCAAAAAAGTTCCTTTATTAATTATAACAGTTCCGTGTCTTGTCCAAGGATATCCATATTCAATTTCTTTTGGAATATAAATATGAAAAGCCTGACCAAATCGTTCATTTGGTTCAACAGTTGAGTCAATTAAGCTATATTTTGAAAATTCAGAAGCAAGAGGTTTTCCATCAAGTAAACGAATTTCATCGCCATTTATTTTATTATATTCTTTTGCTCTATAGGCATAATTATCAGCTTTTCCAGAACTATCTTTTGTTGTTTCAATAAGCATTACTGAATTAATTCCAGGCTTTTTTTTGATATACAAATGAAATCCTTGAAGATTAAAATTAGAATCTCTTTCTGGAATCATATATAAATCATTAAAACTAATATGCAATTCACTTTTCAATGCTTCTTGTGAAAATACAAAATTCAATAGAAAAAAATTAAAAAATAGCAAAAGAATTTTTTTTGTCATATAAAAATTATCGGCAACTTTTTAAAAAAAACATTTTAAACATTTCAAAAGATTTTTATTCCATAAGTATAATTTATGTGTTTTACAAATATTTAATTTTTTTAAAAAAACTTAATTGAAAAATACAAACCTGTAATGTATAATTTATTTGTTATGTCTGATTTTGAAAAACCAATGGAAAATTCCTATATTCCCATTGACATCG
>JAEIGA010014802.1_pt1 | contig 11873 bp, 12 predicted proteins | sample 9270691 | NCBI WGS metagenome assembly JAEIGA01 (sample SAMN17057246, study PRJNA624740) | gut metagenome | biome: biome; isolation source: fecal sample | host: Bos grunniens | place: China: Xizang | collected 2019
AACCTCTCGCACATCTATTTTAACACAAATGCAAGCGTTTGCCAAGTCCCTTCCCGAATATTTTTTAATTCGTGAGATGGCTTGTGTTGGAGATACGCTGACTCCGCTTGTGATTGCAGAGATCGGCGACGTTCGGAACTTTCACTCCAAGCACGCTCTGATTGCTTATGCAGGGATTGATGTGCCGCCCTACCAATCCGGCGGATTTAACGGAACTGAACGGCATATCTCAAAGCGCGGGAATGGGTATCTTCGACACGTTGGCTTTGAGATCATGCAGTGCAAGCTTCGTCTGAAGCCCGAGGGCGATCCGGTCTACTAGTTTATCCAAAAGAAACGATCGGAAGGCAAATGCGGTAAAGAGGCCATGGTCGCAGGCATTAACAAATTTCTTCGAATTTACTACGGCAAGGTCACCGAGTTGTACCGTGAATTAGAGGCTTAAATACATACAACTGAACATCTTTCGGGCGAAAAAATTAAACATTTTTCGCCCTTTTGGTGCTTCTCTTATTACCTCAAAATTTTTCTCAATTATTTTCGTAAAACCTATTGACTTTTCTTAGCAGGTTTGAATAGTGACTCAATTTTTGAGCTTCAAAAATCTGCGCGCATATATTGATTTCCTACTTGAATTATTCACAAAATCGTGGTATAATGTATATGATGGTGAAATAGTATCATTTTGAAAGGAGCAACACGATGGCTGAACAAACGAAAGCATATTTAAGTAATATCGGTGAGTACACCACCTTTACCTTCGGCGGTCGTACTCTCACTTTCCTTACCAGCAAAAGTCTTGAACGCTACACAAGCATCAAAGAGTGGGATAACGGTTATCTCGTTGTTATGGCGAAGTATTCGACACGATCCACAGAGGAAGAAGAATATATCGACCTCATCCCTATTCTTGAAAACCTTTATATGAACGCTGAGGCGTTCCTGAATCCAATTCAACAGGTGGAGATGCGTTATGCCTGAAGAGAAAATCAAGAAAATCGCAGACAATGCCGATATGGTCGTTGGCGGATATGCGTTTACAAAAAAAGACGGCAAAATTGCCGTGCTGAATATCAACAATCCCGAATACGCAATGGTGCTTTCCCTTGAAGGCAAGCTCCTTGAAACAAATATGGAGCCTGTCGAGCAGGCTCTTGTAATGAGAATTTGGGAAAAGAATTCCTCTTTGATGGAGGACGACAATGCCTAAATAATATCAGTATCAGATTGCGGGTTACTATCTCTACTACACTTCTCACTGCATTATCGAATGCATGCACGTTCATGCAAGCGATAAGAAGCTGACCGAGGGTGGCTCGGCAAAATTCTTCGTTAATAGCGACGGTTCTACCGTCGTGCAGAACCGCGGCGTTCTCTCGGATATTGAAATCAATAAGATTCAGAAGTTCATCAAGATCAACTATCTTGAAATGTTTGAGAAGTGGTCTATGGATAGCAACAAGGGCTTTTTCGATCAGCAGTAATTTTTCTTTGATTGGTGACTCAGTTTTTGGGTCACCAATCTTTCTTCCCTATCTTTTTGCGGCTTCTTCATCCCCAAGCGTTTTTGACCCCATTGCTGACCATAGACCGACTTGGAAACGGTGGAAACAACGGAGCTAAGAGTGTTACAAAGAATTTGAAATGGAGCAGAAACCACTATATATTGCGTTCTCGGAATTGAAATATACTATATTTTGCGCATGGATTCAACAAAAATAATTATTGAAAGGACATTCACATCATGAACAGAAACGATTTGTTTGAGGGCTATGTGTCCCTGACTCATGATATGATTCACGCAAAAAGGGTAAGAAAGAGCCGTAGCCTCACAGTTGGAATGTACGTCAAGGGAGAACAATATCATGTTCAGGAAAAACGCTTATTGGTTATTGGCAGAGCATTAAACGGTTGGGACGCCGAGGATATCGTGTGGGAAACAGGTGCCACGGATATATCCCCTTCCGAAAAAGCAATGCAAATCCTCAGGCATTGGCACAACCAAGAGACCTGTCCCAACTGGAATGGAAAAACCGACAGATTCTACGACAGAGCACGGACAAAACCAGTACCCGAATCCGATTGTATTGCATTGGAGTGGATTCATTCCTACTATCGTGGTGATGATGCTCACGGCTTAATAAAAACCTCCGAATTGCCATTTTGGAGATATGCGGGCATAATCGCGCAAGCCTTGTTGGATACCCGGGACAATAGCTGGAGCAAAAAAATCGCCTGGACAAATTTATACAAAGTTGCACCCGCTAAAGAAGGCAACCCCAGCGATGCTCTTTGCAACAAGCAACTGCCTTCGTGCAGGCAAATTTTAGAAGAAGAATTAAGGATATTAAAACCCACGCACATTTTGGTTATTGCAAGAACAAGACACAGAGGAAACATAATCGACCCTCCCGACACAGATTACTGGACGAAAAATTTCCATGATATTCTCAAAAATTATCAAGACGGCGAAAACCGCCCTGTTTACATCAGCTACGCGGCGCGACCGGAATTTGCATCAAAAGAACAGTTTGATGCAATGATTGAACAAACAAAGAAAGACTTTGCATTGTTGAATTAAATACAAGGAAGGGACAGCGAGTGTTTTGCGCTCGTTGTCCCTTCCTTGTCGGACTCCATATTTTTATACGGTTCTGCCGCTCGGGTTGTCGGATTCGTGCCCTGCGGTGCTCTGCGTTGCCGCGCCTGCGGGCATTCGCATACGGGCCTCGCGCTCACGCAGAAATGAGCGGATGCCGTCCACCCCCGTCCACTTCTGCCATGTGCCGTCGGGGGCGGTCATGACCAATGTGGGCACGGCGCGGATATCGTAGCGGCGCGCGATGCTCTCATGCTCATCCGCCAGTATGGGGGCGTAGGCAACGCCGCGGTCATCGAGCAGGGCGATGGCGGTACGGCAGGCGGGGCAGGTGCGGGTTTTGACGAGGAACAGACTCTCGTGTCCGATCGGTTGTTGGAGATTGCTTTCCATTTCATTCCTTTCGGGCGGCATCTCCACACGACAAAAAAAGCGGCGTGATACAGAAGCCACCAACATAAATTTGCATGGTGTCCGTCACGCCGCAATCTGCGGAGCTATGGAGCTTACGAACACCATCACGCATAGGGTTCCCTGCGTGGGCGGCGTTCATACGCGCATCACAGATTCGTAGTGTGCGCGGTTGTTTATTTATGATATTTTGATCCCTTGGCAATCTGGTAACAACGGTAGATCGCTTCGTAGAGAATGACGCGCATGAGCTGGTGGGGGAAAGTCAAATCCGACACCGACAGCCGCAGACGTGCTGCCGATTTGACCTCGGGGGCGAGTCCGTAGGACGAGCCGATGATGAAGCACAGCTCCCCCGTTTCGTCGGTCACTGCCTCGAGACGGCGGGACAGCTCGGGAGAGGACATTTTTTGCCCCTCCACGCAAAGTGCCACCGCAAAGGCGCGGGGCGGAATGGCGGCAAGAATGGCCTTTGCCTCGGCCGACAGCGCCGCGCGAATCTCGGCATCCGAGGGATTGTCGGGCAGACGGGTTTCCTTGAGCTCGATCTCCTCCACGCGGCACATACCCGATAGCCGCTTGCGGTATTCGCTTACTGCCTCACGCAGATAGGATTCCTTGAGGCTTCCCACCGTAATGAAGCGCACGCTTGTGGGCATCATGGGCGCACCCCCTTGTCCCCCGCCCGTGTGGGCAGGACTCCGCCGCTCGGGACGTTCATCGAGGTAGGCAGAGGTTCAGCAGTGCGGGTGGGAACGGGGAGAGGCTGATCGGGATCGCCCACCAGCATGGTCACCTCAACGGGGGATGCCACGCGAAGATTGACATCGTAGCCCGCCAGCGCGCTGAATGCCTCGTCATAGGCAAGATCGGGAAAATTATTCGCCTCGCTGATATGGGCCAGCAGAAGATTCCTCATCCCCTGCCCCGCCAGCTCAGCGGCGAGATCGGCGCAATCGCGGTTGCACAGATGCCCATGGCGGGAGCGGATGCGCATTTTGAGATCGTAGGGGTAGAGGCCGTTCATGAGCATATCCACGTCGTGATTGGATTCCAGCACCACAGTTTCGCACCCGAGGAGTGCCGCACGGATCTCGTCGGTCACGTAACCCACGTCGGTTGCGTAGCCGATATGGATTACGCCCCCGTCGGTGGCGATCTCGATGTGATAGCCAACCGAGGCACGGCTATCGTGCGGGGTTTTGAAGGAGGTGATGGTCACGTCCCCGACCCGCACAGTAAAGGGGGCGTTTTTGTAGAGCATGAGGCAGCTGCACAGCGCCTCGGGTTGGGTATCCTTAAAGCGAAGCGCCGATTCGTAGAGCATATGTACGGGGATGGGGTGTTTTTTGGTGAGCACCTCCAGCGCGGCGATGTGGTCACGATGCTCGTGGGTGACGAAAATAGCGTCAACCGTATCAATATCCACGCCGATGGAGGCCAGAGCGCCGACAAGGGTGCGGGCGCACTTGCCCGCGTCGATGAGAATGCGGGCGTTGGGAGTTTCGAGGTAGGCGGCATTGCCGTCCGATCCCGAATAGAGCGTACAGAGGCGGTAAGGGTGCATAGGCTTGCCTTTCAGATTACAGTTTGTCGATAAAGGGCTTGATGTGGGGATCCCACACGAACAGGTACAGAGCCTCCGCCATGAACACGAGGACGAAGGGGATGATGAGGGTGAGCATCCAGCGGGATTTCTCGGCGCGGCGATGGTTTCCCTCTACGAATGCCCGCTTTTTCTCGGCGGGCCAATCCAAGGGCAGATCGGCCTCAGTGACGTTCTTGTTGACGAATCCCCGATTGTAGGCGAGGTAGCCCACGAGCAGGACTCCGAAGGCAACGAAATACACGATCATAACCTCGCGGACGAGCCCAATCGCCATGCCGCCGTAGTACAGGATCAGCAGTACCGTGGTCAAAAGCAGGACGGCCACGAGACGGCGCTTGGCCTCGGGGGAGATGGGCTTTTCGGGGGTGCGTTTGGGGTTGGGGGTAAACATGGCCGTTTCTCCTTACGGGAATAGTGAGAACATCAGAAAATACGCGCCGCGCCGACCGTACGGATGCGGAGATCAGAGGTGGCACCGCGGCCGAAGGCGGCATCCATGACGGTAGTGAACTCACCGACCAGCTCGGTGGGAACGAACGCCTGCACCGTACCTGCAAATCCGCCGCCGTGAACACGCCACGCGGCGCGCTTACCGCCCAGCACACGCTCACAGAGGCAGAGTGCCAGGGAAAGCCCCTGCTCGGACACGTTCGCGGTGGTATAAACATTCTGCAGGTAGCAGAAGGAGGATCGTCCCGAGGCGAGTACACCCTCAAAGAAGATATCCAGCGCCGCATCGCGGGCGGCAGTATCGGTTGCCTCCATAGCCGCGGTAATAGCCGCCTTCTGGTCAGCCACGCGGCGGTTCTCGGCATAGAAATGCAGGGCGCGTAGAACGGCGCGGTCGCCCACGCGCTCACGCAGAGTGGGGATGGCACCAAGCACGTCGGACTCGGGCACATCACGCAAAACGGCCTTGCCGAACGCAGCGGCAACCGCCTTCATCTCGGCGGGAACGGCGGCGTAATCGGCGGTGAGGTCGGCGTGGTTGCCTCCCGTATTGACAATGCAGAGATGGTAGCCTGCGGCGGTCATATCAAAGGGGAGCGGCGTGATGACGGGGGACGCGGGATCGGCAAAGTCGATAGCCACGATGCCGCCCACGGCGCAAGCAACCTGATCCATGAGTCCGCAGGGCTTGCCAAAGAACTGATTTTCGGCGTACTGCGCGAGCTTGGCAATGGTGACGTTATCCACGCGACCGTTGTTGTAGAGGTGGGAGAGGATGGTGCCCACCATATCCTCAAACGCGGCGGACGAGGAAAGTCCCGAGCCGCGCAGGACGTCGGACGTGACGCAGGCATCGAAGCCGCCGACGGCGTATCCCGCGTCGGCAAGACCACGGCACATACCCGCGATGAGAGCGTTGGAGGTGCCGAACTTGGCGCTATCGGGTTCGGTATAGGCGGAAATATCCACGACCTCCTCGTCGAAGCCGTTGCTGGCGAGGCGGATGATGGAATCCTCTCGGCGCGACGCCACGCAGAGCATATCCAGGCTGATGGAGGCGGCGATGACACAGCCATGGTTATGGTCGGTGTGGTTGCCCGACAACTCACTGCGACCTGCGACGGTCAGGAGAACGACCTCGCGGTCCTCTCCGTAGGCAGCGGCAAAATTATGTACCAGCTCCAGCGCACGGGCCCGCTGGGCGGACGCACCGCCCGCACCGCCGAGGGCATCCAGGGTGGTGTCCAGCTTGCCACCCTCCAGAGCGGCGATCAGATCCTTGACGGGAACGAAGGGGGTATCGGATACGGTGATGGGATGAACAGTACTCATAGCAGGTTCCTTTCAATATGGGTATAATACAGATAAAATCCTACAAAATTACATTTGCCATTTTATTATACCATATCCGCGCGGATTGTGCAACCGCTTCTTGTAAATTTTCTGTGGCGGTGCGATCGGAACACGTCAAAAGAACCGATCCGCGGCCAAGACGCGGATCGGTTCTTTTATATACGGTATTATGCGGTGCTAAATCAGCTTGCGCGCAAAATCTCCGAGAGAGCGGGAGAGTCCATAAACGCGGATGCCGAGATGATGCAGGTATCCTCGGGCAGACGAAGATCGGTCAGGTGGCCGCACCAGGCAAAGGCGCAATCCTCAATCACGCGCAGCGTGGCAGGGAGAGTCAGCGTGACCAGCGAACCGCAGGCAGCAAACGCCGAGGTGCAGATGCTCACAAGCTGCTCGGGCAGGCGGACGTGGACGAGCGCACTGCATCCCTCAAATGCGGAGGGAGAAAGCTCGGTCATACCGTTCGGCAGGGTGACACTGCAAAGACGCTTGCAGTACGCAAAGGCATGAGAGCCTAGACTGACCGCGCCCGCCACGTGACCGAGGCGCAGCACGCGCAGGCACTCGCACCCCATAAAGGCGCGCTTGCCAATGTGCGTCAGGCGGCTGTTAATACCCACGCGCAGGTTGACAAGGGAGGTACAGTAGGCGAAGGCACGACTACCGATCTGCTCCAGCGTATCGGGCAGGACGACAGTGCGCACCGTGGTGCATCTCTCAAACGCACGCTCGCCCACCGCGACCACGGTACGACCGTCAGGCGCGCGGTCGGGGATGAACAGCGTGGCGGGATCCGCCAGCATACTGCCCGTAATCTCGCAGGTATCGGCGGACAGGGGCGCGTAGGAAAACGCGGAATCAAAAGTGCCGTTCGAGTGATCGGTATTGAAGGTGCAGGTAACGTACGTCATATATGCCTTCCTTTCCGCGGCCATGCCGCAGGTGCGTATCCGCCGTTGGCGGTTTTCTGCAGGATCTCCCCCGCTTCTCCTTCGGGCTTGTCCTTCTGCCCGATTCGGGCAGGACACGGGGGGATGCGACGGCAAGCGCGAGGGTGTGACCTCACTCGGCTTGGCTCCGTCCTTTTTTCTCTGTGGCCCTATTATAGCACACATTTTTCCGAAATGTGCGAACAAATTGTAAACAATTTACTGTTTTTCTCAATTTTTGTTCCTGTTTTGGAGTTATTTGTCGAACCAACAACACGTTTTTCGACCAGTTATCACATATTATTGCCATTTTCGGAACGAGCCGACAGCGTGCCCCGAGCAAAAAACGGCGTTTTTTCGTCTTGAAAGAATGAACTTTCTACAATGCGTATCCTATAAATTGTCCAAAAAACCGCTCCCACCTATTGCATTTGATGCCACATTTTGTTATAATGTCAGGTGAGAACCGCCTCCTACTTTTCCGCAGAATTGGGGCGGTATTACAAACGATTCCATTTTCGGTTTGGCCGTCTTCGCACGGCAGAGAGGAGCAACCGCATGAGTAAACAGAACATTAAAAATGAATTTTTAAACCCCTCGGTCGCATGGCGAGGCAAGCCCTTCTGGTCCTGGAACGGCGAGCTGCGCGGCGAGGAGCTGGTGCGTCAGGCGCACATCATGAAGGAGATGGGACTGGGCGGCTACTTCATGCACTCCCGCGCGGGCCTTATTACCGAGTACCTCGGTGACGAGTGGTTCGACCTCATCAACGAGGTCGCCGATGCCGCCGAGGCCGACGGCATGGAGGCGTGGCTGTACGATGAGGACCGCTGGCCCTCGGGCTCAGCGGGCGGTAAGGTGACCGTCGATCCTCAGTACCGCATGAAGTCGCTCTATGTCTTCGAGTCTGCCCCCGACAAGGTGGATTGGAATGGTGAATCCATTGCGCTCTACGTCGCCAAAATCGACGGTATCAATCTCTACACCTATAAGGAGCTGGACACCGCCCCCATCGCCTGCCGCAAGTGCGCCGCTCGCGCCGCCAAGGCCGCCGTGGAGGAGCTTGCGGACGCCGCCGCGAACGAGCCGGGTGAATGGAAGGCCCTGCGCTTTGCCATCGTGCCCGACCCCTGCAACTCCAACTACAACGGCACCACCTACATCGACACCATGAGCCGCAAGGCCACCGATAAGTTCATCGAGATGACCCACGAGGAATACAAGAAGCGCTGCGGCGAACGCCTCGGCAAGAGCATCAAGGGCATCTTCACCGACGAACCTCACCGAGGCCACTGCTTTGACAACCGCTCCGAAAAGGACGGCGTCATCTCCTGCGCCACCTGCTGGACCGATGATATTTTTGAAGAATTTGAGAAGAGATACGGCTTTGCCTGCCGTCCCACCCTGCCCGAGCTGTTCTATCGAATGAGCGGTGAGAAGGTAGCCCCCGTCAAGCTCCACTACATCGACCTTGCCAACCATCTCTTCATTGAGCGCTTCGCAAAGCCCATCAATGATTGGTGCGAGGCGAACGGCATCGTATTCACGGGCCACGTCCTCCACGAGGACAGCCTGATGAACCAGACCGTGCCTGACGGCTCGTTGATGCGCTTCTACGAGTACATGGGCGCCCCCGGCATTGACTGCCTGACTGAGCACAACCGCTGCTACTGGATCGTCAAGCAACTCGCCTCGGCCACTCGTCAGCTCGGCAAGAAGTGGCTGCTCTCCGAGCTCTACGGCTGCACGGGCTGGCAGTTCAACTTCAAGTCCCACAAAGCGGTAGGTGACTGGCAGGCACTGTTCGGCATCAACCTCCGCTGCCACCATCTGTCGTGGTACACCATGGAGGGCGAGTCCAAGCGTGACTACCCCGCCTCCATTCTGCACCAGTCCCCCTGGTACAAGGACTACGCTAAGGTCGAGGACTATTTCGCACGCTTCGGCATGGTGATGTCCGAGGGCGCGCCCGTCTGCGACGTGCTCCTGCTCAACCCCATTGAATCGGTTTGGTGCCAGGCGTACGCAGGCTGGGCCTCCTGGATCTTCAACACCTCGGCTGACGTTGCCCCCTACGAGCAGCGCTACACCCAGCTCTTCCACATGCTGACCGATAATCAGATCGACTTCGACTACGGCGAGGAGGAGATGATGTCCCGCATGGCCTCGGTCGAGGTAGGCGCCGACGGCACACCCGTTCTGCGCGTGGGTGAGGCTACCTACCGCACCGTTATCGTTTCCAATATGCTGACCATCCGTCCCACCACTCTCGCACTTCTGCGCGACTTCATGGCCAAGGGCGGTAAGGTGATCTTTGCGGGTGACGCTCCCGCCTACGTCAACGCCGTTGCCTCCGACGAGCCCGCCAAGCTGGCCGAGAGCCAAAACGCCGTACGAATTGAGCTGTCCGAGGAGTCGCTGGTTTCCGCCGTTCGCACGCTGACCGATGCATCCGTCTCGGTCGTGGGCGAGGACGGTGACCCCGAAAAGGCCGTCTTTGCTCAGGTGCGCAAGAATTTCAACGGCGACGGCTACGCCGTTGTGATCCTCAATACCGACAGACAAAACCCCCGCAACAATCTGACCCTCAAGCTCGCCGTTCCCGCAGGCTATACGGTGCAGGAATGGAATCTGGAAACGGGCGAGCGCTACGATGCCTCCGCCCTGTCCTTCCACGTGGGCGGCGAGATGTGCATCGCCACCGAGCTGGATGCCGCAGGCACCCGTTGCTTCGTTCTGACCAAGGAATCCGAGGAGCTTCCCGCCGTGACCGCCTACGGCACGGTGGCCGATGCGACCGTCACGGGCGAGTTTGACTACACCGCCGACGAGCAAAACGTCTGCGTTCTGGACTTCGCCAAGTGGCGTTGGGCGGGCAAGGAGTGGCAGGAGGAGCAGGAGGTTCTGCGCGTGGACCGCGCCGTCCGCTCCGACGTGGGCATTGAGCACCGCGGCGGCGAGATGCTGCAGCCCTGGTACGCCAAGCTCCACTACACTCAGCAGTACGGCGAGCTGGAGCTGGAGTACGAGTTCTTCATTGACGTGCTTCCCGAGGGTGACGTATACCTCGCGGGCGAGCGTCCCGAGCTGTGCCATTACAGCATCAACGGCATTGCGCTGACCTCCACCGACATCAACGATTTCTGGGTAGACGATTGCTTCAAGCGCATGCACGTGCCCGCAGGCGCGCTGGTCAAGGGTCGCAACGTGGTGACCATGACCGTCAACTTCATGCGCACCACCAACATCGAGGCGCTCTACCTCATCGGTAACTTCGGCGTGTCGCTGGACGGCAACCGCCGCACCCTGGTCAAGATGCCCGAGAAGATCGGCTGTGAGAATCTGGATCGCTACGATCTTCCCTTCTACACGGGTTACATGACCTACCACCTCACCCCCGAGCAGTACGCGGGCGTTCTGGGGGATGCCGCCGACACGGCTGACCGCATCGTGCTTTCCCCCGCCTCCTTCACGGGTGGCTGCGTGAAGGTCACCGCCCTCGGCAAGACCACTGTCCTCGGCTGGGATCCCTACGAGGCCGACGTGACCGAGGCTTACCGCGCAGGCGCGCCCATTGACGTGACCGTTGTGGGCACTCGCCGCAACGTGTTCGGTCCGCTCCATCAGATCCCCGCGCTGGACGGCTGCTACGGCCCCGGCAACTTCGTGACGAGCGGCGATTACTGGACCGACAACTACAGCCTGCTGGACAGCGCGCTGACGGGTATCGTATTCAAGGCACAGAAGGCGCTCTAATATAGGAATACAATTTGTCAGGGGGTGTCCCCCCTGGCAGGCGTTCAAATTTGGATTTATCGAGGAGCGGGCACGCAGGGGTTTCACCCCTGCACCCCACCAGAAACCCTTTTGAAAAAGGGTTTCTGGACTTCCTAAAACTTTAAAAATTTATATCTTACAATGGTTTTTAGCAATATATTTTTGAAGTTTCTTGAGGGGGCTCGGGGGAACTTCTTGCAAGAAGTTCCCCCGGTCGTTCTCCCTGATAAACCCCAATTTGACGCGTGGTGAATCGTTACATTTGCTATTTTGGATTCCAAAGAATACGAATAGGAGGAATCTCCCTATGAACACCATCAAATTTGACAACCGAACCACCCAAATGGTCGCGCACCGCGGCGTGAGCGGTCTCGAGCGTGAGAACACCGCGGCGGCATTTGTCGCCGCAGGTAACCGCTCGTATTTTGGCGTGGAAACCGATATTTACCGCACGGCGGACGGTCGTTTCGTGGTCAACCACGACGGAAATGCCGCGCGCGTGGGCGGTGTGGATATCGCCATGGAAGGCGCCGCGTGGGAGGATCTGTGTGGCATCGTGCTGTACGACATGGACGGCACCAAGGATCGCCTGGATCTGCGCTTGCCCAGCCTCGAGAACTACGTCAGCATCTGCAAGCGGTACGACAAGGTCTGCGTGCTGGAGCTCAAGAGCGTGTTTACCGCCGAGGAGACCGCCGCCATCGTGGATATTTGCCGCAGGTACGAGTATCTTGACCGCGTGATC
>JAEIGA010014803.1_pt1 | contig 11873 bp, 6 predicted proteins | sample 9270691 | NCBI WGS metagenome assembly JAEIGA01 (sample SAMN17057246, study PRJNA624740) | gut metagenome | biome: biome; isolation source: fecal sample | host: Bos grunniens | place: China: Xizang | collected 2019
AATAAGGAGTTAAGAAAAGAGAGCATCACCGTCCATCTCGAAGATTTGGTCGGCGGGGCTCTTTCGCTTTATGCTGCGGCGACGGTGCGCCAGAAAGGTGGCCTGCATATCTTTGTTTGCGAGGATAGAGATGCCGCAGCGTATATGCTTAACGACCTCTATGCCCTGCTGGATGAGAACAGAGTCTGCTTTTTCCCGACATCGTACAAAAAATCCATCGTCTATGGTAAGGAGGATGCCCAAGGTATCGTGCAGCGTACCAATACACTGAATGTCATACGCCATTTCAAGGGCGGATATGTCGTGGTTTGCACATATCCCGAGGCTTTGGCCGAGCGTGTTGCCGATGAGGGCGTTATCTCACAGAACAGTATCAACCTTAAAGTCGGGGATACGATTGCCATTTCGATGCTTGAGGATAAGTTGGTGGAGCAGGGATTTGTTCAGGTGGATTTTGTCTATGAGCCGGGACAATACTCGCTGCGAGGAGGTATTGTGGATGTCTTTTCATATGCCGAGAGCCGACCTTTCCGTATCGATTTCTTTGGTGATGAGATAGATTCGATTCGACAATTTAATATCTCGAGCCAGCTCTCTCACGACAAGGTGCAGAGTGTGGAAATTATCCCTAATCTGAATGTCGAAAATGTTGTAAAGGTGTCGTTGGCGGAGTTTTCTGCAGAGGCTACATATTGGTTTTACGATGCCGATTATGTGCTGAAAAAGGTGAATGATTTGCGCCATAGGGTCCTTGCCGAGCTGGAAGAGCCGTCGCAAATCGACACTCTCATGACCAGCCGTAATGGGTTGCTTCGGGATATGGCGCAGAGTAGGGTATGTATACTGCGTGATAACCTGAAGGAGCGCATTGCCGATGTCGCGGTTAAATTTAATACAGCACCGCAACCGCAGTTTAATAAAAACTTCGAGGTGCTGGCGGATGATTTGTCGGATGCGGCAATAAAGGGCTATAAGAGTTATATCCTGTCGGAAAATCGAGTGCAGACCGAGCGTTTGGATAATATTTTCCACCAGATGGGGCGTAAAGAGATTGCCTTTGAGGCTATTCCCATGACGCTGCATGATGGTTTTATCGACCATACGCTCAAAGTGCAGCTATATGTCGACCATCGTATCTTCGACCGCTATCGCCGTTATCGCATCAATGGCGAGATAAAGCGCGACGAGCAGATGACCGTAGCGGAGCTTAATGCACTGAATCTGGGAGATTATGTTGTACATATCGACCATGGCGTGGGACGCTTCGGTGGATTGGTCAAGATTAACGAAAACGGTAAAGTGCATGAGGCCATAAAACTGGTCTATAAGGATAACGATGTGCTTTTTGTCAATGTCCACTCGCTGCATCGCATTTCGCGCTATAAGAGTGGCGAGGGCGAGCCACCGAAGATTTATAAGTTGGGTGGTGGAGCATGGCAGAAACTTAAGAATGCCACAAAGAAGGCCGTAAAGGATATTTCGCGCGAACTTATTGCTCTGTATGCCAAGCGTAAGGCAAGTAAGGGATTTGCATTCTCGGCAGATAGCTATCTGCAAAACGAGATGGAGGCGTCGTTTAAGTGGGAGGAAACGGTAGACCAGCAGAGTGCTATCGAGGCTGTAAAGCGCGATATGGAGTCGGAGCGACCGATGGATAGATTGGTGTGCGGCGATGTGGGCTTCGGTAAGACCGAGGTCGCTATCCGTGCAGCATTCAAGGCTGCGGTGGATGGCAAACAGGTGGCGGTATTGGTGCCTACGACGATTTTGGCCTTGCAGCACTATCGCTCGTTTATGGAGCGCCTGCGAGATTTTCCGGTAAGGGTGGAGTATGTGAATCGTTCGAAGAGCACCAAACAGATGCGCGAGATTGCGGAGGATTTGGCAGCAGGAAAGATTGATATACTTATCGGAACGCATAAAATGCTGGGTAAGCAGGTGACCTTCAAGGATTTGGGTTTGCTTATAATCGATGAGGAACAGAAGTTTGGTGTGGCAGCCAAGGAAAAGCTCACGCAAATGAGCGTAAATGTCGATACACTTACACTGACGGCTACACCTATCCCTCGTACGCTCCAATTTTCGCTTATGGGCTCGCGCGATTTGTCGGTGATTTCGACCGCTCCGGCCAATCGTCAGCCTATTATTACCGAGTCGCATATCTTCTCGGAAGATATTATTAAGGATGCTATCGAGGAGGAACTCTCGCGTGACGGACAGGTCTATTTTGTGAATAATCGTGTCGAGGATTTGCTTACATTGCAGGGCATGGTTACACGCTTGTGCCCCAAGGCGCGTGTAGCGATAGGGCATGGCAAGATGCCGGCCGACAAGCTCGAGAAACTCATCATGGACTTTATCTATGGCGAGTATGATGTGCTTATTTCGACAACAATAGTCGAAAATGGTATAGACATCCCCAATGCCAATACGATTATCATCAACAATGCGCAGAATTATGGCTTGAGCGATTTGCATCAGTTGCGAGGGCGCGTGGGGCGTAGCAATAGAAAGGGTTATTGCTATCTCATTACGCCACCCGAAGAGTTGCTGTCGAGTGATGCGCGTCGTCGCCTGCGAGCTATCGAGGAGTTTTCTGATTTGGGCTCGGGATTTAATATCGCAATGCAGGATTTGGATATTCGCGGTGCGGGAAACCTGTTGGGTGCCGAGCAGAGCGGATTTATTGCCGATATAGGTTTTGAGACCTATCAAAAGATTATGCGTCAGGCTGTTGCCGAGTTGCGAGCCGAAGGTTTGGATGTCGAAGGCTTGACCGATAAGGAGGCCGAGATGGTGAAAAACGAGGCTTATATCGAAGACTCTACCATCGAAATTGATATGTTGGCAGAGCTCCCCGATAGTTATGTGCGCCAACCAGCCGAGAAGTTGCGTCTGTATCGAGAACTTGATACCTTGCGCCGCGAGGAGGAGCTCGTGGCGTATGAGAGCCGTCTTGTAGACCGTTTTGGCGCTTTGCCCGAAGCTGCCCGAGGTTTGCTGGATGTGGTGCGCCTGCGCTGGGAGGCTGTGCGTCTGGGTATGGAACGCGTGAAGGTGAAGAATGGCCTTATGATTGTCCATTTTGTGGGCGAGGAGAACTCTCCATATTACAAAAGCGATGTCTTCATGAATTTATTGAAGACGATAACCTCGCAGCCTGACCGATTTGTTCTGAAACAGCACAATAATCGTCTGGCAATGACCGTTAGAAGGGTTGCAGATCTTACGGAAGCGGTAAAAGTATTGAAAAGTTTGTAGTACAACGAGATATGAATCTTATTGTCGATATAGGAAATTCGCGGGTAAAGGCTGCTGTTGTCGAGCAGGGTGAGGTGCTTGAACATCTTGCCTTCTCTTCGATGCAGGAGTTCGATGTAGAGGGGGTGCTACGCAAGTATCCTAAGGTGTCACGCGCCATTGTGGCCTCTACGGGTGTGCCGGCGGGCGAGGCCGTGGAGAAACTGCGGGAGCATGGTTTGGAGGCTGTGGAGATGACATCCCGCACTCCGGTGCCTTTGCGCAATGGTTATCTCACGCCCGACACATTGGGTATGGACCGATTGGCTGCGGCTGTCGGTGCAAGCAGCCTTGTTGGTGGCGATTGCATGGTTGTGGATTTCGGTACCGCCATAACCATAGATTTTGTGGTTGATGGCGAGTTTATCGGAGGTAATATCTCTCCCGGCGTGAGGAGTCGTTTTCGCGCTTTGCACGATTACACTTCGCGATTGCCGGAATGTGAGGCTACGGATGAGATTCTGGAGATTGGCCGCTCGACCCGTGAAGCCATCGAACAAGGCGTTATGCAAGGCATAACTTACGAAATTGAGGGCTATATTTCGGCATTTTCATCGAGAAATGTTAAATTATCGATAATTTTTACCGGTGGGGATGCAAATTATTTTGTTAAAAGAATTAAAAACGCGATATTTGCAAAATGTGATTTAGTGGTTTGCGGATTGAACACAATTTTAGAGTACAATGCAAAAATTGAATAACAAAATATTTGGTGCAATCATGGGCTTGTTGGCGTTGATTTTTGTAATGCCAATGGGTGCATCTGCGCAGAATTTTTCAAGTAGTATCAATACCTACTCACCATATTCGATGTATGGATTGGGCGAGTTGGCCACACCTGGTAATGCGGCGATGCGTGCAATGGGTGGTGTCGGTGTTGGTATGATGTCGTATACGATGGTGAATATGTTGAACCCTGCAGCATATTGCAATGTGGCTCGAAAGACTTTTATCTTCAACTTCGGTGTGGATGCCGGTCACTATCGTAACTCGCAGATGAAGTATGCGACGAATTCGTCGCCCATCAAAACCGCATATAATTCTGTGAATTTCCACGATATAGCGTTCCAGATGCCTTTGGCAAAGAATCTGGGCTTTGGCTTTAGCCTTACGCCTTATAGCAATGTCGGCTATAAGATGTATCGCGACGAGATGGCAGAGGATATTCTTGGAAATATTGGTCGTGTGCGCTATATGTGGGACGGCGAGGGTGATATTACCGAGGTTAAGGCCGGTGTCGCATGGCGTCCGTTCAAGCATTTGTCGATTGGTGCCGCAATGCTCTATTATTGGGGTAATATCTCGCGTAACTACACTTCGCAGGTGCCCAATATCATAACCGGTAGCGGCTCATATTCAAGCACTACGGGATTGGATACTTTTGATGTGTCGAAGATAAAGATGCAGGCTGGTTTGCAGTGGCATATTATCATGAACACAAAGCGTGTTTTCACCTTGGGTGCTACTTATGATTTGGGTGGCAGCCTGACTCCCGATGTTACCGAGCGAGTTTATGTGGCTAACATCTTGCAGACCGAGGTTCGTAACAAGAATGTGAAGTCGGCGCTCAGTTTGCCTCAGCAGATTGCTGCCGGATTGTTCTATCAAACCAACTCTTTGCGTGTGGGTGTTGATTATGTATATCAGGACTGGGCCGATAGCAATGTCAATTATACCGAGAATTTGGGTAAGGGTGTCGAAGTGACATACAACGACACTCATACAGTGAAGTTTGGTATAGAATATACTCCGCGTCCGTCGGATGTGCGTAACTATCTGAATCGTATAGCTTATCGCTTGGGTGGTCGTGTGGGCGATTACTATCAGAACTATGGTGGCAGCGCCGTTCATCAGTATGCCATTACGGCAGGTTTGGGTCTGCCGTTGCAGCTCTTTGGCGGCTCATCTGTGGATGTAGGCTTTGAGTATGGCATGCGCCGACCCGATAAGGATGTGATAATGGTAGATGGCGCAAAGGTAGGTTTGGTTAATCAGAACTATTTTAAGCTCTCGATTGGCTTGTCATTCTTCAGCGACCGTTGGTTTATGCGCTACAAGTTTGACTAATAGTATTTAGGCGTCTAAACAGTAGGGCTTTAAGACAATAATTTCGAGGCTCGGAGCGTTATAATATCAAAGGTGGAGCTGACAGATGTGGCTAACAGAGTGTAAGTTTCGGGTTTGATGTCGAAGGAGAAGCCTGCGCGTGTGGGATGTGTAGTATTAGCGTTGAGAGGATGTCCGAGAGGATATATAATATAAGTAAAGCATAAGAAGCATAAATATAAACTAAAATAAAAAACTTAGATTAAAATGAAAAGCATTAAACTTATTTTGGTAGCAGCGCTTGCATTTGTTGGTTTTACAGCAGTAGCGCAGGATATCAATTATGATGATCCCAAGTATGCAAAGTGGGGAAGTACAGCTGAGGAGCGTAAGGAGATGATGTTGAATGCACAGTTCCTTAAGGAGGCAGTTGATAATCGTAACTACAACCTCGCTTCTGGTTATTTGCAGATGTTGCTGGAGAAGGCTCCTGCAGGTTCTGTGAATATTTACACCAATGCAGCAAAGTTGTATAAGAATAAGATTAATCGCTCAGAGAATGCCGAGGAGCGTGCAGCGAATATCGACTCATTGTTGTGGATTTATGATGTTCGTTTGGAGCATTTTGCTGACCACTCAAAGTATGGTAAGGATTATATCCTCGACCGTAAGGCTCGTGAGTATGTTACATACAAGCCTGAGGATCGTGATGGTATTCGCGAGGTGTTCAACGCCGCTATTGCTGCCAGCGTAGAGGTTAAGGGTAAGATGGATTTGGAGTTGGCCGTAATCTACTTCAGCAATCTTAACGATGACTTCCAGAATGGTTTGATTGGTGCCGAGTTGATTATCGGTGAGTATGACCGTTTGTCACCTGCATTTGATGGTGCTGAGGGCGATGCAGCACAGTACAAGGAGCAGTTTGAGGCTATTTTTGGTATGAGTGGTGCTGCAAGCTGCGAGAACCTTGAGACTCTCTTTGCCAAGAAGTTGGCTGCGGATCCAGAGAATGAGACTGTTTTGAATCAGGCAGTATCTCTCATGTCACGCGCAGGTTGCGATAGCGATTTCTTCTTCCAGACTGCTGAGAAGCTCTATTCTGTAAAGCCATCATCAGATATCGCGTTGTTCTTGGCTCAGGGCTTCCAGTCTCGTGAGGAGTATGACAAGGCGTTGAAGTATCTGGAGGAGGCTCTCTCTGTTGAGTCAAATCCTGCCGAGAAGGAGAAGTTGTATGTTCGTGTAGGTATGATCAGCCTTACAACAAAGAATTACACAGCTGCTATGGCTGCTGCCAAGGAGGTGAAGAATATCAATCCTGAGAACGGTTTTGCTTACTTTATCTTGGGTCAGTGCTATGCTGCATCAGGTAACTGCGCAGAGTTGCGTTGCCAGGCTTGCTTCTGGGCTGCATACGATGCAATGAGCCAGGCTGTATCATTGCTTACAAGCGACCCCGGTATCCAGAAGTCTGCTGAGGAGTTGATGAATCACTATCGTGCCGTATTCCCAACAAAGGAGGAGTGCTTCTTTGCCGAGTTGTCAGCAGGTCAGCGTTATACTATCGACCATGGCTTTGCTAATGGCGTAAGCACAACTGTTCGTTACAGATAATCATTACAGATGCTACACAAAGTACTTGTACGATATTTCGCGGTAGCACTCCCTTTCTTGGGGAGTGCTATCTTGCTATTCTCGTGCGAGGCGAAGAAAGCAACACCTTCGCACTCTACGAACTTGGAGAACCTTATGACCGAGTATAGCGAAAATCTCTCAATAGTGACATCGGAGAATGGTAAGACTTCGTATCATTTCACCACGCCACTTATGGAGGGCTATGCTTTGGCTCGAGAGCCATATAAGGAGTTCCGTAAAGGTGTGAAGATTGTAACTTATGAGGGTGATACCACCTCGGTAGAGTCAGCAACACTTACTGCAAACTATGCGATATTCTATGAGGGTAGAAAGTTGTGGGAGGCAAAGGGTGATGTTGTAATTGTGCAGCGTGAGGGTCGCCGTTTGTATACCTCGCAGCTCTTTTGGAATCAGACTACCCATCGCATCTACTCGAATGTAGATTCGCGCGTGGTGGATGGCGACGAGATATATGATTGCGAGGGCTTCGAGAGCGATGAGGAGATGAAGGATTGGCACTATCGCAAAATCAAGGGTGTAACATTCATTACCGAGCCAGAGCCTAATGCAGAGAGCGATTCTCTGTCGGTATCAGAGCCGACAACTCCCGTAAAAGAGGAGAAAAAAATAACGGAGAAGCCTCAATCGGCACCTAAGCCAAAGGCAAAATCTTCCGGCCCGCAGAGAGTCCCTCGACAGCCGGTTAATGGCTCTTCGAAGGAGATTGATGCTGTTTCATCTGCGCCTGTTGGTATTGGAATGTCATCAGAGGAGGGCGATGGCAGACCGCAGAAGGCGACAATTGGAAAAGCTGCCGCAGTAAAACGATAGGGTATAATCTAAAACCAAACTTATTAAAAATGGATACTGCCGATTTACTTAACTCGGTCATTTTAATATGTGTGATGCTGCTTTTGTCGGCATTCTTTTCGGGTATGGAGATTGCTTTCTTGAGTAAGAACCGCCTGCGCGAAGAGATTGACCGTAAACAGAGCGGTGTTTTCGATTTTATAGCCAATATCTTCGAGAAACATCCGGGGCAATATATTACAACGATTTTGGTGGGTAATAATATCTGCCTGGTAATATATTCGCTCTATATGTCGCTCCTGCTGCGCCTTATGGCGCATTTTGTCGGCTGGGATGGTATGGCTGAGGGTGGCTCGGTGTTGCTCGAAACGATAATCTCGACGGTTATAATCCTATTCTGTGGCGAGTTTTTGCCAAAATCTATTGTTAAGAAAAATCCAAATTTCTATTACCAGTTATTCTCTCCGGTAATATACCTTTTCTATCTTATATTATATCCTATAGCCCTATTAACTACCTTCATTTCGTATGCTATTTTGCGATTGTTTGGCCGCAAGAATACAAATACTACGATAGACTATTCGTTTAATCGTGAGGACTTGGTTAATTTGGTCGATGGCGAGGATGTAGAGTTGCAGGAGGAGGATGAGGAGGAGATAAAACTCTTCCAGAATGCTTTGGACTTTGCCGATTTGCGAGTCCGTGATTGTATGGTCTCCAGAGTCGATGTCGAGGCTGTGGAGGCGGATACATCTATCGAGGAGCTGACAAAACGATTCGTTGAGTCAAAATTCTCGAGAATTTTTGTGTGGCGCGATAGTATCGATTCGATTGTGGGCTATGTCAACTCCAAGAGCCTCTTTACGCATCCCGGAAGCATCGAAGAGGTGCTTATGAAGGTGGATTATGTCGCAGAAACCCTGCCTTTGCAAACACTGTTGCAGAATTTTATTAAACGCAAGTCAAGTGTGGCTGTCGTTATCGACGAATTTGGCGGTACGGCGGGTATTATCTCTATGGAAGATGTCTTGGAGCAGATTTTCGGCGAGATTGAGGATGAGCATGATGTGCAGGAGAGCGTCGAAAAACAGGTCGGGGAGGGTGAGTATGTCCTTTCGTGCCGTTTGGATGTGGAGTATCTGAATGAGCAGTTCGACCTTGATATCGAGGAGAGTGAGGAGTACGATACCCTGGCGGGATATATCCTATATAACTACGATGGAATCCCCTCGGCGGGAACAGTTATCGTTACTGATAACCTTGAAATTAAGGTGTTGCGCTCTACCCGTGCGCGAGTAGAATTGGCGCGCGTAAGAAAGTTATAGCCGTTGATAATGTTAATCATCGGACAAAATACGCTGCTTGGAGCGAAAAATATGCGTTACGATGCTGATAATAAGAATAAAATTATTATCTTTGGTGGCTTAAAATAGAAACAAAATAAAATAAATACAAAAACATTATGGCAAGTCTAAACACACTAAGAACTAAATTTGGCGCTGTGTTGACGGTCGTTATCGTCTTGGCGCTTTTAGCATTCATCCTTTCTCTGGGCCCAGAGATGGGTTTTTTCGGTAGCAATGACCCTACAGTAGGTGTTATTGATGGCAACAAGGTCGGATATATGGAGTATATGAAGACCTATGAGGGCGTTAAGAGTGCAAACAATAGCGACGAGTCTACCGAGGAGAGCGCAGCTGCTTTGGCTAACGCTACATGGCAGGATTTGATTGCAAAGCACTTCTTTACTCCTAGCTTCGAGGATATGGGTATCGCTGTGTCACAGCAGGAGCACCTTGCAATGCTTCGTGGTGAGTATCCTTCACAGGTATTCTATCAGGCATTTGCTGATCCTCAGACAGGTGAGTATAATGTTGAGGCTGTAGCTGCTTTCTTGAGCCAGATCAGCACAACTCCCGAGTCTCAGGCTATGTGGTCATATTTGAACTCACAGGCAAACTTTAACCGCATGATGAATAAGTATGCCGGTTTGGTTAAGGCTGGTACTTATGCAAATGCTTTGGAGGTTGCACATGGTCTTAAGGTTGCTAACGAGAGCCGCAATGGTCGCTTCGTAGCTGTTAAGTATACTTCAATCCCTGATTCTTTGATTAATGTTTCTGCTTCAGATGTAAAGAAGTACTATGAGGCTCACAAGGATCAGTATAAGAAGTTGCCTAACCGCTCATTGAGCTATGTAGTATTTGATGTAGCTCCTACACAGGAGGATATGCAGGCTGTTGAGCTTAAGGCTAAGAACTTGGGTGAGGAGTTTGCTGCAACGGAGGATGCTCGTGCTTTTGTACGCAAGAATATGGGTCAGGTTGCTCAGACTTATGCAAAGATTACCGATGAGGCCGAGGCTGTTATGTTGAGTGGCAAGATGTATGGCCCAGTTCTTAAGTCTAACGAGTGGGTAATGTCACGCGCTTTGGATGTAAAGATGCTTCCCGATTCAATCGGTTTGAGCCACATCGTGGTTCCTGCTACTGAGTCAGCTTTGGCTGATAGCCTTTACACCGTATTGAAGGGTGGCGCAAACTTCGCTGATGTTGCTGCTGCTCATTCTGTATACGCTGCTACAGCACAGAATGGTGGTGAGCTCGGCGTTATGCCTTTCTCTTCACTTACTACCGACCTTGTTAAGGAGTTTGCAGATGCAAAGAAGGGTGCTGTTGTTAAGGTTGCTATGGGTGAGATTATCCAGATTTTCAAGGTTACTCGCGTAGATGCAAAGAAGAAGCACGCTTTGGTTGGTACAATTACTATCCCCGTAGAGGCATCTTCTGCTACACGCCTTAATGTTCACAATGCTGCAAGCATCTTGGCTGTAGATGGCAAGGGCTCTTTGGATAACTTTGAGACTGCTGCTGCCGCTGCTGCTGTGACACCTCGTATCGCTCGCGTAGCTCAGGGTGACCGCTTGTTGTCAAGCTTGGAGAACTCTCGTGAGATTGTTCGTTGGGCAAATGGTGCTAAGGAGGGTGAGATTTCAGAGATTTTCAACTTGGGCGATGCTTATGTTGTAGCAATGCTTACAGCTGTTGATGATACAAAGTATCAGCCTTTGGATGAGACTCGCAAGCTTGCTATTGCACAGACTTTGCGTCGCGACAAGAAGTACGAGATGTTGAAGGAGAAGTATGCCGGCAAGAGCCGTGAGGAGATTGCAGGTGCTGAGTCTGCAGAGATTGAGAACTTCGAGAATGTTAAGTATACCGACTACACAATCGGTGCCTCTACATTCGAGCCCGCAGCTGCAGGTGCTATTGCATTGACTGAGGCAGGTGCTATAGGTCAGGCAAAGGGTAATGGTGCTGCAGTATTCTTCGTTGTTGAGGAGGTTAATACCGATGCTGAGGGCCGCACTGCCGAGGAGGAGAAGGCTCGCTTGCAGACTACAAACGAGAATATGAGCATTCAGTATGTTATGGGTGCTATCCAGAATATGGTAGAGGTTGAGGACTTGCGTGGCAAGTACTTCTAATCGATAACTTTCGATACGAAGCCTCTCGAGTCTGTGACTTGAGAGGCTTTTTTTGTTTTCCTACAGTAGTATTTATTTTTTTGTCCCTCTTCGGTGCGTTTGTCTGAAAAATAGTATATTTGTGTATAGGTAATCTTTTTGAGCCATGAATAATATTATATCTATGAATAGTCCGCAATCTTTAACAACTTATCATGTTGGTGACTACTATAATGCGAATGGTAAGGCGGGTGTTGTGTTTTGGGTGGACGATAGTGGTGAGCATGGCAAAATTGTGAGCCTTGATCAGGAGTATCTGGAATGGTCTACGTTTGACCAATATGAACGGAATGTGATTGTTGATACGCTTGACCATGCTGATGGCCAGGTGAATACCAATAAAGTACTTCAACGGCCTGATAAGAGTGAATATCCTGCGTTTTTATGGTGCGTCGAGTTGGGCGAAGGTTGGTATCTGCCGGCAATAGATGAACTGAATCTGTTGCTTCTTGATGCCGATGTGCGCAATGCCGTAAATTTAGCGCTTGAGGGCTTGGGAGTAGCAATGTTGCTCAATGTCGGAGAGTTGGGTGAGTATTGGTCCTCTACGGAATAT
>JAEIGA010014804.1_pt1 | contig 11872 bp, 8 predicted proteins | sample 9270691 | NCBI WGS metagenome assembly JAEIGA01 (sample SAMN17057246, study PRJNA624740) | gut metagenome | biome: biome; isolation source: fecal sample | host: Bos grunniens | place: China: Xizang | collected 2019
AAATCATCCAGACGAGAATGTATCTCTCTAAGACGTTCCGATTGTGAATAAAAATCAGGATGCGTGATTATCAAGTAATCGAAATCATATTTTGAATGAAGATTCTGATTTGCGACCATTGAGACGAAAGTCGCTGTTTTGTAATCACTTCCGTCAAAGGCGACAAACTCGTTATTTTCAATTCCCTTAGTAATGAAAGTCGCTGTTTTTGATGACAGCTGCAGATTGACGTTTTTAGGATCTGTCGGATTTGTCACATCCCAAACCTGCATATTTGCATTTGCATTAGCTATTTCATAACGATAAACTTTCTCGCCGCTGAAGCAGTCTGGATTTCTGAACGGCATCATCTTTCCTGTAAACTTCAACTCTCTCCAAGCATTGATGCTGATATAATCCAGCCATCCTGTTGAATTAGATGTCGTCCTGGAATATGTCAAATCTATAACTATCTGGTCCTTATCCGAATTAAACTTAATATTGCCGGTCTTCAGCATACTCGCATACAAACCGTCGTAGACATTAGTTGTAGAAGCGAGTTTATATATCTGACTGCCATTTGCCTTATAGATAAAGTCAGACCTTGAATAATTTCTCGACGCCACTTCTGAAAAGAGATTACACTTCTTTTCCTTTATAAGATTAGGGAAGTTGAACGAATATTTGCGAGACAGAGAGGCATCGAATTTATCGCCATACCATGTCGCGCCCATATTATTAAGGTTATATGCGTCATCTTCAACAATTTGATAATCAAGGAAAGAATTAACGACGACATCAGGTGTTTCCGATACCTTTTCAGCATTCTCAATTCGTTTTCCCTCGCCTAAGTCGACAGTCAGGAAGACGTAAGAATAATCGGAGTAAGGATTGGTTATTTTTTCATAAACTCCGTTAACATTTTGCCATGTCACCGGTCCTCTGCCATAGAATATAATATAGTCATGGGTATCGAATGAGCCGTCGTGTTCACCACTGACATAGATTGGAATCTCGACAAGGTCGTCATGACGTTTATCCTTGTTAATCACAGGCAAGACACCGCCGCCATTATGATATAGTCTAATATTTTTAGGATTTATTGAAGATACAGGTACGCCCATCGACGCCAGTTCTGAATAAGTCAGTTTATATACTCCCGTTGATGACAATGACATCTGATACCATCTTCCTGAAGCAAGCACAGAATTGTCTGCTGAATAATAATTAGCTTTTCTTTCGGCACCTTTCAAAGAATAATGCACATCACAGGAAAGGAGGCGCACAACAACATCTTTCTCTTTGAAAAACGGATTTATCTCCAAGCAGAGACTATTATCGTTGCGAGATGTTTTTATGTAATAATTATAGGAAGGCAGAGTATCGTTTACAGTTTTAAGTAAAAGCAGTTCATTTTCAGGAACTCTCTCAAATTTCAGGTTATCTATAAAAAGATCTATTTCCACTTCATTGGAATGAATCGGAAATGAATATCTATAAATCGGACTCTCAACACGATAATCATTGCAAACCGAATTTTCAAACGATATATATTTTATCGTATCAAAATTAACAATCAGATTTTCAATTCCTTTCCATTTTATATCTACAGGAAAAGTTTCAGAATAACTCTGCGACTTCAATGCTGAAATATTTAAGCAAAGAAACAATAAAAGGAAATATACTTTTGTTTTACAAATACTTACGTTCATCTTTACAACTAAAAAAATATTTTGCAAATATACCAAAAGCATAACGAAAATGCTAGTTTTTTATTATCAAAAAGATATTTAAAAAAAATGATTTTCTGTTGGCATTATTTAAAAAAAATCCGTATACTTGCACACTGAATTTCGTTTCACGAAACAATATTGTAATTTTTTTGAAGTTTAGATAATATTAAAAGTTCAAATATGCGTAAAATCAATTTCAAATCATTGCTAACATTATTATTCGTAGGTTTGATGTTAGTATCATGCAAGAGCAACCAATCATCACGTACAACAGGTTGGGATTACAACAACCCAGACAACGGCGGATTCTACATTGTCAACTCTCAGGAACAAGCAACAGGACCTGGACTTGTAGCCATTGAAGGTGGTAGTTTCACAATCGGTGCAACTCTTGAAAACGTCTATTATGAATGGAACAACACTCCAAGACAAGTTACAGTTTCATCATTCTACATGGACCAAACTGAAGTAAGCAACTTAGATTACCTTGAATATATCAATTGGTTGGAAAGAGTCTACAGAGACTATCCTGAAGTGGTCAAAAACGCTCTTCCTGACACATTAGTATGGCGCAGTTCTTTGTCATACAACGAACCAATGGTTGAGATTTACTTCCGCCACCCTGCATACAGAGACTATCCTGTTGTTGGCGTAAGCTGGAAACAAGCAAATGACTATGCATTATGGCGTTCAGACAGAGTCAATGAAAAAATATTAGTTGACGCTGGCGTATTAGAATACAACAACGAACAAACCAAAGATTATCACTTCACAACAGATGCTTACTTGGCAGGCAAATACACAGGCGCTGTAAAGAAAGACAACGAAAATACAGTTGACACACAAAATGCAGAAGGTGAAGTTGCAGAAAACGCAGAAACTGCACAACAAAGCGGCGATGCTAAAAAAGAAGCAGAAGATGTACGTAAAATAAAAATGGAAGACGGTATCCTCCTTCCAAAATACAGACTTCCAACAGAAGCTGAATGGGAATATGCAGCATTGGGTCTCATCGGCAACACAGAAAACGAAAACATCGTTGAACGTAAAGTCTACCCATGGAATTCAAGCGGTTTAAGATCAAATCATCCTGACTATATGGGCACAATGGTTGCTAACTTCAAAAGAGGCAATGGTGACTATATGGGCGTAGCCGGAAGCTTAAACGATGGCGCTACATTCCCTGCTCCAGTCATCTCTTACTGGCCAAACGACTACGGTTTATACAATATGGCTGGTAACGTTTCAGAATGGGTACTCGACGTCTATCGTCCACTTTCTTATGAAGACTTCAACGACCACAACCCATTCCGTGGTAACATCTACAACAGCGACTTGTTCCATGACAACGCAGAACTCAACGATTCAATCAGACAATTGCGCGAAGACGCTTACAGTTTGAACTTCAGCGATGGTGACTTCATGTCAACAATCCAAGAAAGCAACGACTGGACTAAAGCTTCAGATTCTCCAGAAAAATATACAAACCAAATGTATGAATATGGTAAGACAACTTTAATCTCTGACAAGTCACGCGTTTACAAAGGCGGTTCTTGGAATGATGGTCCTTACTACTTAAGTCCTTCAGTACGTAGATTTATGGATGAAGATGATGCATCATCAACAGTTGGTTTCAGATGCGCCATGAATAAAATTGGCAGCGCATTAGCAAAATAAGTTATTCACTTTATATAATGTAAGCCGTCATAAAAAAGACGGCTTTTTTTTGGTCTTATAATGAACACCATAGAAAAAGTATATCAACTCTATTCCCAAAAATATCTTGTCACTACAGACAGCAGAAAAGTGGAACCAGGATGCGTCTTCGTAGCATTAAAAGGCGAGCATTTTGACGGGAACGACTTCGCTTATCAAGTCGCAAATGACAATGTTGCAGCATGCGTAATCGCCGACCGCAAAGACCTTCCACAACATGAACGTCTTTTCATCGTCGACGACAGTTTGACAGCACTACAGGAATTAGCGAAACTACATAGAGAGAAATGCGGCACTCCGATAATCGGAATCACCGGAACTAACGGCAAGACAACAACCAAGGAATTGGTATCCGCTGTTTTGTCTCAAAAATACAACATCTCTTACACACAAGGCAACTTCAACAACCATCTTGGTGTTCCTTTGACTTTACTTCAAATAAAGCCTGATACAGAAATCGCAGTCGTTGAAATGGGCGCCAATCATCCTAAAGAAATCGAATTGTTATGCTCATTGGCACAGCCTAACTTCGGCATCATAACAAATATCGGCAAAGCTCATATTGAAGGCTTCGGCAGTTTTGAAGGTGTAGTCAAAACAAAAAACGAACTCTACGATTATCTCAGAAAAACAAACGGAACCGTATTTTTAAATAACGACAATCAATTGTTGAAGGATTTGGCGCACGACTTAAAAACAGTCAAATACGGCAAAGACAACACTGCCGACCATAATGCTGAAATCTTGTCTTCAAACCCATATCTTTCAATAAATTGGGATGGAAAAGTCATAAAAACAAATCTTGTAGGAGATTATAACTTTGAAAACGTGATGGCTGCTATAACTGCAGGGCGTCACTTTAACGTAGAACCAAACCTAATAATCAAAGCTTTAGAAGACTACTCCCCTACCAACAACCGCTCACAATTCATCAAGAGCGACAAAAACGAAATTGTCATGGACGCTTACAATGCAAATCCTGTAAGCATGTCTAATGCCATTAAAAACTTCAGAAACATCAGCGACGACAAACACCTATTAATATTAGGTGATATGAAAGAACTCGGAAACGAATCCTTGAACGAGCATCAGGAAATCATAAACCTTATCAATAGTCTTGATTTCAGCAACGTCATTCTTGTCGGCAGTGAATTCAGCAAGGTCAATCACAGTTTCGTTTCTTTCCTGAATGTTGATGAACTTATCAGTCACATAAGTCAGAATGAAATTTCAGGAAGAAAAATATTGGTGAAAGGTTCTAACAGCATTCATTTGGGAAAAATCATTAACCTTTTATAATTATGAAAGATTTCAAGGTAATAGGTTTAATGTCAGGAAGTTCGCTTGACGGCGTTGATATAGCTTACGTCAACTTCAGTCACGACAACAAAAGATGGTTCTTCCAGATTGTCGAGGCAGGCAACATTCCATACACTGAAGAATGGAAAAACAAATTGTCGGAGGCATTCAACAAAAGCGAGGCAGAATTAAAAGAATTAGACATAGAATATGGAAAATTTCTTGGCACTGTAACCAAGAAGTTCATCAAGAAGTATGAATTCGACCCAAAACTCATTGCTTCTCACGGACACACCATTTTCCATGCTCCAGAGAAATCATACACCTTACAAATCGGTAATGGTCAGGAGATTGCGAATGCAACAGGCATTACTACCATCAACGATTTCAGGACTGAAGACGTGACAAAAGGCGGTCAAGGCGCGCCATTAGTACCAATAGGCGACAAATACCTCTTCGCCGAGTTCCCAATATGCCTTAACATCGGCGGCATCGCAAACGTATCATACGACATTGACGGACAACGAATTGCATACGACATTTGTATGGCAAACCAAATGCTGAATTATTTAGCCAGCAAATTAGGATATGACTACGACAACAACGGCAACTTCGCTCGCCAAGGCAATGTCAACCAAGAATTATTAAATATTTTTAACGACAATTCTTATTACGACAAAGAAGCACCTAAATCTCTAGGCAGAGAATTTTTCGAGAAATATCAGCACGAAATCATCGACAGTTCTGCATTACCAGTAAAGGATTTATTGGCAACAGCAACAGAACATATTGCCTGTCAAATTGTTAAAGCGACAGATTCCTTAGAGAAATCGAAGATGCTCATCACTGGAGGCGGCGCGAAAAATAATTTCCTCATTGAACGCATCAGAAAAATGAGCAAACATGAAATCGTGATTCCTGATACGATGATTATTGATTATAAGGAAGCGTTGATATTCGCATTTTTGGGAACATTAAAACTAGAAGGAAAAATCAATGTGTTATCGTCTGTAACTGGCGCATCATCAGACAGTTCATCTGGAAACATTTGTTTGCCACAATTATAATATTTTTCAAAAGATCAAGTTAATAATAAAAAGTTAAAAAATAAACAACATGAATTTATCAAGCATTCTCATTCAAGCAACAAACGTTGCTGTAACATCACCGGAAGCAGAAGAAATAAGATTGTCTTTATGGGAATTAGCCAAAGAAGGCGGTTGGATTATGGTTATTCTAGCTATTTTCTCAATAATAGCAGTTTATATTTTCAGTGAAAGATTCATAACCATCAACAAAGCATCCAAAAGAGATGACAACTTCATGAATTTAATTCGCAACTTCATCATTGAAGGAAAATTAGAAGAAGCCAAAAACTTATGCAAACAAACAGATACATCTATTTCAAGAATGATTGAAAAAGGCATCTCTCGTATCGGCAAACCACTCAGCGATATTCAGACCGCCATTGAAAACGTGGGCAATTTGGAAGTCAGCAAGTTAGAGAAAGGTGTCGCTTTGATCGGTATGATTTCTGGCGCAGCACCTATGCTCGGTTTCCTTGGCACAGTAACAGGTATGATTCGTGCTTTCTACGATATGTCAATGGCAGGCAACAATATTGATATTGAATTGCTTTCAGCAGGTATTTACGAAGCTATGGTAACTACAGTAGGCGGTTTGTTCGTTGGTATCCTCGCTTATATTTTCTATAATATCATCGTTGCTAAAATCGACAAAGTCGTCAACTTACTTGAAAGCAAGAGCATCGAATTTATGGACGTTTTGAATGAACCAGCTTAAATAATTGACAATTGACAATTAACAATTGAGAATTAAGAATTAGGTTGTAAAATATAATTGTACATTGTAAATTGTAAATTGTACATTGTAAATTCTAAAGAACTATGGCTATTAAATCTAGAAATAAAAGGAAGATAGACTTCAATTCGTCATCAATGTCGGATTTGGTTTTTCTCTTGTTGATTTTCTTTATGTTAACATCAACATTAGTCGCGCCAAATGCAATAAAGTTGCTGCTTCCATCAAGCAATAGCAAAACTATGTCAAAGCAAACGATAACAGTTTATGTTGACGACAAGAACCAATATTATGTAGGGGAAAAACGTGTAGATGAGTCAGAACTACAGACTGAAATTTTTGCAGAATTAGCAGATCAGATTGAAGGAACCGTTGTTATTCGTTCCGACAAAAGCGTTGCTGTTCAATACATTGTCAACATCATCGACGCTGTTAACGAAATAAACAAGGATACCGATAATAAACATAAAGTATTGTTAGCCACATCAAATAAGAAATGACAAACAAAGACAAACATAAATTATTCGGAGTTGCCATGACTATTGCATTTCATGCCATTGTGATAGTTCTGCTTCTTGTTTTATGTTTCAGGACGCCTCTCCCACTGCCAGGAGAAGCTGGTGTTGAAGTCAATTTAGGAATGTACGCTGAAGCCATAAATCAGCAAGGCAACAAGACAGTAAGTCAACAAGACCACAAGACTGCCAGCAAACAAGTTGAAGAGGTTAAGGAAGTTGAGGAGGACATCTTGAGTGAAGATAAAGAAACGCCTAGCATAAACGAGGAACCCAAAGACATTGAAAAAGTTGAAGAAACTGAAGAAGTCAAGGAGACCGAAGATGTTGAGAAAAACGAGGAAGTCGTGGAAGAGAAACCTGTTGTAAACCAGAGGGCTATGTTTCAAGTTCCAAAGGACAAGCAGAACATTTCATCTGAGGGCAATTCTACGGAAGGCATTGGCGAACAAGGTTCTCCTAATGGTTTGAAAGACATTGAAAGATATGAAGGCAATGGCGGCAGCGGCGGCGGTCCTGCCTACGACTTAGGAGGTCGTGGCGCAAAAAGTCTCGCCTCGCCTGGTCGCGACAATGTCAGCGAAGAAGGCAAAGTCGTCGTTGACATCTGGGTCGACAAAGACGGTCGTGTACAAAGAACTGAAATAGGAAAAGGAACGACAATAACAAATTCAGAAATGCGTGCATTAGCACTGCAAGCAGCGAAAAACTCAATATTCAACAAAGATGAAAACGCTGCAGATTTACAAAAAGGAACTATAACATACACATTCATTATCAGACAATAAAAAAGGAATATGATGAATTATAATGAAACTTTGAATTGGATGTTCAACAAACTGCCAATGTATCAACGCATTGGCGCATCTGCATATAAAGCAGACCTTAACAACACTATTGAAATAATAAACTACCTCGACAATCCACAAGATAGTTTCAAGTCGATACATATCGCAGGCACCAACGGCAAAGGCAGCACCTCACATACTTTGGCGTCTGTATTTCAAGAAGCAGGTTATAAGACAGGACTTTACACCTCGCCACACCTCCGCGACTTCAGAGAACGCATCCGCATCAACGGAGAGATGATTCCTGAAAACGATGTCGTGGAATTCATCGAAAGACATAAAAACAAACTCGAAGAACTCGAACTTTCTTTCTTTGAGATGACTGTTGCAATGGCATTTGACTATTTCAGAAAAGAGAAAGTCGACATTGCTATCATCGAAGTAGGAATGGGTGGACGCCTCGACTCAACCAATGTCATCAGACCTGAATTAAGCGTGATAACAAACATATCTTTAGACCACGTGAAATTCTTGGGAGAAGACGAAGCTCATATCGCCGTAGAAAAAGCCGGCATCATAAAACCAGAAATACCTGTCGTAATCGGCGAGACACAAGAAAAATGTAAAGACGTATTCATCAATACAGCCAAAGAAAAAAACAGTCCGATATTCTTCGCCGACCAGATAATGGATTGTAGAAAAGACAACGTCTACTCTATCGAATATCAAAAATTCGACATCTACAAAAACAATGAGTTATATCTCAAAGATGTAAAATATCCATTGTTAGGCAATTACCAAAAGAAAAACCTCGCTACTGTAATTTGTGCTTTAGACATTTTAAAGAAATCATTTGAAATAAACGACACTCACATCATCAACGGTTTATACAATGTCGTGACAAATACAGGATTGATGGGAAGATGGCAAGTCATCAACAGAAAACCATTAGCGATAGCCGACACCGGACATAATGTTGCTGGCATCAATGAAGTGAACCGTCAGTTGGCAGAGACGAAATACAATAAATTACATTTCGTATTGAGCGTTGTCAACGACAAAGACATCGACGGCATTTTACAGCTGCTGCCAAAAGAAGCAGAATACTATTTCTGCAAAGCAGACATCCCAAGAGGACTAAGCGCTGACATCTTAGCAGAAAAAGCAACAAACAGCGGACTTAAAGGAAATGTTTATGAATCAGTGCGTCAGGCTTATTCCACAGCATTAGGAAACGCTCAAGAAGGAGACTTGGTTTTTGTAGGAGGAAGCAACTTTACCGTAGCTGAAGTTGTTTGAAATTATAGGATTTCTTTTCCCTAAAATTTGGAAAAAAAATCCTATTTTTGTAAAAAATTGGAGATTGTGCGCAGAGTTGTTGTAAATATCATTTTGTTATGTTTCATGATTACGACATTCGTATCATGTTCCATCAGGAAACACATTCCTGAAGGCGAAATGATATTGAAAAACAATATCGTAGAGATACATTCCAAAGATGTTGAATTCTCAAAATCGGACATCTCGTCATGCATCGCACAAGCATCTAATCCTAAGTTCCTCGGCGTTATGCCACTCACATGGGTTTACTACAAGACAGAAAACAAAGACAGTAAATTCATAAAGTGGATTAACAAGACCATGGGTGAAAAACCTGTGTATTTCAACAACGATTTGAAAGAGACTTCTGTAGCTCAGATAAGCAAGTATCTGAACGACGTCGGCTATTTCAACTCCGCCATTTCAACAGAGATAAAAAACAAAAGAGGCATCTCCAAAGTATATTACGGCATCTATCCCGCAAAACCTTATATCATCGACAGCGTGTCATACAAAATCACAGACAGCGTCATCTATAACTATGTCAAGGAGATAGAAGAAACTTTGCCTATCAAAAAAGGCGAGATATACAATGCGTTCAACTTTGATGACGAACGCGACCAGATAACAGAACATCTCAAAAACAACGGATATTTCTATTTCACCAAAGACTATATCTTTATGGAAGTTGACACCAACTTCAACGATAAAAAAGCCAATGTTAATATAAGGATAGATAATGTCATTGACCCTGAGACACAGAAGTACGTCAATCATAAACAATACACTATCAACAATATATACATATATCCAAAAGGTGTTTTACAGAACAACGTCAATGGCGACACTACTCAATACACCTTCGAGATAAACAAACATCTGGGTAATGAGACATTTCATTTCATTTATAATGAAAATCCTAAAATAAGATTCAAGACATTCGACAATATCATTCAGTTACATACTGGCAGCCTTTATAATTCACATCAAGTCACGCAAACATACAAGGCACTTAACAACTTAAAGATTTATAATCATAACAACATTGATTTTGAACCTGTTGAAAGCGATAATGACAGCATCAACCTTTTAAATTGCAATATCATCTTAAACAGAGCTAAAGTCAATTATTATAGTCTGCAGTTAGAAGGCACCAATTCCAGCGGCGACTTGGGAATACTTGGCAGTTTCACTTATCGTAACAAAAACATTTTCAGAGGAGCTGAAATCTTCAATATCAGTCTCAGAGCAGGAACACAGGCGCAATCGGTGCTCGTTGACGATGAAGGCAACACCAGTCTTTTCAACACCAAAGAATTCGGTATTGACGCAAGCATCTTCTTCCCTAAATTCTTAAGTCCTATAAAACTCAAGAACTTCGCCAAAGAATATCAACCAAGAACAACATTAACTGTAGGTTACAACTTACAGGCAAGACCAATTTACACCCGACAGATTACACTTCTCACATTCGGTTACAACTGGATGAAGAACAAATACGAACAACATATTTTCACTCCTCTCACGCTCAACAGCGTTAAAGTTGACCCGACACCTTCTTTCCAAGAAATATTAGAAAAAGAGACAAACCAACGTATCAAGAATCAATATACAAGCCACTTGATTTTCGGTTTTGACTACACTTATATCTTCAACAACCAGAACGTCAGATTTATAAAAGACTTCTTCTATTTCAAAGCGAACCTTCAGTCAAGCGGTAATTTATTGTCGGCATTCAACAACACATCTGCCATTAAGACTGTCGACAACTATCACGAAATTCTAGGTATCAGATACGCGCAATACGTTCGTTTCGCATTTGACTTCAGATATTTTAAATATGTAAAAGGTGAAAATCAGATTGCTACGCGCTTGATGGTTGGCGCCGGCATCCCTTACGGCAACTCCACCGATATGCCTTTTGAAAAGAGTTTCTATGCTGGCGGATCTAACGGTATGAGAGGCTGGCAGTTCCGCGAATTAGGTCCCGGAACATTCAACAATCCTGATAACCTTAACATTGAACGCATCGGCGACATCCAATTAGAATTCAATCTAGAATATCGTTTCCCTATCTATAGCTTTATCAAAGGCGCAGTATTTACCGACATAGGCAACATCTGGACCATGAGAGAAAACGAGACCTTCAAAGGCGGACAGTTCAAGTTCAACACTTTCTACAAACAACTCGCCGCTGACGCAGGCATCGGCATTCGCCTCGACTTCTCATTCTTCCTCTTCCGTCTTGACGCCGCCGCTCCTATGGTAAACCCTGCTTATCCAGAAGGCGAACGCTGGAGAATCAGCAAGTTACGTTTCAGTGACTTCATCCTTAACTTCGGTATCGGTTATCCATTCTAATTCTTCACCATGGATAGAAATACCTTATTTAATATATTGTTAAATAATTTTGGCTTCACCCCTACCGAAGGTCAAGCAAAAGTGTTATATCATCTGTCGGCTTTTATCTTAACAGAAAAAGAACGACCTTTATATCTCTTACGCGGTTATGCAGGTACAGGAAAAACCACTTTGGTATCGACTTTAGTGAAGACTTTGCCGCAAATAGGCATGCAATACCAACTGCTCGCGCCTACTGGACGCGCCGCTAAAGTCATAAGCAATTACACTGGGAAACCAGCATCCACATTACACAGAAAACTATATCGTTTTCAAGCCGTTGCCAACGGGGAACTGCGTA
>JAEIGA010014805.1_pt1 | contig 11872 bp, 9 predicted proteins | sample 9270691 | NCBI WGS metagenome assembly JAEIGA01 (sample SAMN17057246, study PRJNA624740) | gut metagenome | biome: biome; isolation source: fecal sample | host: Bos grunniens | place: China: Xizang | collected 2019
AGCAATTGACTATATTCTGCAAATGGGACAGTTAAAACAGCAGGGCTTAATCGGTAAAATTTTGGTCACCGGCTGTTTATCCCAGCGATATCAGCAGGAGATCCTTGAGCAGCTTCCGGAAGTGGACGGCATACTGGGTACAGGCAGTTATACAGAAATTGTTTCTGCCTTGGCTCGGGTGCTCAACGGCGAAACTGTGCAGGATTTTGGCTCTATTGACGCGCCGGAAGAAGAAGTAGGCAGAATTGTTACCACACCGGAGCACTATGCCTATATTAAGATCGCTGAAGGTTGCGATAATCGCTGCGCTTACTGCATTATTCCATATTTGCGTGGTAAATTCCGCAGCCGTAATATGGATGATGTCCTTTATGAGGCCAGGATGCTTGCCGATAGCGGTGTCAAAGAACTGATCGTTGTAGCACAGGATACCAGCCGTTACGGTACGGATCTGCCCGGACACAAGCGCCTTTTGCCTGCGCTTTTACATAAGCTTTGTGAGATTGAAAGCCTGCATTGGGTGCGTGTACACTATGTTTATCCCGATGAAATCGATGATGAACTTATTGATGTTATTGCTTCAGAGCCCAAAATTGTGAAGTATCTGGATATCCCTATTCAGCACTGCAACGATAAGATATTGAAGCTGATGAACAGACGGGGAGACCGTCAATTTCTTGAAAACCTCTTTGCAAAGCTCCGTGATAAAATTCCTGGCTTGGTATTGCGCACCAGTGTTATAACCGGACTTCCCGGAGAGGGTGAAGCGGAATTTGCAGAACTTTGCGAATTCCTGAAAGAGCAAAAGCTTGAGCGTGTAGGTGCGTTTCCGTTTTCTCCCGAAGAGGGGACGCCTGCTGCGCAAATGGAGCATCCGGATGCAGAAATAGCACAGGAGCGGGCGCAAATCATCGAGGGTATTCAATCCCGTATAATGGATGAGTATAATGCCGCAATGATCGGTAAGGTGCTGGATATTGTAGTGGATGGCTATGATGAGGAGTTTTCTCAGTTCTATGGCAGAACATATGCAGATTCCCCGGACATTGATGGACGGGTCTGGATCGCATCAGAAGATGCTCTGCTGGAAGGTATGTTTGTAAAAGTGCAGATCGACGGACTTATCGATGGTGATCTATCCGGTTATCTTGTGGAGGAGTAAGGTATGACAACAGCAAGTAAAATCACATTGATTCGCATTGCGTTCATCCCTGTCTATATGCTGTTTATGTATTTGAGTGGGGGAGATGCCGGTCTGTGGATGTGGATTGGTTTGGCGGTATTTATTATTGCCAGTGTTACCGACTACATTGACGGCGAAATTGCCCGCAAGTACAATCAGGTAAGCGATTTTGGTAAGTTCTTAGATCCCTTGGCTGATAAGCTTCTGGTGATTGCAGCTATGGTTATGTTCTGCCAGTGGGGTGTAATTCCTGCCTGGGCGCTGATGGTGATTCTCACAAGAGAGTTTGCGGTTACCGGCTTGCGCCTTGTCGCAGTTGGTAATGGCAAAGTGATCGCTGCCGGTTGGAGCGGTAAAGTAAAAACTGCCAGTACGATGATAGGATTGTGCGTGCTGATGGTATTCCCGACAGTTATATGGCTGTCTTATGTGGTGGTAAGTGTGATTTTGGTTACCACTGTTTATTCCGGTATTGAATATTTTATTCAAAACTGGAAATGTTTATGGGATTAAATGAATACGTCGGTGCAAATGCACCGGCGCAATTTTTGAGGGTGTAATAACTATGAATTTTAAGGAAATTGGTGAGATTCGCCGGAGAGTCCGTCGCGACAGAAGCAATATGACGGAAATTTTTGGTTGCTATGTGAATGCTCAGAAGGAAATTGTTTGCACTTTTTCGCAAAGTGTCGGCATTATGCCGGAAAATGAGGCGGAGAAGTATTTTGGCGTTATGAAGCGTGTTTTATCAGGCGGTATTGGAAAGAACCTGATCGATATTGCATTTAAGACTTCGCAAGTGGCTAACAGCCCGGAGCATAAGCTTCTTATGCAGTTACGGGAAAGCAAGCTGAAGGATGAGGAAGTCCGGATGGAATTCTTCAAGAAAGTAATTTCCAGTGTGACACTGGAGGAGAACTATCTGATTTTAATCGGCTGCGACAGTTATGATGTGCCGTTTAAGAGCAAAGATGACACTGCCCAGGCAGATGCCTCTGATGAAACCTATACATATTTGCTTTGTGCGATTAGTCCTGTAAAGCAATCCAAAGCAAATTTGCGGTACGATCCCGAAAGCAAGGATTTTCACGATGGGGGAATGGCGCATATTGTATCTGCACCTGAGCTGGGATTTTTGTTTCCTGCCTTTGATGGCAGAGCCACCAATATTTATAATTCCTTGTTTTATACACGAAATACCAAGTTGGGGCATAATGCGTTTATTGAAGCAATTTATAATACTGCAGCTCCGAAACCTGCTGCAGAGCAAAAGAAATCCTTTGAAGCTTTATTGAGCAAGTCGTTGGGCGAAACCTGCAGTATGGATGTTGTACAGACAGTGCATGACGAGATTTGCCAAAGCATCGCAATGCATAAGGAAAGCAAGATCCCTGATCCGTTGCTGATTTCCAAGGAGCAGCTGACAGATACGTTGAAATCCTGCGGTGTCCCTGAAAAGAATGTGGCAAAATTCTCCGTGGATTTTGATTCGGAGTTTGGCTACGATGCCCAGCTTCATCCCGGCAATATTATAAACAAAAGCAAGTTCTCTGTTGAAACGCCGGATGTGTCGATAAAAGTAAACCCTGCCCGTACAGACCTTATAGAAACAAGAGTCATTGGCGGTGTAAAATACATCTTGATTTGCGCTGACGAAAATGTTGAGGTTAACGGTGTAAGTATTCATATTGAGGACGGCAAAGCAGCGGAATAAAAAGCAATCCCTCCGATTGGCTCGGAGGGATTATTTTTATCGGCTTTTCTCAACAAGGTCAATCAGTATCTGTGCGCAGGCGTCGATGCCAAGGGCGCTGCTATTTAAGCAGATGTCATAGTTTTGTGACATACCCCAGGTTCTGCCGGTATAGTGCTGATAGTTTACACTGCGGCGCTTATCTTTTTCCTGCAAGCGCGCTTCCGGACTCTTTTCGGACTCGCCGTAAAGCCGCACAATGCGATCTGCCCGGAATTTCTTATCCGCATAAATGAAAGCGTGAAGACAATCCTGGCGGTCTTTCAAGATGTAGTCAGCATTTCTGCCTACAATGACGCAAGGCCCTTTATCAGCCAGCTGCAAAATCACACTGCATTGAATATTCCAAAGGAAGTCGGCTGTGGATAATCCGTTCATAACGCCGGGAGCGCTATGGTGAGAAAAAGCATAGGAAAGCAGACTCTTGCCCGGTGCGTGCTCGCCGTTTTCTTCGATGAATTTGGGGGCGAAACCGGATTCTAGAGCAATTTGTTCAACCAGTTCCTTGTCGTAAAAAGGAATACCGAGTTTTTCTGCAACAGTATGACCGATGGTGCGGCCTGCACTGCCAAACTCACGGCTGATGGTGATAATTCTCTTTTCCATAAAAAGACCTCCTTAAATGTTTTCTGTAAATATTATAAATGCCCGGGATAAAATTGTCAATGCGGCTGTCACATTTATTGCCAACGGCAAAAGAATGTGCTATAATACAAGCAAGCAATTACTCAATTTTACGGAGGATGATCCAATGGCTACCATTGCGGAAACCTTGACCCTGGAACTGGGGCAAAAACAACAATATGTTGAAAATGTTATTGCACTGCTGGATGAGGGGAATACCATTCCTTTTATTGCCCGTTACCGTAAGGAAATGCACGGCACAATGGACGATACCACTTTGCGCACATTAGAAACACGGCTGAATTATCTGCGGAATCTGCAGGAACGGAAAGAGGAAGTTTGTAACTCTATCGCATCCCAGGAAAAACTGACGGAAGAACTGGAAGCTGCCATTATGCAGGCAACCACATTGGCAGAGGTTGAGGACTTGTACCGACCCTATAAGCAAAAGCGCCGTACCAGAGCTACAGTTGCCAAAGAAAAGGGATTAGAGCCACTGGCGCAAATTATTTTTGCCCAGACAGGGGAGAATCCTGCTGATTTGGCGGCAGACTATGTGGATCCTGAAAAGGGTGTGGAGTCTGTAGAGGATGCCCTGGCCGGTGCATCAGATATCATCGCAGAGTGGATCTCTGACGATGCGGATATCCGCAAAGCTTTGCGGCAGAAGATGGAGCGCAGCGCAATCATTACTGTTCAGGCAGAAGATCCGGAGAAGGATAGTGTTTATCGCCTGTATTATAGCTTCCAAACACCTGTATCAAGACTCCTGAATCACCAGATTTTGGCTATTAACAGAGGCGAGAAGGAAGAATTCCTAAAAGTAAGTATAACCTTGCCCGGTGTTGAAGGACAGGCGTTGGTCTGCAGAGCCGCATTAAAACCTACTGCCACAGTCAGTGCTTTTGTAAAGGCAGCGGCAGAGGATGCTTATAACCGTCTGATTGCACCCAGCGCAGAGCGGGAATTACGCAGTGCATTAACTGACCGCGCAGCAGAGGCGGCCATTGCCAACTTTGCCCTGAACTTAAAGCCGCTGCTCATGCAGCGCCCGGTTAAAGGATTTGTAACAATGGGCTTAGATCCCGGATACCGGAACGGCTGTAAGGTGGCTGTGGTAGACGGTACCGGTAGAGTGCTGGATACTGCTGTGGTATATCCTACCTTCTCTCAGAGAAAGAAAGAGGAAGCAATCAGCGACCTTTCTAAAATGATTCGTAAGCACGGGGTAAAGCATATCGCGATTGGCAACGGTACAGCCTCCCGGGAAACAGAAGCAATGACCGTGGAAATGCTGAAGAATTTTTCCGGGGTCAGCTATATGATCGTAAATGAGGCAGGCGCTTCTGTGTACTCTGCATCTAAGCTGGCGGCAGAGGAATTTCCGGATTATGATGTAAATCTGCGTTCAGCAGTTTCTATTGCCCGTCGTTTGCAGGATCCTCTTGCAGAGCTTGTAAAGATCGATCCTAAGGCGATTGGCGTTGGCCAATATCAGCACGATATGCCCCCTAAACGCCTTGACGAGGCGCTGGGTGGCGTTGTAGAGGATTGTGTAAATGCGGTGGGCGTTGACCTTAACACCGCCTCTGTCAGCCTTCTGCAGCAGGTGTCCGGACTGACATCGGCGACAGCAAAGAATATTGTTGCTTATCGTGAAGAAAATGGCGCATTTACCGGCAGAAATCAGCTGAAAAAAGTTCCTAAGCTTGGACCGAAGGCATACCAGCAGTGCGCCGGTTTTTTGCGCGTTCCTGAGAGTAAGGATTATTTGGATAATACCGGAGTGCACCCTGAAAGCTATGATGCTGCAGAAAAGTTGATTGTTCTGTGTGGTTATTCCAAAGTGGAGATTAAAGCCGGAAAATTCAGTGATATCCAGGATCGCTTTGCCGGCTTAAACGCAGAGGAAACGGCTGCAGCCTGCGGTGTTGGTGTACCCACACTGGTGGACCTTGTAAAGGAGCTTAGTAAGCCCGGCAGAGATCCCCGTGATGATCTGCCTGCGCCGATTCTCCGTACAGATGTTTTGGAAATGAAGGACTTAAAACCCGGCATGGTGCTTTCCGGCACTGTACGGAATGTGATCGATTTCGGCGTGTTTGTGGATATTGGCGTCCACCAGGACGGATTGGTACACATTTCTCAGGTATGTAACCGTAAGGTGCGACACCCCTCAGAGGTGGTACAGGTAGGCGATATTGTTAAAGTTCGTGTCCTGGAAGTTGACGAACAGCGCAAGCGAATCGGTCTTACAATGCGGGATGTAACAGAGCCTATTTGATGGGAATACAAAAGGGGAGAGGTATTGTGGGAAGATATATATTTGAGATCGTTGTTTTATTTCTTCAGTTATGCGCTTTTTATATACTGCCTCTTTTTGCTGGCCCCACAGATGCCATGGGATTGGTGTTTCTGATCCTTTTGATTACGATGGCGCTTTCCTTGCTTTTGGGCAGCTTTTCCAGAAGCAAATGGAAATATGCATATCCGGTTGTGATTGCGGTTTTGTTTATACCCTCTGTGTTTATTCATTATAATTCATCTGCTATGATCCATACTGTTTGGTATCTGGTGGTTTGCGCTGCTCGTTTGCTTTTTGGCGTCTTGATCAATCAAGTGATCTGGCTGCTGAGAAAGCATAAGTAAGAATTGCTTCTATTAAAAGAAATAGGCCCATCCAGACGGATGGGCCTAAAATGGTAAAGGGAACTTTAATTAGCAGCCAAAACCAAACAATTTGCAAAGGATTTGCAGGAAAGTGCCGCAGGCATTGTTATCAAAATTGCAAAAATACATATGTCTGACCTCCTGTTTAGATTTGTTCCTCGAGGACAGAAAGAATTGTAACATAACAAGCCCAATAATACTAGCGGTAATGATTTACAGAATGGCAGTTAGTTAGTACAGTATCACGATACAAAGCATCACCAATCCCCCCAAAAGAATAGAAAAGGAATTCCGATAGGGGTCTTGCAAGAAGAGGCAATGAAATGTATAATAGAGAAAATAATATGGTTTGTAAAATCTTATGGATTCTTAAGGTGAGGTGACATTGGGTGCTAGCCCGACATTGGTATGAATGACACAAATGAACTTTATGTCCTGACAAAAAGGGATTTTCCTATGGCGAATCAGAATTTTCATATTGAAAAGTCTGATATTTATCCTGACTTTATCGGCGTGCCGCACAAGCATAAGTTCATTGAGATCGTGTATGTGATATCCGGAACTGCGTTCCATGAGGTACACGGGGTGTCTGCTCCGGTTAAGAAGGGTGATTTATTCCTGATCAATATGGATACGCCCCATGTGTTTCGGTACGACGAATATTCCGTCGAACCGTTTTCTACCTATGATTTGAAGTTTACACCGGAATTCTTTGATACTTCGGTTAAGAATTATCAGGCGTTGGAATCGCTGAATAATTCATTTTTATTTTATACGCTCTTTCATTCTGTGGATGAGACAGTGCCTTTTTTGAGCGTTTCGGAAAAATCATCCTTTGAATTGAACGGTATTTTTGAAAAGATCTATCGTGAATTTATAGAAAGAAAGAAAGGATATATCGAGATCATACGAGGCTATTTGATTGAACTGATCGTAAAATTATTTCGTATGATTGACCAGAACGGTGATGAGCGGAATACCGATCAGGGCGCACAAGCGGTAGATTATATTTGCAATTATATCAATAATAACTTTTCTACTAAAATATCCATTCAGGAGCTAGCCAACCAGGTGTATATGAATCTGAGCTATTTGGGAAGGATTTTCCGACAAAAGACAGGTATGTCCATCAGTGCAATGATACAGAAGGTGCGCATTGACCACGCTTGCAGGATGCTTTCCGATACGAAGCGCACAGTTTTGGATATATCACAAAGCTGCGGATTTGAAGATGTAAAGTTTTTCTACAAAGTGTTCAAAAAATATACGGGTATGCTTCCCGGTGAATACAGAGAGACGGGAAAACGGTAATCTCCCGGTTGGGATTGCGCGCAAGATGAAGGCAGACACAAAGAACGGTGTCTGCCTTTTTGATAAAATTGCATAGTATGATCTGCTGAATAAGTCGAAATATACCCTAAAGCAAGCGGAAATGTACCAATGTTTTTTATGGCAGTTGTGTTACAATTGAAATAGTACAGGATAATTAGCTTTAAGGGGGTATTTTTGTGTTCAATATTAAGGAATGGAGCAAACAGGCCAATATTGTTGCGGATATTTTGTCCAAGGCTCCGAAAATGGATAAAACATTGCGTGTTGATAAAGCGGAATTTCAGCGCAGACAAAAGGCGGTATATGCAGCGCTGGAAAAGGCAGGGTTTGATGCAGGCATCGTGTACTCAGATGAGCACTACCATGGAGATGTGCCCTATCTTGGAGGAAACACCAATATATCTGTCGAGCCTGTTGCAGGCATCATAGGAAAAAACGGCTTTGCTATTCTTGCAGGACTGGAGGGCTGTTATGTTGCCGAGCAGTTATCTGTTCGTAGTGGATGCCGCGTCGCACGGGTTGAATTGCTCAAGCTGGCGGATGAGGAATATCCTGTTGAGGCGGATCGTATGGAGGATGTAGTCGAAGAAATTTGCGGTCAAAAACCTCGGCGAATTGCTTTGCTGACCCCAAGAGCCGTTATGCCCTTGAGTGTATTTGAGTGGTTTGAACAATATGCCGGTAAGGGCAATGTTTTAGATGCACAGGAAATTTACTATAAAATAAAATATGAAAAATCTGATATCGAAATGAAGCTTACCCGTCAGGCGGCAATTATTTCCGATTATATGATAGAGGGAATGCTTTCCATTATGAAACCGGGTATGCTGCAGACGCAGGTTGCACAGTGGGGTTATGCCATTGCATCAGAGCTGGGCGTTGAAGAAATGGGCTTTGATATTATGGTTACAAGCGGCGAAGATAATCGTTCAATCGTTGGAAAAGCACTGAATCATGTGATCCGGGAAGGTGAGTTTGTTCATCTTGCCGCAGGTCCTGCGATGGATGGTCTTACCGCCTGTGAAAGATGTTCGGTTGTTTGCAATCCAAATGGCAAACCATTGACTGAGCCGCAGGAATACTGGATGCGTTTTGTTGAAGATGCTTATCGCGTCGGTCTCTCAGAATTTATAAGAGTTGCGGAAAATAACCTGCCGGCGAAACTGCAGGAGCAAGCTCTTGTGAATTATTTTGAAAGCAGACGGGAGGAAGTTAGTAGAAGAATCGGAAAACCGATCGATCTTGCGATGCTGAAACCGTACACTGGAACGCACAATTCCGGATATACCGAATGCCAGGAATTTTATGGTGCAATTACACTAAACTCTGATGAGCCGATGGGCAATCAGATTGTAACGATGCTCGATGTTGCAGCAAGAGGCTTTGGAAATAGCTGGAATGAGGTTATTATTCCTGAGTTTGATTATATTCTGGTTGAAAAGACTCTGGGCAAATTTGGAAATAAAGTAGAAGTGTTTAATCAGTTGCCAATTCGCGTTCAGCACCTTGTAGGCTGCGGTTACTAAGGAGGATAATTTATGAATTATACCTATTATGATACGAACGCGGGGAGCGCGTCAAATGATATAAACGCTATTTTTCCCGGCTTTGGTGAGAATGAGGTTCTCGCGGTGATGAGTCCCCATGATGACGATGCGGTGATTGGTGCCGGTTATGCAATGCTTGCAGCCAGAGATGCTGGGGCGGAAGTGTACGTTGTTATTTTCTGCCGTGGCGATGCCGGTTATAGTACAGTTGAAGAAAAGACGACCATTGAGGCCGTTAGAGAGAAGGAAACCTTTGATTGCTATGAACGGCTGGGAATACCGAAAGACCATATTCTGAGAATGAATTTTCCTGATTTTTCCGCTATCAGCCATCTTGGATGGGAACTGTCGACGGGAAAAGCAGGGGATATGCCGACAATATTAAGATTTCTGCGCGAAAAAAAGGTTACACGGGTGATGATCCCCAATCACTATCATGAGCACATTGATCATCTTGCCGCCTACCTGATGTCGAGTTACGATGTTCCGCAATCCGGAGATGCGGCACTGGTTGACCATGGTGATCCGCACAGTGTGAAATCGACGCTTCAGTATTCTGTATGGGCGGATCTTGATCCGGAGGATGCCTTGGTGAATGGGAGACCTTCTAATTTACGGGCAAACAGAATTCTTCTTGTAGATAAAAGCGTTGAGAAAACAATTGATTGGGCGATCGAGGCATATGTTTCACAAACAGAGATTATTAAAGGCCTGGTACAGGCTCGAGAGGAACGCCGAACCAAGGACGATCGATTTATTGAAGTATATATCGCATTCGATTGTCGACCCAAAATGAATTTTAAGCCGTATCTTGCTTGGCTGGAAAATCTTTCAGATTTAGGTTGCAATTAATCAAGTCGCGAGGAATGTACGATACCTGCCGGCGTGGCGATTGGATGATGTAATATAAAACAGGATGTGATACAATGAAACAATCTGAGATTTGCGTTATTCCCGTACCGAAAAGAATAGATGATGCAGGGCAAACTGTGGTAATTAAGCCGCATATCAGTTGCGGTATTCCGGAATGGAAAGACCTGATCGATATAACAAAAAAAGCATTTGAGAAAATATTTAATGTTGCACTTGAAGATGCCGATGGTGGAATCAGAATCGTATTTGATGCGAATATAGGGGAAAATGCCTATCGTCTGAAGGTTGATAATGAGATTGTGCTTTCTGCAGGCGGTATTGAGGGTTGCGGTTACGGCATTGCGTCGATTCTGCAACTACTGAATATGGAATACAATGAGTTTGTGTTTCCAAGGCTGGAAATTTATGACTGCCCGGAAAAGGAACACAGAGGCTTTATGATCGATCTTGCACGGTGGTGGCATCCAAAGCGGACGATTCTGGCATATCTCGATCTTTGCTTTTATTACAAAATCAAGTATATGCATCTTCATTTTGTTGACTATCAAAGCTACACCTTGCCGTCAAAAGCATTCCCGAAGCTTCCGACAAAGGGCAGACATTACAGCTTTGAGGATATTGAAGAAATCCGCGAATATGCTCGGAACAGAAATATAACACTGATTCCCGAAATAGAAATGCCGGGTCACGCAACGCCTCTAAACGCGGAGTATCCTGAGCTTTTTTCTGATATCACATCAGATGGCTTTTTACAGGGATTCAAAGGCAAACCCTCCATTGTATGTGCAGGCAGTGAACAGTGCTTTGCTTCTTTGAAAAAGCTTATAGATGAAGTGATCGAGCTGTTTCCTGAGTCGCCGTATATCCATTTGGGTGGTGACGAGGCTGCCATTGAGGTGTGGGAACACTGCGATGTGTGTCAGCAGTATATGAAGGAGCATAATCTCAATTCTGCAAAAGAACTCTACAGCGAATTTACGGCAAGAATTACGGATTATGTCCTTTCAAAGAACAGAATTCCCATTGTATGGGAAGGCTTTCCCCGCGAAGCAGCACATTTGATCTCCAAGGATGTAATTGTAATGGCATGGGAATGTTATTACAATCAGCCCGAAGACCTTCTTGCGGATGGTTTCAAGATCATAAACTGTGCATGGAAACCGCTTTATATATGTCCGGGAACAACAGATTGGACATATAAGGATATCCTTCGCTGGAATGTATATAATATGCAGAATTTTAGTCAAAAATCCCGTGCGACACTGAATCCTGTAAATCTTCCCGAAACACAGAATGTTCTCGGCGCACAGCTTTGCGCTTGGGAGGCTTGTTACGAATACGAAGTGAATTATGTTACTGAAAATATGGCAGCTTTTGCAGAGCGGATGTGGTCGCATCGAAGAATCTGTGATGATGCAGAATTTGATCAAAAGCTTGCACAAATAAAGGTCAGAGCATTAAAACTTATTCAGGAGACATAGTTTTTGCGAGTTTATCCATTGGGTATTTTATGGCATAAAGAAAACCCCGAAACCGTGATGGTTTCGGGGTTTTTGAATACTCTGTAAGATAAGTGATTATCTCTTGGAGAACTGGGGTGCGCGACGGGCAGCCTTCAAGCCGTACTTCTTTCTTTCCTTCATTCTGGGATCACGAGTCAGGAAGCCGGCAGCCTTCAGAGCAGCGCGGAACTCGGGATTTACACCCAGCAGAGCACGGGCAACACCGTGACGGATAGCGCCAGCCTGACCGGAAACGCCGCCGCCGGCGACAGTGACGACAACATCGACCTTGCCCTGCAGATCGGTGGTGACCAGGGGCTGGTTCACGATCAGCTTCAGGGTATCCAGACCGAAGTAGTTGTCGATCTCGCGGCCGTTGATGATGATG
>JAEIGA010014806.1_pt1 | contig 11872 bp, 12 predicted proteins | sample 9270691 | NCBI WGS metagenome assembly JAEIGA01 (sample SAMN17057246, study PRJNA624740) | gut metagenome | biome: biome; isolation source: fecal sample | host: Bos grunniens | place: China: Xizang | collected 2019
ACCCTTCAGGAATTAAATGTTTATATATAATCGAATTAATTTATAAAAGTTAATACAGATTTGTTTTTCTTTATGTAACAGATTATATATTATATCTACTACAGATGGAAGCGTTTTTTGCGTTAAAATGTGAACAAATTTTGAATATGCAGGTCATTATACTTATTTATACATATATAATCACGTTTTATATCATTTTTTTTAAAAATAATAGAAATGTTATGTAAACGCTTTTTTATAAACTGTATTACATATTCTTTTTAATCTGTACTATAAAAAGGATGGGCTGTTTATAACAGATAAAGCCGGAAAGGGAACTACGCTTAATATCTTGAAGCAAATGGTATAGAAGAACAAAGGAGCAGGTGCCCCGTTTAACACCATATGAACTAAGACTCTTTCAGGAGGATACAACAACAAGATATGCAGCCGTAATGGTTTTAGTTGTGTTCGTTGACTTATCGTAGAGAGGTTGCCTAAATTCACTAGGTGCTGAGTGCTGAAGCTAAGCGTCGTTTCACTCTATTCATACTTACAGTTTGGATTTAAACAATAAAAAAAGGATTGTCATTAAAGATAGATTGGAAATCTTTAATGACAATCCTTTTTTATAGGTAACGCTTAGCGCCCATGTATTTAGGTCCCCAGTAAGAACTTGATAAAGAGTCGATTCTTACACCTTTGTTTGCAGAGTGAATGAATTGATTGTCTCCAATGTAAATGGCTACATGTGAAGCTCCACGTCCGCTAGTGTTAAAAATGAGAATATCACCTTTTTGAAGATTTTTTTTCTGTACTGCAGTTCCAGATCCGTATAATCCTTTAGATGAACGAGGTAAGGTTTTTCCAGTAATTTTTTTATAAGTGTATACGACAAAACCCGAACAGTCGAAGCCACTTGGGGACATACCGCCATATTTGTATTTTGTGCCTATGTATTTTTTACCTTCAAGTATAATATTTTCAGCGGTTGAGACTGATTTAGTTAAAGTAGAAGCTTCCGTATTTATCGGTGATAGTATACCCAAAAGCATCGTCAAACTTAAAATCGATGAAATTATTACTTTTTTCATTAATAATCCTCCGCTAAATTAGTTTTGTAATTTACGATAAATTCAATATAACAGAGAATTCCCTCTCTTTGGTTACAGGTCTATTAATTTTTATTACAATAATATTACAAAAAGTGACATCGAAAAAATATTTGTATAAAAATGACGAAGCTTCATAAGAGATAGTGCTTGTGTATTAAATTAAATAGAAGTAGTTAATTCTATTAGTAAAATAGTCACTTATTTTCATGTCGAAATTAATAAATCATAAATTTGTCTAAAAAAACTCTCACTTTTTCAAAATTTTTACCGATATGATAGATAGAATATTAAAAAAGTCGGGTGAGTTTTTTGGATAAGACATCTTTAATTGGCGTAATACTTGCATTAATTTCAGTGGGGTTAGGAATGATTATGAAAGGGGTAAGCTTTGCAGCCCTACTTAATCCAGCTGCATTTCTTATCATTATTTTTGGGACGATTGCAGCAGTGGTAATAGCATTTCCTTCTAACGAAATTAAGAGAGTTCCCAAGCTGTTTAAAATTCTTTTTACGGAAAAAAATGAAGTTGCTCCTGAAGAGTTGATTAAAACTTTTTCTGATTGGGCGATTATCGCTCGTAAGGAAGGATTATTGGCTCTTGAAGGTATTTCTGAAAAAGTAGAAGATCCATTTTTGCGAAATGGACTAATTTTGGCTGTTGAAGGTCAAAGTGCAGACTATATAAGAGATATTCTATCAGAGGAAATAGAGGCAATGGAGGAGCGTCATCAAACAGGGGCCGCTATTTTTACTCAAGCGGGTACATATGCACCAACATTAGGTGTGTTGGGGGCTGTTGTCGGATTGATTGCTGCATTATCAGATATGACGGATACCAACGCATTGAGTGCCGCTATTTCTGCAGCATTTGTTGCCACTTTATTAGGGATTTTTACTGGCTATGTACTTTGGCATCCATTCGCAAATAAATTAAAGCGAAAATCTGTTCAAGAGGTAAAAATAAAAACGATGATGATTGAAGGCGTATTATCAATCATTGAAGGTGAAGCACCACGAACAATTGAACAAAAACTAACATCTTATTTGCCAGCAGAAGACCGCAAAAAATGGCTAGAAGGTGGCGGGGAGTAAAATGGCTAAACGCAGGAGAAAGAAAAAGCATGAAGAGCATATTAGTGAATCGTGGTTGATTCCATATGCAGATATCTTAACGTTATTATTGGCTTTATTTATCGTCTTATTTGCTATCAGTTCTGTGGATGCTACGAAATTTCAAAAACTATCAAAATCATTTAATGATGTTTTCACGGGAGGAACAGGTGTGTTGGAATTTACCGCACCGATTGATGGAGTTGCACAGCCTAGCCAGGATGATGAGGGTGCATTGATCAATAAAGAAGTAGGTAATGGTAAATTTAATGAAAAGGATCACCAGGAGCTTTCTGAGTTACAGGAAAGAGTCGATCAATATATCGAAGAAAGCAATTTAAGTGTAGTATTGGATACGACTATGACTGGAGAGGGTTTGCTCGTTGTTATTCGTGATACTGTATTATTCGATTCTGGAAGTGCAGATGTACGTGCAGCAGATAGGCACATTGCTAGAGAGATTTCTGATCTTATTGTTATGGACCCTCCAAGAAGTATCATTGTAAGTGGACATACGGACAATGTACCTATCTCTACGGCACGATATGCATCTAATTGGGATTTAAGTGTAATGCGAGCTGTTAACTTCATGAAAATACTATTAGAGAATGAACTGCTAGAGCCGGAATGGTTCAGTGCAAAGGGATACGGTGAATTTAGACCGATTGCCTCAAATGAAACAGCTGAAGGTAGAGCTAAAAATAGACGAGTAGAAATATTAATCTCTCCTAGAACACAATTAGATAAGTGAAAGTAAGAGGCTGTCCAATATTCGGAACCCGTAATAAGAAATCAGGTTCCGAATACTTTGGAGAGTCTCTTTTTTTGTTTATCTTAAATTTACCGTCTACAAGACAAAAGAAAAGACAGATTACCACACTATAAGTTATAAGTTAGATATAAAGGGAGGAATAAGGATATGCAATTAAATGATTGGTTTAACAAAGGGCTTTCATCAGAGCAATATGTCAATGGCATGAATGTGAATAAAGACGAGCTTTTGTCTATTAAACACAAGTATGTATTAAAGGCACCCAATGAGTTTCACACTCTTCAAAATCAGAGATTACGGGCACTAATTCTGACAGCTGACTGGTGTGGAGATGCCATGGTTAATCTACCTATATTCATGGCAATTGCTGATGTAGCAAATATAGAGGCTAGGTATTTCATTCGTGATGAAAATTTGGAGCTCATGGATCAATTTTTGACAAATGGAACAGCGCGCTCCATCCCTATCATTATATTAATTAATGAAGACGGCAGTGTTTATGCAAAATGGGGACCGCGTGCAACAAAGGTCCAGGATATCGTAGACAAATACAAAAGCAGTCTTCCAGACAAGGAAGCTTCCGAATTCGAGCCAGCCTTTAAGGAATTCATTCGAAAATTATCTGCCCTCTATACAACAGACTCTTCTATTTGGGAAATGATTGAGGAAGATATGCTCAATGCATTTGTGAAGTAACGAGAAAATTACTTTAGTTGCAACTAACTCTAAGGCCTGAGGCTATTCAATAATTAACTTAAAGGTAAAAGCGACATAGAGAAATCGGCCTGGTTTCTCTATGTCGCTTTACTTAATATTTGTGATTGGTAACGGAACGTCCAGCACATTCGGGAATTTACTAGCCGGATGTTCATGCTTACTGTCCAAGTTTAAGCATTTACTGTCCGGAATACTACTTTTACTTGCCAGCAGACGAAAACAGCATGATTGTATTTATTTTGCTTCTATTCCAAGTTTCACTTTATCAATTTTTCCAATATCGGTTTTCGGTAATTCTTTAATGAAATGTATTTGTTTAGGTAGCTTGTATGGCGCTAATCTTCCTTTGCAATGTTTTAAAATGTCTTCTTTCGTTACATCTAGACTGTTGGCAACAATGAATGCTCTTACAATTTCTCCCCATTTATCATCCTTCACCCCGATAACGGCTGCCTCTTCAACATTCGGATGTGACAAAATAATTTGCTCCACTTCAATCGGGTATATATTTTCGCCTCCTGAAATGATCATATCCTTCTTTCTACCGACAATAAAATAGTAGCCATTCTGATCACGCTTTGCTAAATCTCCAGTATGAAGCCAGCCCTTCCTTAAGGTATCATTGGTCGCTTGTTCATTTTGCCAATATCGAACAAAGGTATGTTCTCCACTTATGAGTAGCTCACCTACTTTGTCCGCTTGATCTATATCGTTTTCACCATCAAATAACCTTACGCTGTTTAACAGCATCGGTTTTCCAACCGAACCGGTTTTGTGAAGGGCTTCAGATGGGGAAATAAAGAAATTATTCGGTCCTGCCTCTGTTAGACCGTAGCCTTCCTTAAACGGAAGGCCTTTTTCTTTAAAGCTTTCATAAATTTCAAGAGGACACGGCGCACCACCGGATAAAAATGCTTTCATTGTCGGAAAATCGGCTAATTTAAAATAAGGAGAAGCAATCATCAAATGGTACATTGTCGGAACGAAGAGTGCAATTGTGCAGGCATAATGATTGATGTAGTGCAACGCCTCCTCTGCATCAAAATGAGCGGCATATACGACTGTTCCCCCTGCGACTAAGATTGGCAGCGTCAAAGCATTAATTCCACCGGTATGAAACATCGGCATATAATTCAAGGTGATGTCTTTATTACTGAGCCCCCAACTAACAATTGTATTCAAGCTGTTAGCAAGTAAAGAACGTCTTGAAAGAACCACTCCTTTTGGTTTGCCCGTTGTTCCTCCTGTATAAATAATCAATACTGGCAGATTCTCGTCCTCACTTGCTGTGACTGGTAGTGTCCCATTTCCATTAACTAACTCTTCATACTTGTCGTGGCCTACATTGAGGATACATTCAGCAAGTACACATGCTTCATTACTGGTAGCCTCTTCTTTTATTCCAATCAATTTCGGACTGCAATCAGCTACAATATATTGCAGTTCCTCTGCTGCCAACCTCCAATTCAAAGGCACGAAGATTGCTCCGATTTTATAGCAAGCAAACAGGAAATCAAAATAACTAATATGGTTCACTGATTTCAAAGCGACACGATCACCTGCATTAATTCCACACTTTAAAAAGTGTGCTGCCAAATTTACAGCTCGTTTATTTAGCTGTTCGTATGTCCACCTTTTGTCCGTACCTGCTTCCCTTACTGCTGTTTCGAAAGGAGTCAACATAGAACGCTTTAACAGCCAATCACCTACAAACAAGGTTCCTCCTCCTTTACCTTCACTAACACCAATATAGAAATCAGGAGTTACATCATAATACCCCCGTCAACATGTAGAACCGTTCCATTTACATAATTCGCTTCATCAGAGGCTAAGTACAAATAGGCATTCGCAATATCCTGGGGTTTTCCTAGGCGCTGCAACGGAATGGTTTGCTTAAGCTGATCAAGGACTTTCTCCGGCACACTTTCCACCATCGATGTCTCAATGAAGCCAGGAGCAACAGCATTAACCGTTATACCTTTTCTCCCCAACTCTTTTCCCCATGTTTTGGTCATCCCGATTAGTGCTGACTTCGATGCAGCGTAATTCGTTTGTCCGACATTTCCATAAACGCCAGATACAGAGGATGTGTTAATAATTCTTCCTGAACCGTTGGCCAGCAAATGTGGCAGAACGGCTTGCGTACAATGAAAAACTCCATTTAGATTCACTTCAAGAACACGTTGGAAGTTTTCAATAGTCATTTTAGAAAGCATGGCATCTTTCGTTATTCCTGCATTATTAATGAGAATGTCGATTCTACCGAATGTATCGATTACGGCCTGAACCATCTCATCCACACTGCTTCGATTAGTAACGTCGACTTGAAAAGTAACCACCTTTCCTTCGTAATCCGAAGACAAAGTCTTAATTTTTGCTTCAGCCTCTTGCACTTGATAGTCAGCAACAGCTACCTTGGCACCTTCCTCTGCAAATAGCTTCACTGCTTCCCAACCAATTCCATTTGCTCCACCAGTTACAATCGCGACTTTACCCTGAAGTTTCATTAACGTTCCCCCTAAAAATTTATTTTAAATATCCTTGAATTTCCTCATTCAATAAATCGAGATTATCAATCAAAGGTGAGTGTCCACAGTCCATTAGCTTCTTATAGATTGCATTATTACCTAGGTCCTCAATGATTTCTTTTGTCATTTGTTCAGTCACTACGAGGTCTTTATTCCCGCGCATCACTAAAACCGGAATTGTTATTTCTGAAACTTTCCCGCTACCTTTGACCAGTCCATTGTGGACGGAAGAAATATTGTATATGTTCAAGGAATGATATACTTCCGCCAAGTTTCTTTGTGTCATCATATCATCAATATACTCTTCATATTTACACGGCTCAGGTTTGTTTTGCGTATAAATCATGCTATTCCAAATTACTTTCAGAAACTCCCGATTCCCAGTATTATAAGCATGTTGTACAGGTATGGTTTTTGTAGGCTCTCTCTTAATCTCTTCATACGTGCACAACCTCCCATACACTCCTAAAGCATTAATGCCATAAAACGGATAACCCCTTGTTGAAGCTGATGCGAGCAGAATAAGCTTCGTACAGTGCCCAGGATAATCCGCACAATACTCCATGGCAACAGCCCCGCCCGTTGACCAGCCAATTATTGAAAAATCATGCAATTCTAGGACCGTTACAAACTGTGCAATATCATCTGAGAAATCTTTAATTTGCTGAATAGGAGCGTAATAGGATGACTCACCAAATCCTCGAAGATCAACAGCAATTACCCTAAAATCATCGTCAAGCGCATCAATTAAAACATCCCAATGCTTTGATGAAGTCATATTGCCATGTATAAGCAATACAATCTTTTTGCCCCCCTCCCTTTCCCGATAAGCTAATGTTTCCCCATTCGGCAAATCTACTTTTTTCACTTGCACTAGCTTTACCATTCAAATGCTCCCTTCCTTCCCCCACTTTAGGACGGTAGCCCCCCATGCATATCCAATACCAGCACTGACTAATACCACTATATCTCCGCCCCGGAGTTTCCCTTGTTGCTCTGCCAGCTGCAATGACAATATCTGATCGATTTGTCCGATATGACCATAATCCTCTAAATAAATCGACTGTTCCTTATCTAATCCAAGCTCATCTAATAAAAAATCATGTGCTGACTTCTTCATATGGAGCATGGCAATGTAGTCAATATCCGTCACTAAATATCCGCTCTTTTTAAGTGCCCTTTTAATAACAGTGACAAAGTTTTTCATCGACTTTTCTTCCAATCGCCGTTTCATCCCTTGAGGATCAAGAACATCCAACTTATGCAAGCCCTGTTTTAATGTTTCCTCCGAGGTGGGATTCTTTGTTCCGCCTGCAACAACAACGACATCCTCAGAAAAAGTACCGTCAGTCATAATAAAGCTATCCAGAACAATATTCTGCTTATAATTTTTTTGTAAAATCATTGCTCCCCCGCCTGCCCCCAAGTTGAACATAAAGCGGGTCCGTTCGTTCTTATAATCAATGTAATCCCCATTACGATAACCACCAGCCAATAAAACAGTTGAAATACTCGGATCTGATAGCAGCATGTCTTTTGCCACTTTCATTGCCATAATCGTCGTTCCACAACGCATTGCAGCATCGAATGCCCATGCATTTACGGCCCCTATCTCCTGCTGTATTTTGATTGCTGCTGTCCAGAGAAGATATTCCTTATGCTCCTCACCGATATAAATAACCAAATCAATTTCTTCTGGAATAATCCCAGCTTTTTCAATAGCTTGCTTTGCTGCTTCAATTCCCATTTGACATGTATGATCTTGTTCGCCAGGAATCGACTTTTTCTTTATTCCTAGTTTTTCTTCGACAATTTTCTGCGGTATCCCTGCCCACTCACTAATATCTTTTGATGTTACATATTTATCTGGAAGATAAATCCCCATTGATCTTATGCCGACGACATTCACATATCATCCCCCCTCCCTTTCCTTAGCCTGTTAGCTTTTCATTATCATCTTTCTCTTTCGAAATCTTTTTGCTATTAATCCTGTCCTTAATCATATGAAACGCCCCAACAATTCCTTTTGGAAAAAACATAACCGCCAAAATGTAAACAATACCGAAAAATATAATCCATCTTTCAAAAATCCAGTGAACCTTAGCCAAGTTAGTCAATCCATAATGAGCAAATTCAATGACACCTGATCCAATGATTGCTCCAATCACCGTACCAACTCCACCGATGATCGTCATTAAAAGTGCGTCAAGCGTCACATCCATACCAAAGACACTCGTATTAACAAACCTTAATGATAAGGCGTATAATGAGCCTGCGACACTTGCGAAAATCCCAGCTACTACGCTAGCAATAATTTTGTAATGTAAAACGTTATACCCCAAGGATTCAGTTCGATGCTCATTTTCCTTGATGGCCAGCAACACCTTTCCAACCGGAGAGCTAATCAGTCGCATCAGCAGAAAGTAAACAACAATCATACATACTAAGCATATTAAATAAAAGCTTGTTCTATCACGAAACACTTCAGGAATACGAAAAGTAAATCCATCTGCCCCTTCCGTCAAAGACCGCCATTTTTCCGCTCCTACATAGAATAAATTAGCAAGCGCCAACGTGAGCATGGCATAAAAATGAGCCTTCAGTCTCAATGTGAGCAGTCCGACAATATAGCTAACTGTCGCTGAAATAACAATACCGACAATAACCGCCAATATGACATACAAAACTTCCGGTTCAAATCTTTTCATGAATATACTAGTTGAATAAGCCCCTATTCCAAAAAACATCGCGTGCCCGAAAGAAATAATACCCGTAAAGCCTAGCAAAACGTCATAGCTCATTGCGAAAATGGCAAATATAAAAATTTGTGTAAATATAATTAATAAATTGCGGTCCTCATACACAAAGGGAAACAACACAAGCAACAAGCTGAAAATTAAAAAGTATATATTTCCCTTACCTTGATATTGCTTCAATCTCATCTCTTCACCCCTTTAATGTAAATAACCCCTGAGGTCTGAATACTAAGACGATTACCATTAAAATCATATTTGCCGCAAGAGCAATATCCGGTACAAAATAGGCCATAAACGAGCCGGTTAATCCAACTAATATTGCAGCAAATATAGAGCCTTTTATATTCCCCATCCCTCCGATGACAACTACGATGAAGGCCAATATAGCATACTCCATTCCCATATCCGCATGTATAACACCTGCATAAGGAGCAAGCAAAATGCCACTTAAACCCGCCAATGCCGCGCCGAACATAAATACAAATAAAAATACCCGATTAATATTAACTCCCAGCGCTTGAATCATTTCCTTATTAATAACGCCTGCTCGAACAATCAGTCCGATTTTCGTGTTTTTCATTATATAGCGAATTAAAAAGAAAACGAGCAATCCCATAGCAATTAAAAAAGCCCGATATTTAATTATTAAAACATTCCCTATTTCCCAGCTTCCCCTCAGCATCTCAGGTGGACTAACTGCAATTTGATTCGGTCCCCAAAAAACCTTCAGTAACTCAGATAACACCAACATAAATCCAAGCGTAATTAAAATTTGCTGTATGTGATCACCATAAACAGGTTTTATAATCAACTTTTCTGTAATCAAACCTAGTAAAAGCCCCGTTACAATGCCTCCTATTATTCCTAAAAAAAAGCTTCCGGTCTCCGCGTATACAGCAACTCCACCATATGCTCCCCAAGCAAATAAACCGCCATGAGCAAAATTCAAAACGCTCATTAAGCCAAAAATCAACGTTAGACCTGCAGCCAATAAAAATATGAGCATGCCCGTAGCCAAACCATTCACTGTTAAATTGACGAGTAGCTCCATACGGAACCTCCTTACGCAATACCTAAATATTTTTTTCGCAATTCTTCATTCTCTAACAGCTCATTCATTTTACCGTTATATACAGTCCTTCCTTCATCAACAATATAAAAACGATCTCCAATCTTACTGGCCATGATGAAATTTTGTTCAACGAGAACAATTGTTGTTTTTTCTTTCATCTGATGAATCGTCTCCATTACCTTCTCAACAACTATCGGCGCCAGCCCCTTGCTAGGCTCATCAATCAGCAACAACTCACACTCGTTGACATATGCCCTGGCAATAGCCAGCATTTGTTTTTGTCCGCCGCTAAGGTAACCACCTTGCTTTTTCCAATACGTCTTTAAATCCGGAAATAAATCAAGTATCCATGCCGTTCTTTCTTTCGTAACATCATTCTCTTCTTTTATTGCTACCTTCATATTTTCTTCCACTGTCAGCTCTCCGAATATACCTTGGTCCTCCGGTACATAACCGATTCCCTTATTGGCAATCTCATACGTTTGCAAATGCTGAATCTCCTTATCTTGAAAAAAAATCTTACCTTTTGAAGCAGGATTTAATCCCATGATTGTTCGCAACGATGTTGTTTTACCCGCTCCATTTCTCCCGAGTAAAACGGTGACTTCACCGCGAGCCACTTCAAAGGAGACGCCCTGTAAAATATGATATTGAGCAATATACGTTTGTACATCGTTTACTTTAAGCAGAGTGTCCATCGTATAATCCTCCCAAATAAGCTGTCTGTACCGTTTCATTTTCCATAATCTCTTTAGGTGTGCCATCGGCTAGTAAAGCTCCGTTGAAAAACACCATAACTCGCTCACTCAAATTGATAATCATATCCATCTTGTGCTCAATTAGAAGAATTGTTTTATCTCCCTCGTCCTTAATCTTTTGAATAAGCTCATAGATGATTGGAACATCCTCAATTGACATGCCTGCTGTTGGCTCATCAAGCAGCAGTACCTTAGGCTTTAGGGCAAGGAGCATAGCGAGCTCAAGCTTCCTCTTATCGCCATGTGATAAATTTTTCGCCAACGTAAGCTCTTTATTTTGCAGCAAAGTTAAATCAAGTAAGGTCATGGCTATTTGCTCGAATTGCTTAAATGCATAAATTGACTTAAACATGCTATAGCGAACTTTTTGCTCTGATTGCACAGCCAATCTTACATTCTCCAAAACTGTCAAATTCGGAAAGACATTTGTAATTTGAAATGACCTACCAATGCCTAGACGCGTCCTTTCCATCGTTGAAAGCCTAGTAATATTTGTTCCTTGAAAATAAATGTCACCAGTACTGACAGGTAATTGACCACTTAGCAAATTGAATAACGTTGTTTTTCCGGCCCCGTTTGGACCAATAATCGATGTAAACTCATTTTCTTTAACAGAGAATGTCACATTATCAACGGCTTTATGTGCACCAAATGTAATTCCTACATTTTTAACCTCAATAATGGATGCCAATCCATTCACCCTCTCGATTCATAGTTTAGATAATCCGGCTATACAATTAGCGGTGGGTTGCTTGAAAACACCCACCACTAATTAAGCTTATTTATTTTGAATAGGAGGTGCTGTTTCTTCCGGAGTCAGTTCTCTAATCAGAACCGGCACAGGATAATCAATGCCATCCTTCTTTTCCAAGCGAATTGCATACAATGATTGCAGAGCCTGATGATCTTCTTCTCTAAACGTCATTGTTCCTTTCGGTGTCTCAAAACTCATGCCTTCCAACGTCTCAATTAATAAGTCACTATTTGTCTCTCCCTCTGTTTTCTTTAATGCTTCAACTATTGCAATTGCCGCACTCATTCCACCCGACGTGAACAAAACCGGCA
>JAEIGA010014807.1_pt1 | contig 11871 bp, 6 predicted proteins | sample 9270691 | NCBI WGS metagenome assembly JAEIGA01 (sample SAMN17057246, study PRJNA624740) | gut metagenome | biome: biome; isolation source: fecal sample | host: Bos grunniens | place: China: Xizang | collected 2019
ACCGACGCATTTAGAATTGTGGAAGTAGGCGGCGGCTGGTACGCGTTTGAAATGAACCACGCAGACTTTATCGGCGACGGCTTGGCGAATGCGGATAATATCGGCTTGATTTACGAACAAGGCGAAACGATTACGGGTAAAGTTCGTATCGATTGGAATAGCTTTAAAGTTGTAGATGCGTTTGAAACGTACGGCAGACCGCACACGGTTTACGAAGGCGGCAGCGTAGGCACGCTTGGGCTTCCTAATCCTATTCCCATGTCGGATTTGGTTGGCAGAGCAATTCACTTTGAATTCAAGTTTGAAACGGACGGTCAATTCGGCTTTGCTGTTATGGCAGGCAGTTGGGCGAACGCAATGGGTACGATTCGGGTAACCAAGTCGGGCGACAGCGTAACGGCGCAAAACTGGTGCAACACTACCTATACCGACGCATTTAGAATTGTGGAAGTAGGCGGCGGCTGGTACGCGTTTGAAATGAACCACGCAGACTTTATCGGCGACGGCTTGGCAAATGCAGATAATATCGGCTTGATTTACGAACAAGGCGAAGCGATTACGGGTAAAGTTCGTATCGATTGGAATAGCTTTAAGGCGGTAGATGCATTCGAAACGCGCGGCATGGTTTACGAAGGCGGTAGCGTAGGCACGGTTGGGCTTGCTACTCCTATCCCTATGTCGAATTTGGTTGGCAAAGCGATCCACTTTGAATTCAAGTTTGAAACGGACGGTCAATTCGGCTTTGCTATTATGGCAGGCAGTTGGGCGAACGCAATGGGTACGATTCGGGTAACCAAAGCAGGCGATAATATCACGTGCAACGTATATTGCAATAATATTTCTTCGACCAAGGCAAGAATTGTCGAAGTAGGTGGCGGCTGGTACGCGTTTGAAATGAACCATGCAGACTTCATTGGCGACGGCTTGGCAAATGCAGAGAATATCGGTTTGATTTACGAACAAGGCGAAGCGATTACGGGTAAAGTTCGTATCGATTGGAATAGCTTTAAGGCGGTAAATGCATTTGAAACGCGCGGCACGGTTTATCAAAACGGTGAAAACATCGGTACGAAGTTCCTTCCTAACCCTATCCCTATGTCGGATTTGGTAGGTAAGGCGCTTCACTTCGAATTTAAGTTTGAAGATGAAAATGGTTTCTTCGGTATGATGTTTGCCGATTCGGCAAGGGATTGGGCAAACCTTGTAGGCACCTTACAAATTAGAAAGACGAATGGTAATATCACGGCAAACTTCGGTAGCATTATTGAAGTTGGCGGCGGTTGGTATGCTTGGGAGCTTAACCGTACTGCATTCGGCGGTGACGGCGCGGATAGAGCAGTCAACTTTGATATGGCGTATTTTGCCGACCAAATTATCGAAGGTACCCTTCGTATCGATTGGAACAGCTTTAAGGTTGTAGATGATATACGCGATAGAAGTAATGCAAGTACCTACGTTGCGGGCACGAAAGACATCAATCAAGCATTTACAAACGGTGCAATTCCTAGAAAGGATTTGCTTGGTAAAGCCTTCTCTATCGACTTCAAGTTTGAGACGGACGGTTCGTTTGGTGTAACGTTGCAAAGCTGGAGTTGGAAGAACATGACGGGTGAAGTAATTATCACCAAATCGGGCAATAGCATAACGGCAAGCCAAGGTATTATTGTTGCGCGCACGGACGGTTGGTATAGCTGGCAGCTTAATGAGAGCTTGTTCTATGGTGACGGCGCAAACCAAAAAGCGGCAAGCGAAGTGGCGTTCATTTATTGGGGCGGCACGGTAAGCGGTACGGTGCAAATCGACGGTGCAAGTGTAAGAATTGTTGATGCGTATGCGTATGATAGAACGGCGTTTGCAACCAAATATACCGACGGGCAAAACGTTGGGCAATATTGGCTTGGCGCAAGTGCTATTCAAAAAGCGGAATGGGATAATCAATGGGCAGGCTTTAAGCTTCGCTTTGAGTTCAAGTTTGAAACGGACGGCGGCTTCGGTTTTACTGCTATGGCAAGCGATTGGGCAAACGTAACGGGTACGATTATCATCGCCAAGTCGGGCGACAGCGTAACGGCAAATATGGGCAGCATTATCGACCTTGGCGACGGTTGGTACGCATTTGAAATCAACGCGGCAGATTTTGCAGGCGACGGCGCATCTAGAGCTACGGGTATCGATTTCGTTTATTATGAAAACATAACGATTGAAGGTACGGTTTGGATTAACTGGCATTTCAGAGCGATTGCGACCGCATAAGGGAATAAACCTTCATAAAAATTGGAGCAGTAGAGAAATTCTACTGCTCTATTTTTTTATCGCAGCAACGTAAAAACTGCTTTTTTTAATAGACAAAAAAGTCCATTCTTTGCAACATTTGGAATGTTGTTTTTTTCGCTTATATATTGAAAAGGGAGCGTCGGAATGATAAAATATAAGCATAAGCTTAAAATGCGTCTTTTTATTATAAATAAAATATGCGCGGTGAAAGCGAATTTTAATTTTCTAAACATCGATTTTTAGGGGTTAGAATATGGATAAAATTATAAAAAGGAAAAAGATGAATCGCGCGAGAAAGATCGAACTCGTTTTCATTTGGGGAATGCTGTTGTTGCCTCTTGTGCAATGGGCAATTTTTTGGCTGTACGTAAATATGAGCTCCTTCACGCTTGCGTTCACCGATGCAAGAACGGGGGAGATGCCGTATTTTGGCAATTTTATTACCTTTTGGGAAAACCTCACCGCGCCGTACGGAACGATTAAAATTGCGCTTATCAATACGCTCAAATATTTTGCGACAAGCCTAATTATTATCAATCCGCTTTCGCTTATTATTGCGTATTTCTTGTACAAGAAGATAGGCGGGTATAAAGTCTACCGTATCATATTCTATCTTCCTGCAATCGTGCCGGGGTTGGTTATGGTGGACGTATATCGCGAAGTGATCAATCCGGGCGGCATTGTAGACGCTATATTAAAAATATTTGGCAGCGGTGTGCCGTTGAAGGGGTGGCTTGCCGATAAATCGACAGCGACGAATGCGATTTTGGTTTATACGATTTGGACAGGCTTCGGGGCGAATATTCTGCTGTTTATGGGCGCTATGATCCGTGTTCCCGTCGAAATTTTGGAAGCGGCAAAGCTGGACGGCTGTTCGCCTATACTTGAATTCGGGGCGTTGGTATTGCCTTTGATTTTGCCGACGATTTCCACACTCACCATCATCACTTGCACGAGTATATTCACGGCGTCTGGGCCTATACTCCTATTCGGCGCAACCGACTTTGATACGACGACGATTTCCTATTGGATATTTGAAAAAATATACGGAAACGGCGTTACGGGCGGTTCTACCGAAAATTACAACATCGTATCTTGTACGGGATTGTGCTTTACCCTTGTAGGCGTGCCCATTATCTTGCTTGTCCGTTATCTTATGGATAAGCTCCCGACGATAGAGTATTAAGGAAGGGGGAAGAGTTATGTTTAAGAAAGAAGAGGTAACTATTCTCAACAAGCGAAGCAAAGGCGAAAAGGTGGTGTACGCTTTCGTATTTGCCTTGTTCGCAATTTACGCGATTTCCCTTATAATGCCTTTCGTATTCTTGATATTCAACTCCTTAAAGGACGGTATGGAATACATAGACAAAGTGAATGCGGGGCAGTCCTTATATCCGCCCGACGTGCCGATTTTCAAAAATTATTGGGGCGCGTTGACGGCAATGAAGGTGGACGACAGTTATATGAACCCTATATACCTGCCGCAAATGTTCCTCAACAGCCTTTGGTACACCTTCACCTACGTAGGCGCGGGCGTAATGGCAAGCTGCCTTACGGCGTATATCGTTGCGAAATACCGCTTCGTGGGCAGAATGGTAATTGACGGCATTGCAATCTTTTCGATGACCGTGCCCATCATCGGTACGACGGCGGCAACGTTGAAGCTGTTGAACGATATTTGGATTTACAACACGCCGATTTTGCCCCTCTTGATTGGGTTTAGCGGCTTTGGTTTTAACTTCCTAGTGTTGCGCGGATTTTTTGCAAATTTGCCTTGGAGTTATGCGGAATCGGTATTCGTGGACGGCGGCGGACACTTGACGGTATTTTTCAAGATTATGCTTCCGCAAGCAATTCCTTGTATTTTCACTCTGTTCTTGATGTCCTTTATTACGGCGTGGAACGATTATCAAACCTTACTTCTCTATATGCCTGATTATCCCACCTTGGCTTCGGGTATTTATAGAATAAAGCTTTCGGTGCAAAGAGAACCACTTGATTATCCGAAGTATTTTGCAGGCTTGATGATTTCCATTTTGCCCGTAGTTGCACTGTTCGGTGCATTCTCAAACACGATTATGTCTAACTTCACGGTCGGCGGTTTGAAGGGTTGACGATAAAACAAAAAAACATATATTAGGAGATATAAACATGAAAGCAAAAAAGATGATTACGGCGTTGAGCTCTATTTTGATGGTAGGCGTTGTGATGGCTTCCGCGGCAGGCTGCGGCGGCAATAGAGGCGGCGACGCAAATACCTTGGAAATTTACTGCGTAGATGCAGGTTACGGCGTAGAATGGGTTGACGGGCTTGTCGCAAAATTTAAGGAACAGGCTTGGGTTAAAGAAAAATATCCCCAAATCACCGTGCGTTGGAGTTCGAACGACGATCAATCTTACGCGCAAGGCAGAATTGACGCCGGCGCAAGATCCAACCACTTTGACCTCTTATTCGGTATGAATATGTGGGGCTATGCGGGCGAAGGCAGTAAAGCGTTGGATTTAACTGAACTTGTATATAACGCAAAGGTGCCCGGGGAAAGCGTAACCTATAAGGAAAAAATGGATAAGAGCTATCTTCTTTCCCATCAATACTTAAAGGCGGGCAGCAACGAAGCAAGTTATTACACGGCGCCTTGGGTAGGCGGTATGGCAAGTATTCTTTACAACGAAGATATACTCAAGGCAAACAATTTTACCGTTCCTAACACGACAGACGAGCTGGTTCAACTCTGCGCGGATTATAAGGCGTTAAATCCCACGGGAAACTATGCGTTTATACAATCGTTTGACGCAAACTACTTCGATTATATGTTCTATACGTGGTGGGCGCAGTACGAGGGGGTTCAAGGCTATGAAAACTTCTTCGGCGGCATTGATAACGACGTTTATTCTTCCCGTATTTTCGATCAAAAGGGCAGACAATATTCCTTGGAAGTATTCGACGCATTATTGAAGGATAGCAAAGGCTATTTGAACCCTAGCTCCTTCACGCAAAAGTTCGTTATCGCGCAAACCTCTTTCATCAACGGCGAAGCGCTTATGCACGTAAACGGCGACTGGTTTAGCAGTGAAATGATAGACATTATGAACTTGAAAGGGGAAAACGCGCCCGCGATTAAGACGATGCGCGTGCCCGTTATTTCCAAGCTTGGCGAAAAATTGGGTATCACGGATGCGGAGCTTTCCGAAATCGTTGCGTACGTTGACGCTATTGGCGCAGGGGAAACGCCCGAAATGCCTACCTTTACCTCTTCAAAAAATTATACGGCGGAAAAGGTGATTAAAGCCGTAAAAGAGGCAAGAAGCGTCGTTTATTCCATCGGCGCAAGCCACCAAGCAATCATTCCTAACTACGCAGTGGCAAAGGATTTGGCGGTGGATTTCCTTCGCTTTATGGCGACCGATATTGCATTGGAAGTTTATACAAAGGAAACCTATGGCTCTACGTTGCCCTTCGCATACAACGTTCCGAAGACGCTTTACGATACGTTACCCTTGGCGCAACAGACGAGACTTGACTACTTCTCAAACTTGAACGGCGTGCATACGTTGGTTGCTGCGGAATACTTCCCGCTTGTTAGATACGGCGGATTAGCGCCTTTCGTGGATCAAAAATACTACAACACCTTCTCTACCACGGGCAACAAGAAAACGGCGGAAGAGTTTATGAAAGAAACGAAGGAAGCATGGACAGAGAAGAAATTTAGCCAAGCATTGGCGGCGGCGGGGTTATTGAACTAACGTTTGACAAAAAGAATTTTAAAGGAGCAAGAAAATGCGAAAAAGAATAGCGTCTATTCTCTTGGCTTGCTTATCCTGCGGAACGCTTGCGTTAGGCGCGTGCGGCGACGGGGGAAAGGAACAATCGGCTGGTTTATCCGACGTAACGCTGTGGGGTATGCCGGGGACGGAAAAGGTATATCAAGACATTGACAAGAATAGCGGACATTATGCGTACTATAAGCAAGAGGCCAAGGTCGATTTGACGATGGCAAAAGGGGAATTCGAGGGCGACCATATCATCATTTCCGCGGATAAGGACGCGGAATACAACGTGATAAGCGGCGCGTTAAAATGCGGCGAAAGCGAAATCCCCGTAGAAAACGTGGAAGTGTTCGCGCAAAAATATCTTACCGTAGCGGCAAACCACGATATGAGCAGTAATATGCCGATTGCAAGATACCCCGACGCGTTGATTCCTATGGCGAATTTGAAAGCCGCAGGCGAAAACGTCGTCAAGAAAGGGGAAAACCAAGGCATTTACGTGCGTGTAAGAACGGCGATTGACCAAACGCCCGGTGTATATACGGGCAATTTGACGGTAAAAATCGGCAAAGAATCGACAAGCGTTCCCGTTAGCGTAAACGTTGTGGACGTGGAAGTGTCGGAGGTTGTGCATAACAAGAGCGTATTCTTGAATGGTTGGTATTGGTATGAGGGCGAGTTGGACACCACGGGCGAAATGTGGGATGCATACAACGATGCGTTGTTGGATTATCGTCTTGGTATGGGTTCGCAGCTCAATTATTGCCAACACCATATGGAAGATATTAGCACGCCCGAAAAGCTGTCGGCTTGGATAGAAGAAGCTTACGACTATATGCAAGATCCTAGATGTTCTACGATCAATATGCCCTATCAACATATTGCCAACGCAGACTTGAATATGACAAAAATGCGCGAAGTTTTGTCGGCAATCTTCAATTACAGTGTCGAGCACGAATATAATATGTTTGCCAAACTTGTATGGTACGGCGGTATGATAGACGAACCGCGCGGCAACGGTATCATGGAAAAAGCAAGACGTGTAAGCAAGCAGTTCAATGATACAAAGCTTGCATTTGCCGAAGAAATCGAGAACAACGAAAACATCACTACGCCCTTAAAGGCGGAAATGGTACAGTCGATTATCGACATTCCTAATATTGTCACGGAATATTACGACGAAGCGTTGGATGACTTCGGCGCAACCTTCTGTCCGTTGTTCCAATATTACGATGCGGAATCCTTGCGTGATGATTACAAGGACCAAAAAGAAAAATGGTGGTACGGCTGCGTACAGCCGCGCGCGCCTTACCCTACCTATCACATTGACGATACTTGGCTTTCGGCAAGATTGATAGGATGGATGCAAGCGGAATACGACGTTGTAGGGAACTTGTTCTGGGCAAACGATTTGTACGCAACGGGGTCTACTGCAGGAGGCTATCAAAGTATTGAAGAATATTACGAAGGCACGGCGGCAAGATTCCCCAACGTAAACGGCGACGGTTTCTTGTTCTATCCCGGCAAAAAATACGGCGTGAACGGCCCCTTGGGCTCTATGCGTTTAGAGGCTATTCGCGACGGCTATGAGGAATACGAAATTTTATACGCAATCAAGCAAAGATACGAGGCCGCGGGCGCGTCGCTCAATGGCTATTCGTTGGATTTTGAAGGCTTTGTAAACTCTTTGACGAGCAGTATGTATTCGGGGACTGTCGTTTCCACGTCAACGGAAGAGTTTAGCGCGGCAAGAGAAAACTTGTTCAAGGCGGCGCAGCTCAATCAAACGACGGATTTTGCCGTTATTGATTACAGCGACGATGGCTATGGCAATAAAACGTATAGCTTTATCATTGATAAAGATTGGACGGTAAAAGAAGGGGATTCGCAGTTGACGGCAATCGCAATGCAGGGCGAATATTCCGTTTATACCATACAAAAGAAGATGGATAATGAACGCAATGATTTGCAGTTCGTATTCACCAACGGCGAAATGGTGCAAACGTACAACGTAGATATGGGCGGTAAGGTTTCCGTGGTTTACGGCAAAGACCTCAACGTGGAAGACTTTGAAGAAAAGACGGTTTTCCCTAGCACGGAAGCAATCGGTACGTCGTTGAAGATTACGCTTGCGCAAATTACCGATCCCGATATTGTCGACCAAGCGTTCTATATGCAAGGCAGCAATTTGGCAAACGTTAACGTCAACACGGGCAAAATCGTATTGCACGTATATTACGCTGGAAACGACGGCGCTGTGCTTACCCTCAATGGTAAATTTGCAAACAGCCGCGTCCAAAGTGAGTTAAAGACCTTTGCGCTGCAAAAGGGTGAAAACGAAATCGTTATTGATTTGGGTACGAAGAATATGCAAATTTCCGGCATACTTGAAAGGATAGCCTTTGCATTCTATCGTGAGAAAGATGCGACGGGAATTCCCGCACACGCGATTACGATTAGAGATATCGTATTCTACGAAAAATAAGGGGGTAAGCGATGATGAAAACAAATAAACTTGTCCTTGCCTCAACGTTGTTGGCGGCGGCGGTTGGTTTGGGCGTAGCAGGTGTGGCTTGCGGTTCGGACAACGGCACGCAAAATGCAAACCAAGTCGTTTTGGCGGACTTTGAAGAATGGGCGCCCGACTTCCAAATTTTAAGATTGAGGGAAGAATTCGGCGCGATTGAAGTTAACAGCAATCCCGAATTTGTAAAATCGGGTAAACAATCGGCAAAGCTCTACGCGATGGGTTGGGAAAAAGGCAACAATCCGTACTTCTTTATCCACACGCAAAGCGAGCATTTCGATTTTGATTACACCGATTTTAGCCATATCGACTACGTATCCACGTGGTTGTACAATCCTTCCGATAAAGAAGCGAATATGTACGTGGGCTTTGTGACGGATATTGCCACGATTACAGAGGTGAGCCTTGCAAAACCTGAAACGTTTGTCTTAAAAAAGGGTTGGAATGAAATTATTTATAAGCCGGATATGAACTACGTAATTTCGGGCGTTGGCGTAGATAATTACGAAGGTATTAAGGGTGTTTACTTCATGTTCGATAAAGCGGGCGTGGATAAAAAAGCGGACGCGCCGCAATATTATATGGACGACGTAACGTTGCACTACGGCGAGGAATTGGAATACACGCCCGTAAGAGCAGGTACGTATTACAGTGCGGGCAGCCGTATCGGCGGCGCAAACGGCATGTTCTTTAAAGAACCCGTTCCGATGGAAAAATATAAAGGTAAAGCATTACAGTTTGAATTTAGATTTGCATCGGAAGAAGGTAGATTTGGTTTTATTATTTGTGGCAGCGATTGGGCGAATATTACGGGTACGCTTGTATTTGCCAAGCAGAACGGCGAAGTTTCCGCAAGCGTCGGTAAGATTTTTGAGTTGGAAGACGGTTGGTATCGTTGGATGCTTAACGAGGGCTTCTTCCCCGGCGACGGCGCGTATAGGGCGGTGGACGTAGGCTTGATTTACCACCAAGGCATCACCACGCAAGGCGAAGTGGAAATCAACTGGCTTAGCCTTGTGCCGGCAGAACCTTATGAATATACCCGTGAAGAAGTTTCCGATAGATACGAAACGGGCGATTACGTAGGGTATGGCAACCCCATATATCTTACAGAACGTATTCCTTTGTCCGATTTGGAAGGGAATGCATTGCAATTAGATTTCAAAATTGAAACGCAGGACGGGAAATTCGGCTTTGTAATTCTCACCCCCGACGATAATTGGTCCAACCTTACAGGCGACGTTATTATCACCAAAAAGAACGGCATTTTGACGTCCAACGTCGGAAAAATTGAGGAATTAGAGGATGGTTGGTACGTATGGAAGCTCAACCGTGAGGTTTTCGCGGGCGACGGCTTGCATAGAGAAAGCGCCGACAACGTCGGCTTGATATACCACCAAAATATTAAAATTGAAGGGATTGTGCATGTCAATTGGCGCAGTCTTAAAGTGGTAGAGGCTTACACATACGACAGGGATGAGGTTTCCATTTTGTACGAAAACGGCGCTAAAGTCGGCGGGGAAGTTGGTATGGCGTTGTCTATGCCCGTCAAAATGTCCGATTTGGACGGCAAAGCGTTGCACTTTGAGTTTAAGTTCACGTCCGAAAACGGCTATTTTGCGTTCGTAATGTGCGATAGAATGCGGGATTGGGCAAACACGCTTGGCGTTTTGAAAATCAACAAAAAAGGCAATGACGTTTGGTCGAATATGGGTAGAATTGTAGCGCTTGACGAGGGCTGGTACGCTTGGGAACTCAACCGTGAGCTTTTCCTTGGCGACGGCGCGGCAAGGGCGCAGGTTATCGATTTAATTTACCATCAGGGCGAAACGGTGCAAGGCTCTGTATATATCAATTGGATGAGCGTAAAAGTCGTAGATGCATACGAACATAGCCGGGACGAAATGGCAACGAGATATTCCACGGGCGAAAAGGTCGGCGGGAATGTCGGGACTTCGTTGCAACCCGCTATTGCAATGTCGGATTTGGTTGGCAAAGCGCTCCGTTTTGAGTTTAAAATCGAAGGCGACGGTTCGTTTGGTTTTGCCATTTTGGCAAGCAGCTGGGCAAACGCTGTCGGCACGGTTAAAATCACCAAATCGGGGGATAACGTAACCGCGGAAAATTGGTGCAATTTAACCTACGTAGATACGTTTAGACTTATTGAATTGGAAGACGGTTGGTATGCGTTTGAACTCAATCACGCCGATTTCGTCGGTGACGGCTTGGCGAACGCAACGGATATCGGTTTGATTTACCACCAAGACGAAGTTGTTTCGGGTACTGTATATATCGATTGGACGAGTTTTGCGGTGGTTGACGCAAAGTAAAAAAGGTAGTAAGCAAGGCGCGGGGAAATATAAACTCTGCCTTGCGCAAAAATAAATATTTAAGGGAGGCAATAAGATGAAGAAAAAACTGATTGCATTACTTTGTTTAATGGGTATGCTTTCACTCGGCGTTGCAGGTGTTGCCTGCGGCGACAAACCAAACGATAGCAATGGTTCGGATATGACCACGGACACGGGTTCTGACACGGGTTCTACGCACGAACACGTTTACGGCGAAGCTGCTTATACGTGGGAGAACGATACGTGTACGGCAATTAAGCTTTGCACGGGCGACGACTGCGAAGAAAACGTTACGGAAACGGTGACGGGCGTGTACGTGAAGGACACGGACGCAACCTGTGCCGAAAATGAAAAGGGCCACTATGAAGCTACGTTTGAAAATGAAGCGTTCACCACGCAAGCTACGGCGGCAAACAGCGTAGAAGTGCCCGACACCAAGACGGAGCATGCTTACGGCGAAACTACGTATGTTTGGGACGGCGATACTTGTACGGCAACGAGAGTATGCTCTTGCACGGATATGCAAACGGAAACGGTTACGGGCGTGTACGTGAAGGATACGGACGCTACTTGTTCCGAAAACGAAAAGGGACACTATGAAGCTACGTTTGAAAACGAAGCGTTCACCACGCAAGCTACGGCGGCGAATAGTGTAGGAGTGCCCGAAACGGCAGGCCACGTTGCGAGCAGCGAAACCGTTTACAATGCGGAAACAAGACAAAATGCCACCGTTTGTGTAAATTGCGGTGAACAAATTAGCGCGGTAAACGTTTATAAAACCTACGAAAGCGGCAGTAAGATTGAAGAATCTCCTACGGCAATACCTATGGCGGACTTGGTAGGCAAAGCGATTTCCTTTGATTTCAAGATTGACGGCGACGGTTCGTTTGCTTTCGCAATTATGTCGTCTAGTTGGGCAAACGCTACGGGTACGTTGAGCATTAACAAGTC
>JAEIGA010014808.1_pt1 | contig 11871 bp, 11 predicted proteins | sample 9270691 | NCBI WGS metagenome assembly JAEIGA01 (sample SAMN17057246, study PRJNA624740) | gut metagenome | biome: biome; isolation source: fecal sample | host: Bos grunniens | place: China: Xizang | collected 2019
CGATGAAGAAAAGCGTCGCTTTTGGCGTGGCTTTATCAAAGAAATAAAGCTTGATGGTGTTAATGTAAAAGAAGTTATTTTTTTAGATTAAACTGTGTGCTAACGGATGGAGTCATTAGACGAGTAATATTAGCACACAAACAAAACCTTGATATATCAACGTTTTAGGACGGGCGAAAGCTCGTCCTTTTATTTTAGTTTAACACAAAGCTACACTACCGGTAATATTAAGATATAAAAACAGCACCCCCGAAAATCAAATTTCGGGGGTTTTTGTTATAGTTTGTTATTCGATTTTATTTCAAAGATACCGTTCCATCGGAGCAAATAACTTCTGTGGCGGGAACGTTGGTATTCCAATAGTCTCCCAAGCTAATCGCATTCCACTGTTCTACAGTACCTTCAAAACTAATGCTTGTAAGCGATGTACAATGTGTGAATGCGTTAAGACCAATGCTCGTCACAGAGTCAGGTATTGTTATGCTTGTGAGCGAAGTGCAATTATAGAATGCATAGTTGTCAATACTCGTCACGGAGTTTCCTATTGTAATTCTCGCAAGCGAAGTAGAATCACGGAATACCCCTCCGCCCATACTCGTAACAGAGTCAGGAATCTCTATACTTGTAAGAGAGCTGCAATAAGCAAACGCTGCATCACCAATTCTCGTCACACTTTCAGGAATAGTTACATTAACAAGTGTGATACAACCATAAAATGCATGATCACCAATATTCGTTACACTATCAGGAATAGTAATACTCATAAGTGTAATACATTTCATAAATGCGAGCATTCCAATACTTGTTACGCTATCAGGAATCACTACACTTGTAAAAGAGGTGCATTCGGCGAATGCTCCGGCAGATATATTAGTTACGGGCAAACCATTATATGAATTGGGAATTACGAGTTTTCTATCACCACAAGTCCCTATTCCAGATACCGAATAGCTTGCATAGTCTAAATTCAAGGTATATGTAAGTCCTTCTGAAGGTACTAACATAGGAACATAATCGCTAATATAACTATCCCCGCATTTACAAGTATATGTTGTATAGCCCTGTTCGGTACAAGTAGGTTCAGTAACAACAGCAACGTATGAATGATCCTCAAACGGATGCTCTATCGCAAAATTGCATCCCACAAAGCTACATGAAACCAACGCAAACACACACACAAGTATCAGCATAGATATCATTTTTTGTATTAACACTAACTTTTTCATAACCTTTCGCTTTCCCCGTACAATCCTCGGCAGGAATTATTGTTCGCTTAATCCACGTTTTATATAGTAGTTATGAACTGCAAGGAGTTCTTCTTTGTGTTGAAGCTCTTTCTTGAGCAATTCGACCTCGGCAGTTAATGCGGCATTCTTTGTTGCCATTACGTCGTTTTCAGTCAATATGTAGTTATATTGTGCCTTTAATGCCTCATGTTCAGCTTGTAGATTAAGCGTTTCGGGGCTGGCAATAACCGCACCCGCTTCGCCCAAAATAACGCTTGTAGAGCCTCCCAAAACACCTATAATTTGACTCACAAAGACCAATCCGGGGTTTTTAGCATCGCCGTTAAAAACACGAGAAACCGACTTTTCGGACACATTTAGGGTGTCGGCTATTTGTTTGTAGGTAATTCCCGTCTTTTCTTTTAACTCATTTAGGGCGATTCGCCACGGTTCAAGTATTTTTTGTTTGCTCATAGTTTTTAACCTCCTATTTTTAGGGTGTTTGATAAATTTTCATAGTACAAATTTTGGTATGTAAATTTCAAAAAATGGGTATTGATTCTTAGTTTGCGTAGATGTATAATTCAATCACAGTAAACAATCTGAATTTTCAGTTAATTGTTAAACTGATATATTTTAACATAGTTTCTATGTTTTGTCAAGAAAGGAATTTTTAGTATGGAGAACGACGAAGGCAGCAGCGAAATGATGAGTTTGAGAGAGCTCACAATTAAAAGCATTGAGGAATGCAATGATCCTGAACTTCTTGATTTGATTTATAAACTAATTGTATATAACCATAAAGAGTAGGAAATATAAATGGCAGGGCTTTTAGTCCTGCCTATTTTTATGGAAATGCTTGAAATATTTGTAAAGCTATGCTATAATATTTTCGCAATAATTTACAGAATGACGTGGTAATGTTTATGAAAGATAAAATTATTAAAGTGCTTCAAGCTCATCCCAAAGGCTTGAAGGCAAAAGATATAGCATATTACATAACGAACACGGATCGTAGAATGATTAATCAGGTTCTTTACACTAATAAGGATTGTTTTCAAATTTCTTCCGATTATGTTTGGACTCTCAAAGCCAAAAAATTAACTGATAAAGAGAAAGTAGATCTTGCTAATATTGTCGCGAATGCAGTTAGAGCTGCGCTGCAGGAAACAAAAGCAAACAATACACCAAGAACAAATTCCACAAAATCTAGCACAGTCTCTTCAAAACGGAGATCAAGTTTCAATTATGCAGAGTGGGAGAGAGAGTGGGAAAGAAAGCAAAAAGAAAAAGAAGAAAAGCGTCAAAAAGCTCGGGCAAAGATTGCAGAAATCAACAAACAACAAAGAGAGAAAGATTCACATATTGATTTTGACCAACAGCAACAAATTCAAAGGTTGGAAGAAAGGCGACGAGAACAATCACTCAAAGAACGAACACAACGCGAAAATGAAGAAAAATCACAAAAAGAACGTTATAAACACCGTTATTTAATAGAGGATTACAACGCAAATTCTGAACTTTTTCGCAAATGCACAGGCGATTGTTCGACATGCACAAGAGAAGAATGTATTGAAAAATAAAGAATGGCAGGGCTGATTAGCCCTGCCATCTTGATTTTGTGGAGCGAACGTCGATGTGAGTGAAGGTGCTATATGTTCCAATGCCGCCCTTGTTAGGCATTAGCTTGTTCGCATACTCCGAGACCGTTTTAGGAGCTATTCCCTGCACTTTGATATCGGCGGCATTGCCATATAGGTGCTGTGAGTATTTCGCTCCCTTAATAGCGTTATTTCGCGTCACAGTGCGGTATGCGGATGTAATAGTCACGGGTTTGCCAAAATGATCGCGGATTTTCTGCAACACATCCACAAGCTCACTATTAATAAAAATTGGATCGCTACCGTCCTTGCAAGCAAATTCCTTGACTTTGAAATTTGGCGATACTTTCAAATTACCATGTTTCGCTTTTGAATAACAAATCAGCATTATGCTCACCTCAATTTGAGTTTAGCATAATGCTGTTTTTAGTAAATATTAAGAAAATAAAAGAGTGGGCGCGATTTCTCGCGCCCACGGGGATTAACAATTTAGTTATTATGTTTGTTCTACGATTTCTTCTTTTGTTTGTTCTGATGTTTCTTCCTCAATATCAGCTGTCCACACCAACCAAACCATGCCAACCAAAGCAGTAATTATTGCCCAGAGGGCAAATTCGGAAAGTCCTAAAAACAACTTGTCGTTATCACGAAGAAATTCCCAGCCGAAGCGTGTGATTCCAAATAGGAATAACGCCCAAGCCATCGTTCGTCCGTGTGCGTCATAATCTTTTTTTCTTGCCATCGACCAAACAATAGCTGCAATGACAAGTCCGGTTATCGCTTCAAATATTTGTACTGGAAAGAGCTTTTCATTTACCAATGAATCATATATTCCCCAATCCACTTTTAACCAACTGCGACAACAGTCTGCAAACGCACACCCAAATTTTGCAATTCCTAATACAATACAGGGAGCTGGCGCATAAAAATCCAAAATCTTATCGGTCTGCATATTCAGTACCTTGCCATAAAACACAGCAATGGGAGGCACGAATATGAAGATTCGCACAATGTTTTGACCACCAGAGTATCCTGTCACCAAATAGAACAAAAACATCATAGAAAGATAAGCTGTTCCATAGGTTAATGCAATATGTATAAGAGAACGAATACGCTTGAAACTATATTTTGGTGCCAAAAGTACTATATATAGCGCAACGCCTACAAAAGATAATGCATGACAGATTTTATATAGCATTATTAGTTCCTTTTAGTCTGTTCAACTATTGAGTAATTGTGATTATTACCTTTGTTTCCTTGGTAATTCCACCATCTTTATATTTAATTGTAACTGTGTGTTCACCGACACTATCAATACTAGATGTATCATCAATATTGGAATATTCCAAAGGAATCTCTTTTATAGAGCCATCACTATACGTACACTTGATTGTTGCTCCATAAGTGGTGATGCCGTATTCAGTCCAAGAATACAAAGTGTATTCGGTTTTCAAATTGCAAACCTCGACAGAAACAAGCTTAGGTGTTTCGTTTTTATATTCCACAACAGAAACGTTAAAGGTAGTAGTAAATCCGTTGTATGAGACTGTAACGGGTACAGCCTCATTTACAACAGAACTATCAAATCCACTAAAGGTTAATTTTGATATATCGTTAATAAAATATGTTTCTGATTGAGCATTAGTGATTACCTGAACTCTTATGCCTGTTGGATCAAAACTTTCTCCGACATAATATTCCACTCTATTGGGAAGCATTTCAATCGCCAAGCCCATTACTTCCTTGCCCCACGCTTCTTTATCTTTAGCGTTTTGCATAGCAACGGCTATTAAACCGATAGCAATGCCGATAACCACTACAACAGCAAGTACTATAACAGCAATTCTTATCTTCTTCTTTTTGCCAAGAATCATTGCTGTGCCTCCGACGCAGGAGCGTTGAATGCAACGTTCAAGAATGTAAATGTTCCATTACTATTGAAGTGGAAATTATCAGAAGTATAGTAATTAGAGTATGTTGAATAGTTATTGCCATTTGCATCGCTTGCACTTCCGGCAGCATCCTTATAGTTGCCAGTTGTCATAGCAAGATACTCTTGGAAGAGTTTTTGATTAGCAGGAACTGTGTTATCATACATACGAAGATCAACTGTAGGTGTGCTTGAATGTATTCCCTTATAAGCAAGTCCATCTGTCAAACCCATTCCCAAGAACTGAAGTTCAGCATATGATTGTGCAAAAGTGTCTGTATCAGCAGAAACAACAATTGTGGGCTTGCCATAAGCACTGCTACCGTTTACTGTCAATACTTCTTTCTTAATCTCGTTACCGCTTGCATCCTTAACGGTAATTGTGAAGTCATCTCCACTAGTATAACCGCCATCTGGCAAGTTAAATTTATGAGTTGCTATAGTAGCACCTGCAGTTGCACCGTTAGCAAGAGTAATTACTATCGTTCCGTTATCCGTTGTACTAGTACAATCATATTTATCGTTATCATAAGTAAATGTTACCGTTGTTCCCTTTGGTAAAGCATAAGGAGTCTTAAATGTCAAGGTGATGTTCTTATGTTGTCCTGAACAGCCACCAGTATGCTTTTCATCCACTTTAGGAAGAACATAAACACCATAGTATTTATCAATGGAGAGCATATTGGAAGCGACGTATTTTTGATCGGAATTGTTCTTGTCAAAGAACATATAGTTTGTGTACTGTCCGTCTTTATCAGCCATAACTTCATTCCAAGGTTCTTTTACATCCAAAACCTTATATCCCAAATACTCTATTGAAGGCATGGAACTAGTCAATGCAGAACTCATAAAGTTATACTGATTAAAGTTAGCACCTGTATTAACAGTTACCACCTTAGCAGTATCGTTGAACCAGCATGCAATTCCCATACCGATAACGGTTTTGTCTCCTGATTTAACGGGCTGCTGAATGGTCACTACTGTTCCGTTAACAACAAGCTCGCCGCTAATCATATCAATATTTGCATAGCTACCGCCAAAGAATACTGTATCTTTTACAGTTGTCTTTCCTTCAACTCTAAGTGCTGAACGGCAGTTAGAAATATAACAATTTTCTATTTTTGCAACGGATGATTTAGATACTACCGCTGCAGTACCATAGTCTTCCGTTACTCGAGCACCAGCATCGGGATATATTGCACCAAGAACTCTTACGTCTCTAAGTGTACCGTAAAGACCAATTACACCCTGTTTTGCTTCGTGTTCAAATCCATCACTATCGGGATGCTTAATAATACCATTGGAAATATCCATATCAAAGTTATTTCCATAGAAGGTTGCCTCGGAGTAAATAGCGAAGAAACCGTCTTTTGTCATCTTGGCATCACCCGTGAGGTTTCTAAGAAGAACCATGCTAGGACCTGTTACTACTTCAACAACATCCATAGTAGTTGTTCCATCCGCATTAATAGATACGGGAGTACCGTATACAACTCTTTGATAGCTTGTAGAAATAGTTTGCTGTGTACCAACCACATCGGTAACATTACCGTCTTTATCTATTTTAGTTGTGTAGTTCTTTGTATATGTTATCCAGTTAAATTGTGTAGCATATTTAGATGTAATATCGCTATATGTTCTAATGTTCCAACCCTCAACTACATTAAGAGTGATGTCATTGGAAACACGAACACCGTCAGCAAATACTGTTACACAACAAGTACCTGTGTTATTAAAGTCAAGAATAGGTGTATTTTCCCATCCTTCTACACTTGTGTCAATAGTAATGTTGTTTGCTACAATATTAAGTTCGCCGGGCTGTGCATTTGCTGGGTCAGGCAACTTAAAGCGCTTGCTAAATTCAGTTTGACCGCTCTGCAAAGGCTTATAGACAACAACTGTCAATTTGCCTATGTTGGTAAGATCAACGCCCTTTTTAGCTGTGAACAAATCAGCAAATGTTACCAAGTTGTTATCATATTCAACTAATCCATTAACATCAGTTGCATTTGCAACAGTAGTTGTATGAATCACACTGCCGGAACCAACTTCTTTATTGTTTGTTCCTGTGTAACCAAATACATACTTATCACCGTTATACATTGAAACTGTAACAGTTTTCTTCAAATACTGACCTACTGTTATTGTAAGATCAATTGCATTGTATGCATCATTGCCAGCTGTATATGTGAGCTTAGAAAAATCAGGATTAACACTCAATGCTGCGTTGTTTGAAACAATGCTAATGGTTTCATCTAATTTTACTTTTGAATCTCTATGGTTATAGTCAGGATTGCTAACTACTACATCATATACGTTGGTAGTTAAACTATCCTTATCTGTTGTTCCGTAAATGAATGCTACTGCACTATTCCAATCGTCACCACCAAGTGTAACGTCTTTATCTGTAAGACGAACAACACGGATAGTATATTTCTTAGAAAGATTTTCACTAGCTACAGCTCTAGCTGTCAATTCAATCTGATTGATTGCGGGAACTTTTCCTTCAACCGCTTTCAATGTCAACTTACCATCCTTAAAATCAACGCAACCGGAATAATCAACATCATTTCCTTCCGCATCTTTATCACCTAAAACTACAACATCCCAGTCGATTTCTTCGGAAACAACGGGCATTCCTTCAACTGAACCCTTGAAATCACTTACGATAACGTCAAATGTTCCGCCATCCCAAGCAATATCTGCTTTTGTTTCACTAGCATCAAATTTTTCTGCATTGTCATGTGATACAGAAACCTTGAAGTCTGTTACTTGGTTTTTAGCACTAATAGGATACGATTCACCTTCAATAGTAATTGTTGTACCCTCGGAGTTGATTTCAATTACAACGTTTTGGTTTGTTACAAATGTTGCACCTTCAACTTTAATACCGATCTCAACCGTATCAGAAATATCTTCTGCATTCTTATTGATCTTGATTGTTACGCTATATTTATCCGTTTCGCCCTCTGCTGTTGTTACTTTTTCATTTGCAACATTAGCAAAGTTAGGAGAAATGTAAGTAACATCCTTGGGAAGTTCAATTACATATTCCTTCTCTGTATCAGTGGGTGTAAAAAGAGGATATTCGTCGCCAATGGTTACGCTATCGTCAGCATCCAAACCAACCTTATTACCAGCAACTATATATTCATTCTTTTGACCTTCTTCATTCTTTGTTGCTTCAGGCTGAATAACAATAGCATTGTGCTCTACGGAATTGCCGTTTTTATCAGTATTAGCAACAACATAGTTACCCTTTTCAGTAACGAATGTTGTGGTTTCAATCAAGTAAGCAAAACCGGGGATGGTTGCCTTGTTTTCGTTTACCATTGCCTGAGCATCGTCATAAAGCTTCTGCAAATCTTCCTTAGATGTAACCTCGTTATATCTCTTGAGAAGTTTTGCCCAATCACTTTCTGTTTCTACCAAGCAGTAACGACCGTCTTCCTTAGTAAAACAGTTGCTAGGAGACAAGTAGTTGGGTTTGCCAGCTGCGGCGGGTTTAAGAAACGCCTCAAAACCAGTGGGGGCATCTACTGCATCTTTGTCATGAAGAAGTACATACTTTTGTTCATGCCAGTCAAAATAGAAGTGATAGCCATACTGTTCTGATTGAGCAACAAGAATATTCAAACCACAATCCTTAAGGATGTAATCTGTAATCTCAGTTACGTTATCAGGAGTAACGCCGTCCTTCTGCAATTTCTCATAGTAAGGGCCTTTTGAGTCAGCCTTTACAGCGATAAGAAATTGGTTAAGCTGAGCTGCGATGTTTTGGTCATTAGATACGGTTGCTCTTTCAATGAAAGAAGTGTATCCAACAACGGAAACTGTTGCGAGAATTGCGAGAATCGCAATTACAACAAGCAACTCAACGAGGGTAAAACCCTTCTTTGTGTTGTTTTTCATTACTTTTTTCCTCCGTAATGTTTTTTATTTTTTGTTTTTTGGTCTATATGTAAACGCGGTGAAACACACCGTGATTTACTTCTTATATCTGTTTTTCCAGCAAACGGGACAGTTTGTGCCGTTCTTTTTGGTGCGAGCGTAAACAATCGCTTCCCACTCGTGCCCCTCGGAACACTTCCACCACACTTTTTTACGGTAGTTTTTAGAAATCTCGGTGGGCTTCAAGTCGCCGTTCTTCTCGTAGTTCCACTCGGCAGCCACCTCAGGAACCGTCGTTGCGAGGTCGTTAAAGCCGAGCCAAATCTTGTGATTAGTGCAATACGGACAAACAGCTTTGTTGTATTCCGTTCGTGATTTCACCGTCGCTTGCCAAGTATGACCAAGCTCACACTTCCACCACACGAGTTCTCTGCTTCCGCACCTTACTTTATCTGGGGTGAGTTCGTTCAACTCGTAGCACCACTGAGCCGCAATTTCGGGATGGAGCGCGGTAAGATCACTTTCACCCGGAAAGGCGAGTCTGCCCGAACAACATGGGCAACCTGTATAGCCCTCTTTCGTGGACGTTACGGTTTGCACTCTGCCCTGCCAAGAATGTCCTTTCTCGCACTTCCACCAAACCTTTTTGTGGGAAAATTCTGAAACTTCTTCGGGTGTGATATCCGTGTTCTTTTCAAAGTCCCATAGCCACAGCACGTCGGGGCGAGTTGTTGCCAAATCATTATAACCGGGAAGAATTTTTCTACCCGTACAATAGGGGCAACCATAACCGTTATACGTTCTAGAAGGAACCATAGCCTCGAAGCGATGCCCTTTTTCGCAGATCCACCAAGCTTTTTTATTGACAGTGTAGCCGTCGGTTTCAAGGGAAATATGGGTGTTGGATTCAAAGTCCCACTCTTTCAGAAGTTTGGGGTGATCTTCAAACCATTTACCCAATGTAGTAATTGATTTCATAACTCCCTCACTCTCTGAAAATTTTGAAAGTTCATACAATATGTTATAGTACGAACATTTTACGCGGGTATTATAACATACTTTTCCGCTTTTGTCAACATTTGTTGAGAAATCTCTTGATATAAATGCATCAAAATGACGATTTTTATCAAATTTCGTGCAAAATTAACAATAAAAATTATATCAGTATAAGAAGTACCCTCAAGCGAATTGCTTGAGGGTACTATGTTGTCCACACCACACGACTGATTGCGAGGTCGGGGGTGATAGATTAATTTGTTTTAATTATTCGCCGTCGCCTTCGCCTGCGCCGGGTGCGGGAGCGGGTGTTTCTGTCTTAAATTCGATTTCGATTTCCCAAGAAGCTTCGCCGCCGTCAGCAGTTTTGAAAACAAGCGCACCGTCCTCATATGTGAGTGTGCCCGTGCCAATTGCCTGCTTGATATCAGCGTTAGCAGCCAATGCAGCCTCAAACTCTGCTTCTGTTACATTGCAAGTATAATCGTCTGTTGTCTTAGTAAGAACAACGTCTTCAGATACTTCAAACTTGTTGTCAGCCAAGAGGTCAGATTTAATGTAAGTTTCAATTGTGTGCAATGTTGTTTCAGCGTTGGAATCCTTAGCGCTGTCGATGAAAGATGTGTAACCAACTACGGATACTGTAGCGAGGATTGCAAGAATAGCAATAACAACGAGCAATTCAACAAGGGTGAAACCCTTCTGTGTGTTTTTCATAAGAATTTTCTCCTTAATTTTTCTTTTTTGATTTTTTGTTTTGTCTTTTTGTTTTGTGCAATCAAACAAGTGTATTAAGGGAAAGCAGCGACACTCAGGCGAATTTCATTTTCGTCGATATCGTTGTTTTCTCTTAAAAATTCAGAATATTCTGAACTTTTTACGAGTGCATTATACACCCATTTCAAAGAATTGTCAACTACTGTTGAGAATAATTGGCATTTTATCCAAAATTTAGGTGGTGTTTTGTTGCAAATTGTATATTTTAAGAATAAAAAAAGCACCACAAGGATGCTTTAATATCAACTTCATTAAATTTATGTAAAAAACCGAGTGCTGATTCCGATGCTCCAAAGGAGCAATAGTCCGTCTCTCCAAAGGAGATGCTAACTCTGTCACTCGGGAGATTTTTTATAGAATACTAAATTTATCGTATGTTTGTCCGTCGTCATCTTCAAAATCAAATCCGTATGATTTCCACACAGTAACGACGTTTGAAAATTCCGCATCCACAGTCATACCGCTGTCGTTGTCCTGTAGCCTTCCCTTTGGTCGTCTTATTCTGAAATATACGGGAGAATATTTATTAGTATCAGTTCTACCATTGTGAAACAAATCTCGAAGTCCAATATCATCATCATTCTCGATGTGTATGGTAATAAAGCGCTTATCTAAATCATTCTCCGTAATGACATATTCTTTGAACCTGCGGAGCTTTTGTCTGCGCCTATATTCATTGCCACGGCATCCGGGGTAAGTTTTCTTGCTACACATTTGTATGGCATCGCCAACCTTAAGAGGCCCACCGCCGACTATCTCAACTGTGAAATGTAGTCCGAGCTTGTTGCCTTTGTACTGTGTGCCGTTTATAGTAAAACTCTCTCCCGTAGAGTGTACTATGCCGTAGCCGGATAAACCTGCAAATCGTATCTGAGGCATACCCGTTGAACTACCACCGCTTGCATTAAGACTATCCAATTTCGCCTTATCGGTAGGACTCATTAAGCCCGCGGTGGAGCTTGTGGCGACGGATTTTGAAGCATATTTTGCGGATAGTGCCGTTCCCCCCTCCGTGATAGAGCCTTTAACTGTTAACGCACCCGGTGTTGTAACGTTTCCGCTTGAGTCAAACGCTAACGCTTTTGCGGATGTTGGCCCGACGTACATAATATCGTTGGCAACTTGAAAATAGTACGGGGTTAATTGATTGCCACTCGAATCAACAGCTTGTAAACCTACCAAAGGATTGCCAACGCCCGTCAGCATAATACGCCCTTTTCCCGTTGCAGTAGCTGATGTACCGCCTACGACAAGACCGCCTGCAATACTTTGAACGCCTGTGTTATTTTTATCAAGCCGTGTGTCTGCAAGCTCGTTGATTGCGCCAACAATAGTTTGATCGGTGGTTTGAAGCCCGTAATCAGTTGATTTTTGAAAGGTATAAAACATCGTTTGAAATGCGCCGAGTGTCATACCTGTCCAATCGGTCGTGTTGGATATGACACTCATA
>JAEIGA010014809.1_pt1 | contig 11871 bp, 11 predicted proteins | sample 9270691 | NCBI WGS metagenome assembly JAEIGA01 (sample SAMN17057246, study PRJNA624740) | gut metagenome | biome: biome; isolation source: fecal sample | host: Bos grunniens | place: China: Xizang | collected 2019
AGCACTTTGATGGTGTTCGAGGTGCCGGCGCGGCCGTTGACCGAACCGCCGGTCAGGACGACGGTATCGCCCTCCTGCAGGTCCAGCGCGATGACGGTCTGTTCCATCGCCTCATAGAACATGACTTCGACCGACTCGTAGTTTTTCGAGAGCATCGGGAAGACGCCCCAGCTGAGGTTCAGCTTGCGCCAGACCTTCTTGTCCGTGGTGCGCCCGACGATCGGGATGGGGCTGCGGAACCGGCTGACCATGCGGGCCGTCTGACCGGAAATGGAGGAGACGACCAGCGCCTTCGCGTCGACGTCGACCGCCATCTGGCAGGCGGCGTGGGACAGCGCGTCCATGTTGCCGCGGATCTTGAATCCCGTGCGGTTGAAGGTCTTCTCGAAGTCGATGTGTTCTTCCGTGTTCTTGCAGGCGTCGGACATGACGCGGACGGCTTCGACCGGGTGCTGGCCCGCGGCGGTCTCGCCGGAGAGCATGACCGCGGAGGCGCCGTCGTAAACGGCGTTCGCCACGTCGGAGATCTCCGCCCGGGTGGGACGCGGGTTCTGGATCATGCTCTCGAGCATCTCCGTCGCCACGATGACCCGTTTGCCGAGCTTGCGGCACTTGGACATGAGCAGTTTCTGGATGGACGGGACCTCCGCGAAGGGGATCTCGACGCCGAGGTCGCCGCGGGCGACCATGATGCCGTCCGCCACATCGCAGATGGACGCGACGTTGTCGACGCCGGCGCGGTTCTCGATCTTCGCGATGATCTCGATGTCCTTGCCGCCGTTCTGGTCGAGGAACGTCCTCATCGCCTGGACATCGTCCTTGGTGGAGACGAAGGACGCGGCGATGAAGTCCACGTCGTGCTCGATGCCGAAGAGCAGGTCTTCTTTATCGTGATCCGACAGGAACTCGCCGTGCATGACGTGGTTCGGGAAGTTCATCGACTTCTTGTTGGACAGGACGCCGCCGCACACGACCGTGCAGATGGCCTCCGTGTCAGTCAGTTTGTCGACGGTGCAGACGACCAGACCGTTGTTGACGAGGATGGTGTCCCCCACCGACAGTTCGTTGATGAGGTTTTTATAGCTGACCGACACCCGGGTGTTGTCCCCGAGGAAGTCGTCGGTCGAGAACGTGAACTTCTGACCGTCTTCGAGCGTGACCCGGCGGCCGTCGAACTCGCCGATGCGGTATTCGGGGCCCTTCGTGTCGAGCATGATCGGGATAGGAGCGTTCAGCTCTTCCCGGACGCGTTTGATGCGGGCGATGCGCTCTGCGTGGTCTTCATGGGTGCCGTGAGAAAAGTTCAGACGGCAGACGTCCATGCCTTCCGCAAACAGATGCCGGAGAACGTCGTCGTTATCGCAGGCGGGACCGACGGTCCCGATGATCTTTGTTTTTCGCATAGAGTTACCTCCTCTAAAAAAGCCACCTTTTCCTGTTACTTGAAAAGGTGGCTCCAGTATACTCGTTTTCCGGGGAATGTAAAGAGCGGGATTGTGAAAAAAAGTGTCCCGGTTTACTCTTCCGCCGGCTCTTCGGCGTCTTCCGCCGGTTCCTGCTTTTTCGGGTTGACGATATCTCTCCAGTCGAGGTCGCCTCTGGCGAGCGAATGGATGAGCGCTTCCGCCGTGGCGATGTTCGTGGCCACGGGGACATTGTGGACGTTGCAAAGACGGAGCAGGTCCGCTTCGATGGGTTCCATGGGCTTCGGGTTCAGCGGATCGCCAAACATGAGAAGCAAGTCGATCTCATTGCAGGCGACACGGGACGCGATCTGCTGTTCGCCGCCCTGGTCCCCGCTCAGGAAACTCTGGATCTTGAGACCGGTGGCCTCGGATACGACTTTCCCTGTGGTACCGGTTGCACACAGATTGTGCTGGCTCAGGATGCCCGCGTAAGCGATGCAGAACTGAGTCATGAGTTCTTTTTTGACGTCGTGTGCAATGATAGCGATGTTCATCCGGCACGCTCCTTTCCTGGGACATTATCGAAGTTATTTTAACACAAAACAGAGGTTGTCTCAATATTGTATTGTAAGAAAGTGCCAAAAACACATCATTTTTGGCACTTTGCATTTGATGTTTTCCATAGTTTTTGCCGTTCGGCTGCGTTTTTCCGCTCCCGGACCGGGTCTGACTAGGTCAGGAGCTCGCCGTACGGCTGGACCGTTCCCTCGTTCTCCTTCGGGGAGAAGTAGTAGTCGTAGATGTCCGCGGCGACGACGGCGGTCAGGGCACCGGAGTCGGCGGTCTCGACGACGACGGCGACGGCGATCTCCGGGTCCTCGTAAGGCGCGTAGGAGATCAGGAAACCGTTGTTGCCTTCGACTTTCTTGCCGTCGATGAGCTTGACGACGTCGGACGTACCGGTCTTGGCGGCCGCTCTGACCGGCAGGTCGGAAAACGCGGACCGGCAGAAGCCGATGGTGCCGACTTTCAGCATGCCTTCGCGGACGAGCTGCAGCGTATGCTTTGAGATGTCGAGCGTCTGGGCCACTTCGGGCTGGGTCTGCTGAAGGGTCGTCTTGAAGTCGGCCGTCTTGATGGAACGGACGAAATGAGGCGTGTAACGGGTGCCGCCGTTGGCGATGGTCGAGACGTAGTTCGCGAGCTGGAGCAGCGTGAACTGGTTGTCGGACTCACCGATGGCGGTCGTGATGACGTCACCGGCGTACCAGGTGCCGCCCGCGGCTTTCCGCTCTTCGGGGCTCGACACGTGGCCGGTGGCTTCGGGGATCTCGACGCCGGTCTTCTGACCGAGGCCGAATTTCGTGGCCCACTCGTCGATGCGCTCGATGCCCATCTTCCGGCCGGTCTCGTAGAAGAAACAGTTGCAGGAGACGTTGATGGCGTCCGTGACATTGTTGGTGCCGTGAGCGGTGTGGTGGGCGCAGTAGAACGTGTGGTCAGAGTAGTAGGTGTAGGCGCCGTTGCAGTTCCATGTGAACTGGTCGTCGATGATGCCTTCCTCCAGCGCCGCGATGGCGGTGCAGGGTTTGAAGGTGGAACCGGGCTCATAGGTACTCATGACGGCGCGGTTCCAGAGGGGAGCCGTTTCGTCCTCGGCCCATTCCGAGTACTTCTCTTTCCATTCGTTGTTGTCGTAGGTGGGGTATGTGGCGCAGGCGAGGATCTCTCCCGTGTGGACGTCTTCCACGACGACGGCCGCGGCGCACTTTCGGGCAGCCGAGATGTTGAGGGAGTCGACGCGTTTCTTCAGCGCGTCCTGCGCGACCTTCTGCAGGTTTTTATCGAGGGTCAGGATGACGGCGTTGCCCTGTTCCGGCATGGTCGTGTAGGTGTTGACCGTGTTGCCGTTCTCGTCGATGGTGACGGTCTCGGTGCCGCGGGAACCGCGCAGCTGGTCTTCCAGCGCGAGTTCCAGGCCGGAACTGCCGTAGACGTCTGAGATAGTGTAGGCGTTGCGGGTGAGTTCGTCGATCTCCTGCTTGCCGGAGGCGTTGTCGATGGCCTCTTCCAGTTCCTTTTTCTTCTCGTCATACTTCTCCGCGGTGATGCCGGAGACGCGGCCGAGGATGTGGGGGGCCAGCGTGCCGTCCACATATTCGCGATAGGTCTCGCCCTCGTTCTGGACGCCCTTGTAGAAGTTCTTGTTTTCCATGATGATGGTGACAAGATCGGTCGGGACATCTTCCGCGAAGGTGTAGGGGTAAGAGGTGTTGAACGTGTTGCGGAGCATCTCGATCTGGACCGAGGCAAGGCTCCTTGCGTCTTTCTTCGAATAGGCCTCGAGGCCGTACCGCTTGATGAGCGCGTCCATGCAGTTCTCTGCCGTCGCGTACTCATTGAGGTTCAGGACGTCCTTCGACTTGAGCCATTTGAGGTAAGCCGCGTTCTCGTCCTTCTTTTTGAAGACGTAGTTCCCGGTCTTCTTCGAGACCTTGATGGGAAGTTTGTCGATGTATTCGACGCCGTTCGCTTCACAGAGCTGGATGAGCGAGATGATGATCTCATTGCGCTTTTCCTGGTCTTTCGGGAACGCCGTCGCGTTGAACATGATGGAGTTGCCCTGGCGGCTCGACACCAGGACCGACCCGTTGCGGTCGAGGATCTCTCCGCGGGCCGCGTCGATGGTCCGCGTGTAGGCGCCGAGGGTGCCGGCATTCGCGCCGGAGATGAGAGTGGACCAGATGAGCACGCCGATGAGCGCCAGCGCCGCTAACACGACGATGACGTTATAGATGGCACTGCGGGTCTTGGAAATGCCCATCGTTTTCCCTCTCTTTCCGGATAGATTTCAGTTACCGGAGTTCCGCGAAGCCTCTCGCCATGGAACTCTTCGGGTAGCGTTCGCGGATGTATCTCATGAATCGCCGCAGGATCACATAGAACAGTGATGTGAAGACGAAGCTGTACAGCGCGGACGGCAGGTAGTAGGTGATGTAGGTGAAGGCCCCCTCGTCGACGCCCCGGAGGACGACGAAGCACAGCCAGTGCAGCGTGACGTACAGGAGGATGACCAGCGCGCTCAGGATGTTGGCGGTCCACAGGTTGTTCCGCATGAGGTAATTCATGAGGAGCCCGACTCCGGTGGAACTCAGCAGGAAGAAGATGGCGTTGAAGCCGTCGAGATGAGCGGCGGAGACATCCCACAGGACGCCCGCGAAGAGGCACAGCATGGTGGCCGGCAGGTTGTGCAGGAACATGGCGATGCACACCGTCAGCGGCAGGAGCAGGAAGCAGTGGGCCCCCATGATGGTCGGGAACATGTGGGGCGTGTTCTGCAGCAGATGGCAGAACAGGATGAGCGCCACAAAGACCACGTTGGTCCAGAGCTTGTGCTTCTGTTCGTTGGAGAGCGGCCGGCGCTGCCGTTTTACGGGGCCGGTCTGTGACTGCCGGGTGCGGCTGTCAAAGGTGATGCGTTCCTTCATTCGTTGCTCGCCTCCGTCGTGGCACGTCCGCTGGTGGTACGGAAGGTGGTCACCGGACGGGTGGTCGTGGTGCGGCGGGCGGTGGTGGAGGACGTCGTCTCACCGGCCGAGGTGGACTCGGTGGAGGCGGCGGCATCGGTCGTGGCGCGGTTCGGGTTGGACTGGACTTCAGGAGAGTCGGCGTCCGCGCCTTCGGCGCCATCGTCGTAGGTAGCGGCGACGCCCTGGCCTTCGAAGCCGATCATGATGAGCGCTTCGGTCAGCTGGGTGACGTCGATATTCGGTTCGATGACCGCGTAGGCGGAAATGTCTTTTTCGTCGTTCTGGATCTCACGGACCGTGCCGATGATGAGGTCTCTCGGGTAGATGCCGCCGACACCCGCGGTGGCGATGACGCTGCCCTTCGAGACTTTCGTCTTCCGGTCGAGGCCGGAGAGCCGGCAGAAGCCCTTCTTCACGATGTCCGCGTCGTTCGTGATGTAGCCGCTCTCGCGGGTGCGGACCTCGTAGGCGGAGATGGAGATCTTCGGGTCGAGGATGGTGGAGACGACGCAGTAGGTCGGGGCCACTTTGGTGACGACGCCGACGAGCTGTCCATCGCCGTAGATGACCGGGTCATCCACTTTGACGCCGGACACGGAGCCTTTGTTGAACACGAAGGTCGTGAAGTTGTTCGCGGAGTCCTTGCCGATGACCGTGGCCGAGATGACCTGGTAGTCCGGGTGCTGTTCCCGGATGCCGAGGAAGTTCTCGTAGCTCTCGAGTTTCTGTTTGGTCTCCTCGTAGTCCGCCAGCTGCTTCTGTGCGCTGATGACTTTGCCTTCGAGGTCGTCGATCCGCTTCTCATAGGTCGAGGACCGGGTGAAGAAGTGGCCGATGTTCGAAAAGCCGTTGCCGAGGACAGACGTCACACGGGACAGCGGCTGGGTCACCGTGCCGGCGGTCGCGGAGAGCGGGGAGCTCTTGCTGCCGAGCACAGCGGCGAGGATGAGAAAAATGATGAGGATGCCCAAAATGACGGCGAGGATCTTGAACCACAGCGTCTTGACAAACCCTTTCACGTGCATTCAACCTTTCGGTGCATAAATAGTCGGAAAAAGGGACTCCGCGGGGGAGGTCCCTTTTTGTGTTCCTGTTTCGTTTCGGCGATTTACTCGTCGTAGTTCTTGGTGCTGGTGAGGCTCAGCATGTCGTTCTCGAGGCAGACACCGGTGCCGTCGACCACGCAGTCGAGCGGGTTCTCTGCCACGAGGACCGGCATTTTGGTCTCGGCGGAGATGAGCCGGTCGAGGCCTCTCAGCAGCGCGCCGCCGCCGGTGAGCATGATGCCCTGGTCGATGATGTCCGCCGCCAGTTCGGGCGGGGTCTTCTCGAGGGTGGTGCGGATGGCGTCGAGGATCTGGTTGACGGAGTCGGCCAGCGCCTCGCGGACCTCTTCGGACGTGACTTCGATGTTCTTCGGAAGACCGTCGACGAGGTTGCGGCCCTTGACGTCGATGGCGCCTTCGCCTTCGTAGGGGAAGGCGGAGCCGATCTTGATCTTGATCTCCTCAGCGGTGCGCTCACCGATGAGCAGGTTGTACTTCTTCTTGATGTAGGCGATGATGGCGTCGTCGAAGGAGTCGCCCGCGACACGCGCGGAGCACGAGGTGACGATGTCGCCGAGGGAGATGACCGCGACTTCCGCGGTACCGCCGCCGATGTCGACGACCATGGAACCGGCCGCTTCCGCGACGGGGAGACCGGCACCGATGGCGGCTGCCATGGGCTCCTCGATGAGGGAGACCTGGCGGGCGCCGGCGCTGCGGGCAGCGTCATGCACGGCGCGGCGTTCGACCTCGGTGACGCCCGAGGGGATGCAGATCATGACGCGGGCCTTGTTGAACTTGGAGTTCAGCATGGCTCTGCGGATGAATTCTTTCAGCATGTCTGCGGTGATATCGAAATCGGCGATGACGCCGTCCTTCAGAGGACGGACCGCGGTGATGGAACCGGGGGTACGGCCGATCATTTCTTTTGCTTCTGCGCCAACGGCAACGACCTTGTTCGGGGTGGAGCGCACGTCGACGGCGACGACGGAGGGCTCGCGGATGACGATGCCCTTGCCCTTGACGAAGACGAGCGTGTTGGCGGTACCAAGGTCGATACCAATGTCCTGAGTGAATAACATGTTTGAGAGACTCCTTTCGAGGGTCATATTTGGAGAAGACGGGAGCCGTGTCCCGACGGGTTTCGAGACTGCTCCACTATACTTTAGTATTATATAACAGAGGCCACGGGGATTCCATTGTAAAAAACGCTAAAGCTTTTGCACACTTTTTCAACACTTTTTCAACAATCCGCAGGGGCACTTTTTCTGCATATCTACATGTTGTGGTGGGCGATTTACCGCGCCACAATGTCGTGCTTCCGGAGCGCACGGTACACCCGCGCCGCCGGCAGCCCGACGACGGTCTCGTAGTCGCCCCGGATGCCCTCGACGAGGACGCGGCCGAGGCCCTGGATGCCGTACGCGCCGGCCTTGTCCATCGGCTCGCCGGTCCGGACATACCAGTCGATCTCTTCCTCGGTCAGGTCAAAGAACGTGACCTCGGTCGCCTCGACAAAGGTCTCGTTCGAGACGATCTCATCCCGCTCGTTTTTCTCGACGAGCGCGACGCCGGTGTAGACGACATGGGTCCTGCCGGACAGCGAGCGGAGCATGGCTCTCGCATCTTCTTCGTCGGTCGGTTTTCCCATGACTGCGTCGTTCAGGGCCACTACTGTGTCGGAGCCGAGGAATACGGTCGGCGCGTCGACGGAGGTCGCCTCCGCCGCGGCCGTCGCCTTCCCGAGCGCCAGTGCCTGAACGCCCTCCGGGGGCTTCTCGAGCGACACCTGACTCTCGTCGAAGTCAGCGGTTTTGACGTCAAATGAATAGCCTAGATCGGTGAGGATCTCCCGACGTCGCGGAGAACCGGAGGCTAAAATCAATTTCATTGCTATCATCCTTTTTCGCGCTTCAATGGGTTCCGTCGAAAGAGGCCGCCGAGCCACTTGCCATCCCGAACCGCGCGCCCTCCCGCAGGTGCTCTGGGCTTTCCCCCAAGCGTCTCTGCGGCACTCATTTCTCCTCCCCGTGACAAGCAGGGTAGAAGCGCGAAAACTAAATCTTCTTTTCGTCCAGTTTTCCGAGGTTCAGGAGGTCCTTGTACTTGAGGACCGCCATGGCGGTCTTGGAGTCGCGGATCTCGTTGTCGTAGATCATCTCGAGGGCGTTCGTGAACGAGACGCGTTTCACGTTCAGGAACTCGTCGTCGTCGAGCTCCTGTCCGACGTCGGACAGGCCACAGGCGGCGTACAGGCGGATGATCTCGTTGGTGTAGCCGGGGCTCGGATAGTCCCAGCCGAGGTCGAACCATTCGGTGGCGACCATGCCGGTCTCTTCCCGCAGTTCGCGCTTCGCCGCCTCGAAGGGGTCCTCCCCCGGCTCGAGTTTGCCGGCGGGCGCCTCGAGGACGTCTTCCATGTAGGGGTACCGGAACTGCTCGACGAGCAGGACCGTGCCGTCCGACTGAACGGGCAGGACGCATACGCCGCCCGGGTGCTCGACGACTTCACGGCCCCGTACATCGCCGTTCGGCATGAGAGCGTCATCGTTGCGGACCGTCAGGATGCGGCCGCGGAACACATAGACTTTTCGAATGGTTTTTTCTTTCGTTTCCATACTGTGACTCCGTTGGAAAAAAGGGGCACCGACCGAGCCGGTACCCCTCTGTTTATCTGGTTTGAGCGTAACGCCTCAGTCCTCGTACTCGACTTCGAACTCGAGTTTCTCGTGGCACTTCGGGCATTCGATGCCGCCCTGAGCAAGGACGCTGTCATCGATGAACATGACGTGGCCGCAGGACGGGCACTCGACTTCGTAGGTGTCCTCTTCCGGCTCCGCTTCGCGCTCGACGACTTCTTCGACGGGCTCTTCGACGACGGGTTCTTCGACGACCGGCTCTTCTTCCGGCCATGCGACTGCGGCGGCAGCGGCGGCAGGAGCGGCTTCTTCGAAGATGGATTCTTCGGCAGCGGCAGCTTCCGCGGCCTCGGCCTCGGCGACGACTTCGTCGGCAGCGGCGAAGATGGCGTCGTCATCGAGTTCTTCTTCCTCGACGGGGGCTTCCTCTTCGACGGGAGCTTCCTCTTCGACGGGAGCCTCTTCGATGATCTCCTCGACGGGAGCTTCTTCCTCGACCGCCGGCTCTTCGATGACGTCTTCTTCGACTTCCTCTTCGACCGTGTCTTCCTCTGCCTCTTCCGGAGCTTCGTCAGACGTGTAGACGACTTCGAACGCCTCGTCTTCGGCATCCAGATCGTCGAACTCCTCTTCCGTGAGCTCTTCGATTTCAAAGCCTTCGAACAGGATGGCTTCGAGGTCCCCAAGGTCCATGTCGATCTCATCGACGCGGTCGGTCATCTCTTTGAGATCGGTCGCGTTCTGATCGATGGCGGCAACGATCTCGTCAAATGTCTCGATGATACCTTTGAGCAGCTTATTCTCTGCATTGGCAGCGTCGAGGTCGAGCCCTTCTTCCAGGCCTTTCAGGTAAGCAACTTTTTCAGACAGTTTCATGTCGGGGTCCTCTCTTTCTACAAACTTATGCACGGCCCATGTACTCGCCGGTACGGGTGTCGATCTGAATGACTTCGCCCTCGTTGATGAACAGTGGGACGCGGACTTCAGCACCGGTCTCGACGGTAGCGGGTTTCAGCGTATTGGTTGCGGTGTTGCCGGCAAGGCCGGGCTCTGTGTGAGTGACTTCCAGTTCGACGAAGTTCGGGCAGTTCAGACCGAAGACTTTGCCCTTGTAAGAGAGGACCTGGCAGGTCATGTTCTCCTTGACGAACTTGAAGGCATCCGGAAGGTCGGACTCATTGATCGGGACCATATCGAAGGTCTCAGGGTCCATGAAATAGTAAAGGTCTCCGTCCGCATAAGAGAAGTCCATGTCTTTTCTCTCGATGAACGCGGTGGGGAACTTTGCGCTCGGGTTGTAGGATTTTTCCGTGATGGAACCGGTGATGACGTTCTTGGTCTTGGTACGGACGAACGCCGCGCCTTTACCGGGTTTGACGTGCTGGAATTCGACGACCTGAAGGACCTGGCCGTCCTCTTCAAAAGTGACACCGTTTCTGAAATCACCTGCAGAAATCATAGTGGTAAACCTCCAAATTGATGCTGATCATATATCAAGATTATTATTTATTTTACAGTACTACAAGGTCTTTGGTCAAGTGGCAGAAGTTCTTGTGCCCGCCGGCTGTAACGAGCACCATATCTTCGATGCGGACGCCGAATTTTCCGGGCAGATAGATGCCCGGTTCGACCGTAACGACCGTGTTTTCGCGGATGGTCTCTTCGGACTTCGGACCCGCGAACGGGTGCTCGTGGATCTCGACACCGACCCCGTGACCGGTGCTGTGCCCGAAGTACTCTCCGTACCCCGCTTCGGCGATGACGTCGCGGCAGGCCTTGTCGAGGTAAAACGCCCCGATGCCCGGTCTCACATAGTCGAGACCCGCCTGCTGCGCCCGTTTGACGGTCTCGTAGACGTTGACCATCTCCTCCGTCGGCTGACCGACGGCAAACGTGCGGGTGCAGTCCGAATGGTACTGGTCGTAAATCGCCCCGAAGTCGATGGTGACGAAGTCGCCGGACTCGACGAGCTTCTCTCCGGGAACACCGTGGGGCTTCGACGAGTTGGCGCCGCTGACCACGATGGTGTCGAACGAGATGCCGTCGGCGCCGAACTTGCGCATGAGGTACTCGAGCTCGTTGGCAAGGTCCCGCTCCGCCACACCGGGTTTCAGGAGGTGGAGGAGTTCGTCGAGCGCTTTTTCGGCGATGTCCTGCGCTTTCTGCATCTTTTCGACTTCCGCCCCGCACTTGACCTCCCGGAGTTCGTTCGCCAGCGTGTCGAGCCGGTTCGAGACGTTGAAGGAGTAGGTCGGGAGCATCTTGCGCCACTTGTTCAGTTCGGCCAGGGTCATGCGTTCGGACTCGACGAGGATCTCCGTACAGTTGTGTTTCTGGAGAAGGTCGAAGACCTGCTGATAGATCTGATCTTGCAGGAGGACCTGCGCCTCCGTGACGGTGTTCGAGGCAGCCTCGAAATACCGGCTGTCCGTGATGAACGCGCTCTCCTCCGGCATGACCAGAAGGGTGCCGTTCGAGGACGGGAAGCCGGTGAAATAGAGGCGGTTCTCCTCACTCAGAATGAGCGCCGCCTGTGTCGATTTCAACTGAGAAGCGAGTTGTGCGATGTTCATGGTGTCGTGTGTTCCTTTCGTTGTTCAGCGGTCAGTCCCACCGTTCCGAGACCCGTTGCTCGAGCCTGCGTTTGACGAGGAAGAAGCCTTCCCTCCGGTCCGCCTCATAGGGCTCGACCCAGATGCTTTTGCACCCCGCAAGGTTCGCCCCGAGGATGTCCGTGAAAAGCTGGTCTCCGAGCATGACTGTTTTCCCGGGAAGTGTACGGAGTCTGAAAGCCGCACGGAAGTAACCGAAGGGGGCGGGCTTCGCCGCCATCCCGACGACGGGGATGGCATACCGGTCCGCGAGGACCTTCGCCCTTTTCGTCTTCGCGTTCGAGAGGAGCAGGACTTTGAGCCCCGCGGCCTTCATGGAACGGACCCAGTCTTCCGTGCCCGGAAGCGGGTCGGTGGTGAGGTCGTGGGAGGAGGTGTTGTCGGCGTCGATGAGGACGGCTTTACAGCCGAGCGCCCTTACCGTGGCCGGCGTGACCTCTGTCAGAAGACGGCATTTTGCGTCGGGTTTCAACAGTTTCATAGGGACCACCTCAAAAAGAAACCGGCCGCAGGGGCTCCCTGCAGCCGGTATAAGTTCAAAACTTATTTGTATTTGCGCTTGCGAGCTGCCTCTGATTTTTTCTTGCGCTTGACAGACGGCTTCTCGTAGTGCTCTCTTTTGCGAACCTCTTTGATGA
>JAEIGA010014810.1_pt1 | contig 11869 bp, 12 predicted proteins | sample 9270691 | NCBI WGS metagenome assembly JAEIGA01 (sample SAMN17057246, study PRJNA624740) | gut metagenome | biome: biome; isolation source: fecal sample | host: Bos grunniens | place: China: Xizang | collected 2019
CAGTCAACGCATGGATAAACTCAATGAAGATCACAAGGCAGAAATGAACAGTGTAACAGAGGCGCTCACAAATAACACATTAGCGCTCCAGCACTTGTCCGATCTCATAGCCTGGAATAATGGAGCTCAGGAGGATGATAGAAAATGACTGATGAAGAATTAGAGTTTATAGAAGATGCTGTGATGTTTCATTAGAAAAGGAGGCTGCCGATGCTCCAAGGAATTGATATCTCAAACTGGAATTATTCCTATATAAAGAACAATAACATAGATCTCCGGAAAGATTACGATTTTGTTATTATGAAGGCCTCTGAGGGGATCTCTTACAAGGATCCGTATCTGGATACTTACTATGATATGCTGCACGGATCCAGGGACGGCCGGCCGGATCCGGAGGCTCTCTACGGCTTTTATCACTACGCAAGGCCGGAGAACAATCTCCCTGTGAGGGAGGCTCAGCACTTCCTTGATCTGGTAGGCCACCATGCCGGCCACGCTATTTATGCGCTGGATGTAGAGGGAAATGCTCTAGGGATCGATAACCTTGATACATGGTGTGCTAAATGGTGCTCTTATATCCTCCGTGAGACTGGAGTGCTGCCACTGCTCTATACATCGGAGGCAGAGCTTTACAGATTTAAAAAAGTGGCTGCTCTTGGCTGTGGCCTGTGGGTAGCAAAATGGAGCTCCGGAAAGAAATTTCCCAAGGTTAAGCCTTGGCCTTTTTTCGCTTTATGGCAATATCAGGCCTCTGCTCTTGACTATGATTTTTTCAATGGAGGGAGGGAGCAATTTCGGAAATATACGGAGGTGATTAAGTAATGGGATTATTTTCTAAAATATTTCATGCTGTTACCGCTCCATTTAGAGGTATATTCCATAGAGAAAAGCCTCAGAATCTGGATGAGATCAAAGATGAAACAGATTATGAAGAGCCGGAGGAAGAGCTTCCGGCTCCGGAGGAGCTGCCGGAGCCTCAGGAGCTTCCTGATAATTTTGAGGAGCCATGGGAGCCGGAGGATTATTTTGTTGACGAGCTGGATAACTTTCTTACATGGGACGGCCATATACAGCCTATGTATCAGGATATGATTGATACCATGATAGAAAACGGACATATACACAGATTTTCATCTGAGGATGCCGAAAAAGAGTTTTTAAGATTTTTACAGTCAGATTTTTGGGAGGCTAAAAAAACATATGTATACAATGCTGCTTTAATGCAGAATGTACAGGATGCAATAGAGAACGGAGCCAAAGTCTCAGATCTGACTCAGGCCTTTTACGAGTACGAGAGCTGGCAAGACGATGAAGCCGACTGGGAAGAGTTCTGGAATGACTGGCTCCAGGTTGAGGAGTTTTAAGCAATGAATGAGCAATACATTGAAGTGCCGGTAATGATAGAGGGAAAAGAGGAAATAAGAAAAGAGCGGATCTTTCGAAAAGAGGAGATCCCTTTTTTCCGCATGATGATGAAAGCAAAAATAAGCCGGAAAAGGGATCTCTCCTGGCTGGAGATCCCTTGCGCTTTTGACATTGAGACTACTAATATTTACAGCCGTAACGATAAAGGCCGGATAGATCCGGAGCAAAGGCCTTTTGCTTTTATGTATCATTGGCAGTTTTGCATTGACGGCTATGTTATTTTCGGCCGTACCTGGGAAGAATTCCAGGCACTACTTACGTATATTTCAGATCAGATGCACTTGTGCAGAGAGCAGCGCCTTGTGATATGGGTACACAACTTATCATTTGAATTCCAGTTTTTCCGGAGATTTTTCAATATTACGGAGGGATTTTATAAAGATAAGTATAAGCCTTTAAAAGTTGTAACCGGAGAAGGTTTTGAGTTTAGAGACTCCTACTCTCTCTCCAATATGTCTCTATCAAAATTCTGCGAAAATACGGAGGGAGTCATACACTATAAACTTACAGATACTTATGATTATTCCAAGCTCCGGACTCCGGCCACTCCAATGACTAATGAAGAGCTGGCCTATTGCTATAATGATGTTGCCGGCCTGGTGGAGTGTATCAGGGCAAGGCTTAAAAATGATACCTTGCAGACGATGCCAATGACCAGCACCGGCTATGTCAGGAGGGATCTTAGGAGCTCATGTAGGAAGAATAAAAGATACAGAAAAGGGTTCCTTAGCCGGCAGCTCTCTCCTGGCCTATATAAAATGATGCGTGAGGCATTTAGGGGAGGCAATACACACGCTAATGCAGCTCATGCAAATAAGGTATTAAAGGATGTTGGATCCTATGATATAACGAGCTCTTATCCAGCTCAGATCATGATCTATGATAATTATCCTATAGGAGCCTGGCACAGGAGGAAGCTGCACAGCGTGCTCCGGCTGGATCCGGAGATGGTAAAGCAGTGTTATATATTCCGCTGCCGGTTTGTGGATATCGAATATGTAGGTAATACAGGAATTCCATATATACCACTCTCCCACTGCCGGCACGTTAAAGGTAATTTTTGTGTAAATACTAAAGAGTGTGTATGGAATGTAAACGGACATTGCACACATGAGAAAAAATGTAAATACAGGAAAAACTGTATAAACGATAACGGCCGGATAAAGAAAGCGGATCTCATAGAGATAACATTAACAGAGATTGATTACAAGATAATTAAAAAGGAATACAGATTTAAAGCACACTATATAAAAGGGATCTACTCTGCTCAGCGTGGCAAAATGCCGGCAGAGATACGGAAAGTGTGCAAACAATATTTTGAGGGTAAAACTCAGCTAAAGAATGTAGAGGGAAAAGAGTATGAATACCAGCGCTTAAAAGCGCTCTTAAATGCTATTTACGGCTGCTGTTGCCAAAAGCTGATAACAGAGGAGTATGGATACGAGGCTGGCCACTATACGGAGGAAAAAATAAGCGTAGAAGATGCAATAGCCAAGTTTTACAACAGCCGGAGCAGCTTCCTGGAATACCAGAACGCTATATACATAACAGCTCTTGCCAGGCTCCAGCTCCAGCGGATGCTCTGGAAAGTGGGAGAGGATGTAGTTTATTGTGATACTGATTCAATTAAATTCCTCGGAGATCATGATCAGGATTTTAAAGAGGAGAATGAGCGCCTCCGGATCCTGGCAGAGGAGACCGGATCCTATGCAGATAACAGTGAGGGTAAGCGCTTTTTCCTTGGCACATGGGATAGTGAGGGAAGATATAACGAATTTAAGACTCTCGGCTCTAAAAAGTATGTATTCGGTAAATATGATAAAGAGGGCAATTATAAATACTTTTCCACTATAGCCGGAGTAAGTAAAAAAATCGGTTCTGAATTTTTTAATAAGTATGGGATAGAAGCATTTGAGACAGGAACCACTATAGAAAACTCCGGTCATTTAGTGGCCTTTTACAATGATGATGATATACACAGGATCACTGTTGACGGCTGCACTTTTACAACGGCCTCTAATGTTGCTCTTGTGGATGATACTTATACCATAGGAATAACCGATGATTATTTATATGTTTTGATGTGTGCTCTTGAAAATATAAGGCATATGGATTATTATTGATTATGTAACATCAATTAATCACTAATCAGACGCAATACAGAAGGAAGGAGGAAAGCTATTGATTACCAGGAGAATCTTAGTTACTACTGTAGTAAATGCTATGGGACAGGAAAAAGAGATATATGGCCGGTTTGACGCTGTGGCCTTGGCTGCTGCCGGCTGGAAACTATCAGACAGCCAGTTCCGGCACTACAAAATGACAGAAGAGACTTTTGCGAAAAATGCAACATTAATTAAAACATCGGAGGAATAAAATGAGCTTTGCAGCAAAATATAATAAGGGAAGTAAATTTGATATTGATACAACCGGTTACAATTATGTGACCATGAAAGAGCTTGTGGAGAATTATGGTATTGATAAAAAATACCAGATCGCAGCTCTCTACATTAACACTAAAGGCAGATTTGAAGATCATCCTGTAGCAGTCATTCCGGAGTATAAGCTCCTCCTGGATCTCCCTTCACATATGACAGAGAGCGTTAAGCGGATCCTGGAGGACGATCACGATTGTGAGGATATTAATAATGGTCTTGTAGGGATCCAGCTTGAGGAGTATGTAAGCAAAACCTACAACCGGCCTTGCATCGGTGTAAGGTGGCTGGATCTCTAACATGGAATGGTATGATATATCTAAAAGGTCGGAGCAGCTCCGGCCTTTTAATTTTATAATCGGAGGCCGGGGAATAGGTAAAACATACTCCACTATTAACTGGCTGATAGAACAGGATAAACCTTTTATATACTTGCGTAATACAGACACACAAATGACAGAGAGCTGCTCCTCGTTTGGGAATCCTTTTAAGAGGTGGAGTCTTGATCACAACAGGGATATATTTATCCAGGCTGAGGGAAAACATTATGTTATCAAAGAGAGAACCGGAGAAAAGGAAACAAAAATACTTGGCTATGCTGCTGCACTAAGTGTTTTTGAGAATCTAAGAGGTGTAGATCTATCGGAATGTGTTTATTGTATGTTCGATGAATTTATTGAGCGCCGGAGCCTCATGTTTGATCAATTTAGTGCGTTCGCAAATTTCTATGAAACAGTAAACCGAAACAGGGAGCTCCTGGGAGATCCTCCGCTGATGGTCTTTTTATTATCCAATGCTCAGAAATTGGATAATCCCATCTTAGCCGGCTATAATATCATTCCTCAAATAGAGACAATGATTAAGGCTGGCCAGAGATCCTATACTAATAATCTGCTTCACATAGAGCTCCCTAAGTCTCAGGTATCAGAGGCTAAAAAACAGACTGTTAATTATTTAATGACAGAGGGGAGCTCCTATTACCAGGAGGCAATAGATAATGATTTTGCTTTTGATTCCTTTTACAATGTAGGTAGGAAACCTATAAAGGAATATGTGCCAGTATGCTCCATAGATGGAATCTACATTTATCAGCACAAATCAAATTCTAATTATTATTGCTGCCGGATCCATAATAATAAATGCCAGGAATACACTTCCAAGGATAACCGGAGGATGTTTCTACAGCGCTACGGCATCCGGCTCCGGATGGCCAGGGACGGAGGGAAGCTTGAATATTCAGACTTTAGTATTAAGAGTCGCTTGAACGCTTTACTATAATAAAGTATAATAATTGCGGAGGCCTCCATGCCGGCAGATCAAGCCGTGACAGGCGCCGGCGCCCGATCAGCACCGGAGGCCTCTGCTATCAATGGAGAGGAGTAACAATATGACTTATGATGAATTCAAATCATTGTCAGAGGACGAGCAGAGAGCCTCCTACATTGAGAGCGCTGCTCTGGATGATCTTACAGCAGAGAGGGATAGCTTTAGAACGGAAAATGAAAAGCTTACTAAATCTGTTGCAGAGATGAAAGAGGAGCTCCGGAAAACAAAAGAGCTCAATTTCACACTATCACGTAAACTTTCAGTGGAACCTAAAAGATCCGCTGAGGAAATTTTAAACGAATTATTTAAATAGGAGGTAACAATGAACACAAATCAGATTTATGGGATCCTGAATGATGTTGTTTCTCAGGGCATCGGATCCACAGCACTCGGAACTATTGACGAACAGAATCTTGTTTCTCTCGGTAATGTTGTGCTCTCCAGCACGACCAATACAGAGGCATTCTTAAATACCCTGGTACAGAGAATCGGCCGGACTATTATTCGTTATAGAAAATACGAAAATAAGCTCCGTGGCATGATCCTGGATGATTTTGAATATGGTGCTATTGTACAGAAGATCCGCATCGCCATGCCGGATGCTGAGGCAGATGAGTCTTTTGGCCTTACGGACGGACAGAGCGTAGACCACTACAAAATTGCTAAGCCGGATGTGCAGCAGAAGCTTTTTGTAACCAGGACACCTTATCAGTATAAGGTTACGATCCAGCGTAAACACTTGAAAGAGGCTTTTCTTTCTGAGTCTGCTATGGCTTCCTTTATCTCCGGAGTTTTCGGAGAGGTGCGTAATGCTATTGACCTTGGCCTGGAGCGCCTTGCAAGAAATGCATTCAATAACATGATTGCAGAGTCCTATGGAGCAACGGCAGCAGCTCCAAAACAGAATGTTGTCAACCTTGGCACTCTGTACAGAGCTATCAATGCCAATGCTCCAGCAACTCCGGCCGGCCTTATGAATGACAATGATTTTCTCCGCTTTGCAGTCTCCACTATTAATGAGAGGATCGATATGCTCCAGGAGATGAGCGTACTTAATACTCCGGATGCTACAGCGCTTCCTACCTTTACACCTAAAGACCGGATGCACGTTTATATTCTCTCTCAGTTTAAGAGAAGGCTGGAAACTGTTGTCCAGTATGCAGCATTTAATGAGATGCTGGTAGACATCGCCGGAAATGAGACTCTTACCTATCTTCAGAGCGCACAGTCTCCCATGTCTGTTGATGTAGAGAGAGCCTCTGACGGAACACAGATCCAGGTTGAGAATATCGTAGGCCTTGTTTATGACAGGGATGCTTGCGGAGCTTACAAGTGGGATGAAGAGGTGCAGACAACTCCTATTAACGCTGCCGGCCTCTATTACAATACTTACTACCATCTCCAGCAGCTCTGGTTTAATGATCTCTCGGAGAATTTTGTAGTATTCACACTGAATTAACCGGAGGCGCTATATGGCCAATGCTACATTTTATAAAACATCCAAGAGGCACAACTCTACATTGCAGCCTTCCGGATCCGGCACGGTCATAGATGTGCAGCTTAAAAACGGGAGCGATATAATCGCTCCTGTTTTTCTTTTAAGCTTAACATCTCTTCCGGATTATTCCATGATGGTATTTGAGGGGAGGACATACTTTATAACAGGCATCTCCTCAGTCAGAGATAATCTATGGGAGATCTCCGCTGAGGTGGATGTGCTGGCAACCTATAAGGCTAATATCCTGGCCACCAGGCCTTTTGTGCTCTATGCAAATACTAATAATACAGAAATAGTAGACAGCCGGCTGCCGGCCAAAACAACGGCAACCTATGCCAAAAACTATGCTACTCTATCACAGTCTCTCATGACAGGACAATGGAAAATTGCTGTATCTGTGACAGGAGATACTTCTACTGCTACGTTTTTGCTCACTCCGGCTCAGGTAAGAGCTTTGGTAAACAGCACCGGTTTTGATCAATGGTTTAATTCATTGTGGCAGTCTATCCAGTCAGAGCAGAGCACCATTGCATCTACACAAAATGCATCAACTAATGATGCAAACAGCATTGCACAACAGGCTCAGCAGATCACAACAGAGGTTGACGGCCTCTCCCTGATAGGCCAGGCCACTGCTCTGGCTGCCAGGTGCGGAGCCAGGATTATTGCGGACTGTATACAGAGCAGCATTAATACAATGGCTAAATTCTTCCGGAAAGTAATAGCTACTCCCAATGCTATGGAGTGTATTAAATCTGCTATTTTCCTTCCCTGGGATGTTGTAGGTGATGGTTCTATGCAAGAGATCATGCTGGGAGAGTACGCGACCGGTATACAGGCACTCCCTGTATATAATCCGATCCAGCATGGCCAGGTATCTGTTGCTATTCCCTGGCAAGCTTCCGACTGGAGACGCAACGCACCATACCATCAAATTTATTTGTATCTTCCTTTTATGGGAGATATAGAAATATCTCCAAGTGATATTATAGACTGTGACAGTCTCAATATTTATTTTTCACTGAATGTGATGAATGGAGCGCTTAATTACAGAGTAGCAACGGATAAAGATACTACTATTGGAGTTTTCTCCTGTCAGACCGGAGTATCTTATCCTATTGGAGCCTCTAATATTACACCGGTAAGCGTTGGTATGGGAGTAGGATCCGCAGCAGCAGCTATAACCGGAGCCCCTACGCTTGCAGCAGCAGCGGTAGCTGCTTCCTCCCTGGCTTCTATCCGGCCTAATGCTTCCTGTGTCGGAGGAGGTGGAGGAGGAGCCGGATCCGGCCTGGATATGAGGGTAATATGCCATAGTGTCTTTCATGATACTAATGTCGTACCCTCCAATCCGGCTGCAAGTATTGGAGTACCGGTATCATCGGAGGTAACATTATCCATATTATCCGGTTTTGTACAGACAAAAAATGCCAGCGTCTCCGGATCCATGACAGATACGGAGCGGAGCCGGATCAATATGTTATTAGACGGAGGTATTTACATTGAATAAAACAGAGTTATTAGGCTATGACGATCTAAAGCGCCTCTATTTTGCAGAGCGCCCTAGAGATGTAGACGGTCTGACCAATTCCAGTGCCTTTTATCATTCTAGGAAGCTCCTCCGGCAGATGTTTGGCCGGTTTGATTTTACGCTACCGGATAATTGGCCTAAAGATTATTTTCTCTTAAATTTATTCGTAGGAGGGGAGCTCTGTATTCTTGATACTGAGCTCGGAGTTATTCCTCTTAGGTGCGGACATTCCGGTCTAAACGTATACGAGGAGCCAACACGATGCATTATTGCTAATCCGATCCTGGGAAACCTTGATCCGGAGATAGGAGAGGAGTGTGTACTCCTTAGGATCAACTATGATTACTCCGGAGTTATGCCAATCGTGGAGCGCTATGCCGGGCTCCTTGCCATGTGTGACAGCTCCCTGGCCGTTTCTTTAATGAATAGCAAAGTGGCCTTTATAGGCCTTGCAAGCTCCAAAAACCAGGCTAATACCATGAAAAAAATGTATGATCAGATCTCCATGGGACAGCCGGCTGTATTCGTAAATGGAGATGCTGTAAACCAGGAAAAATTCTTTTTCAATAATGTAAAGCAGAATTTTGTCGGTGAGGAGATCATGAGAGTAAAGCGCATGATTACTAATGATTTCTTAACGGAGATCGGCCTCAATAATGCTAACCTGGATAAAAGGGAGCGCCTCAACTCGGAAGAGGTACAGGCCAATGATGAGGAGATCCGGAACAATGTGCAGCATTGGCTGGATAATATCAATGAGGGATTCAGAGAGGCGAATAAAATGTTTGGCCTTAATCTTTCAGTAAAAGTGAGGAGGTATGATAATGAACTTTCAGAATCAGATCGATTACCTGAGAGCGCTCAGAAATGAAGATATGTTTGACGGTGTATCGGTTCCCTCACCTCTGGATCCGGAGACTCTTAAAAGCCAAATTGTTTTCCGGTGCGGTCTTCTCTGGCCGGCATACTCGGAGCCGGAGATACAAAAGGCAGCTATTACTCAGTTTTTCAAAAGAGAGCAGTGGAATATACAGCACTTAATTAACATTATTTTGGCTGAGTATTCACCTATTGAAAATACTGACAGATACTCTGAGCATACAACGGAAGAGGAGGGAGGAGGATCCTCTACACACTCCGGAACAGATCAGCGCCAGATCAATAACTCCGGCACTGATCAGAGAGATATTGAGACTTCCGGCACAGATCAGAGGGATATTGAGACTTCCGGCACGGATCAGAGAGATATCCAGGAGGGAGGAACCACAACTGATACGAAGGAGATCAGCGCCTATAATACTTCCGGATATCAGGCTGATAATAAGGAAACTGTAGCTCATGGAAAGAAAACAGATGATGATCTGACTTATGGAAAGAAAACAGATGATGATCTGACCTATGGGAAGAAAACAGATGATGATCTGACCTATGGAAAACAAACCAGTGATAGTACGACCTACGGCCATAAAATCACTGACGAGAAAACAGGAAAATCTTCCTACACAGAGCATACTCATGGTAATATTGGAGTAACAACTAACCAGGAAATGATCAGACAGGAGCTTGAGCTCCTGGAATCTTTTGATATTTATGACTGGATAGCTGCAAAAATGGAGAAAGAATTATTTTTACAGATTTATTAAGGAGGTACATTATGAGTTATTTTGAATTCCCTCATACAAGAACCTATGACTCAGATCTTGGATGGCTGATTAAAAAAGTTGGAGAGGGTATTAGCAGTATTGCAGCTCTCCAGAGCTGGGCATCTACACACCAGGCTGAATATAAAGCACTTGTAAACAAAGTAAATGGCCTTATAGAAAATCTTACGGATGTAATAGTGCCTTGGGACAGCTCCATAGCATATAGAATTTTTTCTATGGTTGAATACCAGGGAACCAATTATATTGCGTTACAAGATGTACCAGTAGGTGTAATGATTACAAATACAGCCTATTGGCAGCCGGCAAATACAATAGTAGAGCAGATTAATGCAATTAGCACTATTGTCTCAGAGATTCAGGAACAGTACGACATTGATCTTTGTGCAGTACATTGTCCTTATAAGAGTACAGCATCTCAGGGAGATTGCACAATATTTGAGTGCGGTAATGAGGTGGTACTGATTGACTTTGGTACACCTGACCACTCCGATCAGATCATAAATTACATGGTAGATCATGGTCTTACAAAAGTTACCAGAGTAATCATTACACATTATCATTATGATCATGTATCCGGCTATGAAAATATTCTTGGATCCGATCAGCTTGATTTCTCTGATGCAGTATTTTATGTTCCTCCTACTATTTCTGCTTCTGAAATAACAGGAAATGAAAGCTATATAACAAATCAGAATAATTATATGGCATATGTCACGGCACTCGGAAATGAGATGATTGTACCGGCTAATAATTCTATTACTGAATTTGGAGATCTTAAATGCAGATGGCTCAATGTAGATCCTACAGAATGGAGAACAAACGGCTATTATACAAATATGATCGATAGCAACGGAGAAACAACAGATCATACTAGTATGAATAACTTCTGTATTGTTACAGAATTTACTCATGGAAAAAATAAAATACTTTGGACGGCAGATATTGAGAACCTGGCAGAAAGAGTAGTACAGGCATATATTACAGAATCACCTAAACTGTTTAAAATGCAGCATCACGGAGTTAATGAAGTAGATAATAACTCTTTTTGTAATAAAATGAATCCTGATTATGTTATGGTGGAAGGTATTGGCTTTCCGGTACATTATCAACATAGTGAATTTTCTCAGCAGTTAATCCATTATAACAGGAAAAACATTTATACACATTTAAATACATCGAATAGTGTAGTATTTATTAGTACTGGAACTGATATCCTTCCATATCAGGGAAAACTCCAGGTTATTAACGAATCATTTTTTGATGTTACTGCTGATACAATTGATTCTTTCATGGTTCCAGGAGAATACAGAGTAAACGGCATAGAGCTGTTCCCTGATATTTGGGTATATGGAAAGCTTGAAGTGTTTGCAAAAGGATCTGTTATTATCCAGCAGATCACTACCACAAACAGAGGAACCTTTAGAAGATTTTACAGTACAAGCGCCAGCGCCTGGAGAGAATGGCAGAGTGATGGATTAAGTACATACGGAGATGGTACTGTAAACACGGCAAACTTTACAAGCTCCAGCAGTGTATATTTTGTGAAAAATGGTAATCTTGTATGGGTAACATTCGTGGGTATTCCTACCAGTGCAAACAGTGAGGTAGACGGCAGCAGCGCCTCTCTGGAACTTGCAACAGGCCTTCCGGTACCTTATTACACATCCTCGACCGAAACAGCCGGAGCTTCTGTACAAAATTATGGTGATGGTACACTCCGGCCTGTTATTGCCAGAGTGAGCCAGACCGGATCTCTTGTTTTAAATGCCAGAGGTAACGGATTTTCTGCCAGAAATCAGGGATCCTTCTGCTATATAGCAAGAGATAACACTCCTATTACAACATAAGCCCGACTCGCCCAGTCAACGCAATAAACCGCCTCAGTCAATTTCATAGGTAGGTGCAATAGTCTCCGGTCTAACCAGCCGGAGGCTATTTTTGTGCAATTTGCACAAATTGACTAATCGAGTCAAATTGAGCCAAATAGTCA
>JAEIGA010014811.1_pt1 | contig 11869 bp, 5 predicted proteins | sample 9270691 | NCBI WGS metagenome assembly JAEIGA01 (sample SAMN17057246, study PRJNA624740) | gut metagenome | biome: biome; isolation source: fecal sample | host: Bos grunniens | place: China: Xizang | collected 2019
TATTGCCCCATGTGGTATAGCCGAGAAGGGCGATTTAATTATTGGTCGCTATCGTATTGACACAGGCTTTGAGGAGTTGCCTATGTATTGGAAAAAAGACTCATTGGGCGAGTGGTATTATGAATGGATGAATCTCGATTACATTGTAGCTGGAGGTAAAACAGATGCAGTGTATCCTGGCGAATTTGAATTTGATGGAGCAGGTTATAACACAGAAATAGAACCAGGACAAGAAAAAAGCGAATGGCAAGCCGAATATGACAAAGCATGGGATGTTTATTACGAAAAATTAGTTGATTATTATACAGTAGTTTATGCCGAAGCATCTGGCTATTTCTATTCAGGTAGTGGCGACATTTCGGGCATTGCAATGAGCAATAATGGTCGATTTGTGAAGATGAATATCTCGTATCAACCAAACGGATATGAAAATCCAATTGCCAACTATCCTGTTGTATATGAATTTGCTACCGATTCTATGTATCTGTTCACTTGTCGTCCAGGTGCGGCATGTCTTTCTGTAACCGACGATGGCGAGGTATCGCTTCGCGGAGCAGCCGATTATTTCTCTTGGTCATATGTCTCTTCTATCCATCATCTCGACTCTGCAACAACACTTGCGGCTTGGACTTTGAATAAGTCTAATGGCAAAATCGACCTTGCCAACTATATGACCTACAATACGCCTGACGGACCTCGTTTGGCAGAGGGAACTGCAACTCTTGCAACATCGGGCAATGGTTTTGTAACATGGCAATATAATGGCTTTGAAGACAATATGCGTTATGAAAGTTATTTTGTACGTTTCGATGTCGAATCTGGAGTTAATAATGTCGTTAATAGCGATTTAGGTGTTTATCCAAATCCAACAGATGGTATTTTGAATATTTCTTCAAACTTCACCAATGTAGAGATTTTTGACATTATGGGTCGTAAAGTTTATAGTGCATCAGAAGTAGAATCGGTGATTGATTTAACTCAATTATCAGCAGGTACTTATATCTTAATGGCTACTGATGGTTCAAGCAAAGTATCAACTAAAATCATAAAACAATAAATATAATTATGAAAAAATTATCTATCCTTTTTACTATTATTTCATTAGCTTTCTCGCTCAATTTGAGTGCCGATGGCGTTAAATGTAATACAATTGCCGAACTTAAAGCTTTGGCAGATGGTACAGTTTGTGAATATGTAGGCAATGCAACAACTACATATTATTATGATAATTATGGTGTTATGATGCAAGATGCAACAGGTGCAATTTTGCTTTATAACAAATATCTTGGTGCAGCAAAGGCAGGTACCGATGCCAAAATCAAGACTACTGTCAACATGGAAATCACCGATGTGTGGGGTACATTTAAAAAAGAAGGAGGTTCGCTTCTCGATCGCATTGTTCTTTCTGATGATGATGCCGAATATATCTTAATAACAAACGAGCACGCTACATTCACTCCAGAAGAGGTAAACTTTGACACGTACGTCACAAAACTTGAAGAATATAAAGGTGTAGCTGTTTTGTTCAACGAAATCAATATCCGTAGTGTTTCTACAGGTTCTCTCAATTGCGAGTTTTATTCAACAACTTCAAATTCAACACTTTCAGTACCATTCAATACTCGCATAGGCAATCTCCCGGTTAAAGCTTCTCTTTCAGGTTTCCTTGGTCGCGATGGCAATGGTAATAATATCTTCATGGTTGGTTCAAAAGAGGCAATTAAACCATTGGCATTCAATTCTATCCTTGATATTAAAAACATCGTTACAGAATATAACGAGGTTCTCAACTACGACCTTCTTGACACTTTTGCTGTTTCTCACGTAGTATCTACAGCCGAAGGCAAAATCGTATATATCCAAGAGCGCGATGTGTATCAACCTAATCACTACGACCATGCTCTTCGTATCGAAGTGCCTACTGCAGCTGATGCTGATGGTGTTAAACGTGGCGATTATATCGTAGGTGTTAATGGTAAATATCGTCCTTATACAGGCGACTCTATTGCTCAACGTGGTGCTTCTTTCTTCCAAAATGCAACCTCTTCAATCAAAGTTGTTGCTTCAGGTGCCGAATGTCGTGCATTGCCTAAATATATCTATACTTTCACTGGCGACAATATGCAAAACGCATATCGCTACGAGTCAACTTTAGTAATATTTTCAGGAGGTAAAATTCAAAAAGAATCAGATGGTACATATAGTTATGTAATTGAAAACGAAAATGGTACAGGATTCCAATCTGTAGGTTTCCATATCACAGGTATCGACGACCTCGCAGCCTACGAAGGTCGCTCATGTGCTGTTCGTGGTATTGTTGATGTAGCCAACACCTATCCTAATCGTCAATTCTCTATCATTTGCCGTGACGAAGCCGACATTCTCGAATCTAATATGCAGTTCGAAACTATCGCCCAACTTATTGCAACTGGCGAACTCGGATCAGGAGTGACTTACGAACTCACAAAACCAGTTCTTGTTTCATACGTATTTGCTAAAACTCAAAATACACCAACTTACTATTTCATTGTTCAAGACCACACAGCTGGTATCATTGTCGACCTTGGTACTACTCCTTACGATCTTGTTCAAGTTGGAGACTCTATTTCAGGTCTTTGTGGTTCTTACAACAACACTCGTGGCATCACTACCGACTTCTTAGCAGTCAACGAATCTTTGCGTCAAAATATAGTAGTGAAAAATCGCAACAATGAGGTTAAAGGCATCGAAGTTACATTTGCCGAAATTCTTGCCGATAAAAAACTTTACGAAAATCGTGTTGTGACAGTTCGTAATGTACAACTTGGTAGTGTATTCCACCAAGGCACCGACTATATGCCTGAAGATGCTACTGAAGGTTGTTTTATCCAAGGCACAGATACTATCTACTACACCACAGGTGCAAATGCCGGAGGATTTACATTCTATGACAATATGGATATCACAGGCGTTGTCGATAACAAAGTCATTGGCGAATACTATTCTATTTGGCCACTTAGCCAAGCTCATATCATCAACTTAGATGAAACAGCATGCGATAATGTCGAAATGAATGCACACATCTACTCTGCTAATCAAACAATCTTCATCGAAACTCACGAAGGTGCAAATATTGCATTATTTACATTGCAAGGACAATCGTTGTACACTACAAAAGCAACAACTTCTCTTACTCAAATTTCAAATATTTCCGAAAAATGCGTTATTATCCTTGTCGACAATGTAGCATATAAAATGATAGTTAAATAATAACTTTCTAAAATATATATAGTTAGGGGTAGTGTAGAGCGAAACTATACTACCCCTATTTTTATGTTATAAAACATAAAATTAAATATTCTCTATATAAAAAAAAATGATTAACTTTGCATCTTATTTGTAAGACATCTTTTCGAGAATGCCTTTATGGGCATTTTTTTATTTTTTTACTTAAACTTATTTTTTCTCTACCTAACAGCAACCTTCTTCATAGGATAACCCTACCTTTAAGCAACCTTCAAGCAACCTATCTCGAAGAAGACTGACACATCACTACGAAATATAACAATTAAAAAATAATAAATCATGAAGAAAAATTTACTCTTAATTATTGCATTGTTCGTTGCGTCATTTACAATGATTAATGCACAATCTCTCGATTACACACGCGATGGCCGCCATTTCTACATCGCATCTCCTAATGGTCGCTACTTCACAGGTACAGTTGACGAAGGACCTGGTTGTTTCTTCGATGCAGAAGAAAAACAACACTATGTTACCGATGACGATTCTGTTCTCATCTATGCTGTTAACAACGATGGTATAGCTTGCGGTTCTCGTCAAGGTCAAGCTGGTGTATGGGTGCGAGGCACTGAGTGGAAAATGCTCACTGCACTTGGCACAATCAACAACAAACCTATCGAAGGCGGTGAAATTTGTGGTATGTCTGCCGATGGAACTAAATATATCGCTCTTATGCGTTTCGATGGAGGCAAAACCGTGCCAGTTTATTATGAAGTAGACAAATTCGAAAATTGGGACGATAACAATGCTTGGAGTTTCTCAACTCTTCCAACTCCAACCAAAAACGACCTTATCTATCGCCAATCAGCACAATTCGTTCAAGTGTGCGGTATGAACTACGATGGTACACGCATCCTTGGTCGTTATAAACTCTATGATGGCAAACGCGAAGTGCCATTCATTTGGCAACGTGGCGAAGATGGTAATTGGACTATCAAATTCGTTGCCGAGCGTTGCCTTTTCATCGACGAAGTCAATCAAGGTCTTCTCGAACTTCCTGACAATCGTGAAGATATGATTACAAGCGACGAAATCGTAGAATACGATGTTATGCGCGAACAATACGAAACAGGTATCATCTACGACCTCTCTCCATATTCACTCTTTGCATGGACAGGTAGCGGTCGCTACATCCCTATATGTGCCAATGTGCTTAAATCTGCCGACTATGCAACTTATCATGCTGCAGTTATCGACGTAGATCAAGATACTATCATTGTCTTCACAGCCGTACCTGATGCAGGTACAGTATCTGTTAACGACAAAGGCGAAGTTTTGATATATGCACCACAAATGTCTTTGTTCCGTACTTCGTATGTAGCTTCTATCGACAATCCAACTGAAGCAACACCTTTGCTCGATTATACAAAACAACGTTCAAATGGCATTATCGACCTCGAACCATACATGACATACCAACGCGACATCGACTTTGATGGCAATCCAGTATATCAAGTTGCTACAGGTTCAGCAGTTTGGGCTAACGAAGGCAATGCTTTTGTAACATTCAACTACGATGAAGCAAACGAAAACCGTATTCCTCATTGTTATATGGTTAAATTCGATGCTCCAGTGCCTGTTGTAGATGTCCAAGCAGAACAACTCACTGTATATCCAAATCCAACTTCGGGTATCATCTACTTCGAAAATCAACTTTCTGACGTAGAGGTTTATGACATTGCTGGTCGTTGCGTTTATTCTCAAAATATTGCTGAACAATCTATCGACCTCTCAGCTCTCAATGTTGGTACATACGTGCTTTCAGCAACACGAGAAGGCGAGCGCTTTATTTCTAAAGTAATGATCACTCGTTGATAATTCAATACAAACTAGAATTTCTACAACTCGTATGAAATATAAAGGCAGAAGATAGAGTCTAAATGTCATCTTTCTTCTGCTTCTTTTAATTATAATTAACATTTAGACTAATGCTTTTTTTACTAAAAATGTGTAACTTTGCAAAGTTATATTGTAGTCAAAATATAGATATTAGAAATAATTATAAAATAATAATACTATGAAAAAAAATCTACTTTTAGTATTGGCGTTATTACTTACTTCATTTGCTTTTGTTAATGCTCAAACCGAGTGTAAGACTATTGCAGAAATCAAGCAACAAACCGACAAAACTCAAATTCTTTTCACAGGTACAGCTAAAACTACATTCTATAATGGCACCTACAATGGTCTCTTTATGGAAGATGAAACCGGCGGTATTCTTCTCAAAGGTTACACTCAAAACTCAAAAGCTACTGATTGGGTTACCGACAGCATGGAGGTTACCAACATCACTGCAACTTGGTCGGTGGGTTCATCTGGTTCTGCTCCTGGTATCACAGTGGCTTCTGCCGACAAACAAAAACCTTCTTGCACTTTCGACGTAGCGGTTAATCCTACTCGCATCACTATGGCAGAATTTTTTGCTAATCAAGCCTCTTACGAGGGTAGAGCAGTGGTTATTATCGATGCCAAAATATCTCCTAAAATTGCCAATAAGTATTATATGAATAATGAGGTTGACTCTGTATATTTCCTCCCTACCAACCTCTCTTCTTATGCTCCTGCTGGTGGCGAAATGGCTGGTGTATATCTTGGTCAACAATACGACCGTTTCGTGCTTTGTGCTCCTGAATTTACAAAAGCTACCGAGTTTTTCTCATTTACCGACATGGCAGCTTATTACAAAGGCAAAAACTATGATATCGTAGATGCCAATGTAGGAGGAGCTGTTTTGGTTAATTTTGTTACTAAATTAACCAATGGACAATCTGCTATTTTTGCTCAATATATGGGTGTTACAGGTATGGTTAACAATGGTTTGACTATCTTTGTCGATGGCGATACCAATATTCAACCTGGCGATAGCATTGATGGTTTCTTTGGTAAATATACCGATACATACAAACACAAAACCGATAAATCTAATTTTATTGGCGCATCTTTTGTTCAAGCGGTCAATCAACCTTTGAACGTTCGTTCTTCAGCAAACGATGTACCTGTAGTTGCCGACGTCAATATTTCCGACCTCATTTCATCTATACTTGCACTCAACTATTCTTCTCAAATCATTGCATCTCGTTATAGTGGTCAATTATATGCAGTTGATAATGAATATTATTACAAAGTCTCTTACGAAATTAGTAACCCAGGTGAAGAGTCAGATGAAATGATTTCAGTTTCCGACAGTATTCGTGTCGTGGGAGTAGAAGGTCTAGATATGAGTAAATTATGTAGCAAAAACGTTATCCTTTCTGGTGTTTACGATGCTCGCGTTATTTATGCCGACAGACCAACTATTATTGTTCGTAACGAAAGCGATGCACTTACTTCTTATTACGAATACAATTCTATTGCCGAAATCATTGCTGCAGGCGAACCAGCATCTTCTAAAGTTGTCTATGGCTTGAAAAACGAAGTGGTAGTAAATTATAAACGCACTCAAGTCAATTCTGGCGTTTCTCAAACTTGGGCATTCATCGAAGATGCTTCAGGTGTTATTGCTCTCGACCTTGGCGGAGGAAATGTCGATGCTGTTGTTGGCGACAAAATCAAAGGTCTCAAAGGTACATTCTTCGATGGTTATCGTTATGGTACCGACCTTTATCATGCTCCTCAATATCAAATGGTCGATGGTGTTGTGCCAGAAATAGTTAGTTCTAACAACGAACTCAATGTTGTTAAGGCTACTCTCAAAGAGGTAATTCAAGATACTCTCAAATATTGTAGTCATATTGTTGAAATCAACAATGTATGCGGTACATTCGAAACTCTCACCGACCTTACTGGTACTCGCGACGACTATTTCCTCTATGATGGCGAAGACCCAGCATACGAAATGCACTATGTACCATCTCTTCATACAGGCGATCCTATCATAGGCGAAAATCTCAAACTCAAAGGTCTTGTCAATTTCAATTGCCTCGATGGATATTATGTAGTATATCGCATTTCTGTTGGCGGAAATGATGTCGCTCTCGATGATAACCAATCAATAGATGCTAATATCTATTCTTCAAATGGTACTCTTTTTGTCGAAACATCTTGCGGTCAATCTCTCGAGGTTTATACCATAGATGGTCAATGTATCTATGCTACTACCAATTCATCTAATCTCACCGAATTTACAGATTTGCGTGGCGTAGTGATTGTTAAAATCAACGGAATAACCTACAAAGCATTAGTAAAATAATATCTAATTAATAACAGCTCCAAAGAGGACATTTCGGTTTTTAATCCGATATGCCCTCTTTCGAGGTTAATTTATTTTTTTTTATGAAAAAAACAAATCTACTTTTTCGTAGTCTCTTGACTCTTGTTTGTCTTGTGGCTTCATTTACATTTGCTTCGGCTTATACTACAGTTAAGTCTATTGCCGAACTCAAAAATTTGGCTGATGGAACTCAATTCATCTACGAAGGTAAAGCAATGACTACTTTACACTTCTATCGCTACAATTCGCCAATCCCAGGTATCTTTGTGCAAGACGACAACAAAGATGTTATCTTCTTGGCTCATGCCAACTTTATGCCAACTGCTACTTGGTTTGACGATCCTAACTACAATGGTTACAAAATGCACCAAGGTGGTACTATCGTTACTTCTTTTTCTGGTACATTCAAAAAAGCGTCGGGCAACAATCCTGACCGTGTTACCTTCACCGAAGATGACCTCGAATTCATCGAATCAGGCTCATATGGCAACCCAATTCCTTATGCCGAAGTGACTGCTGACGAACTTATTGCTAACCCTAGCAAATATGCCTATCAAGTAGTGAAATTCACTTCTGATGTAACAAAAACTGGATCGGGTCTTTATGGTACTAACTACTCGGTGAACAACGCCGAAGGTTCCCTTAATGTCCACTTGAGCGCTCAACTCGATGGTCGCTCATTCCCTGCTGGTGGTACATTCTACGGTATGGTAGATAAATATGGCACTGGTTACCAATTTCTTATTCTCGACCGCTACCACATCGAACCTACTAAATTTTTCAACCTCGTTGACCTTTACAACTTTGTTGACAACAAAAATAGTTTGTCTGTGAGCACCGTTGAACTTGAAATCGTTGAGCCTGCCCTTGTCAACTTCGTTGCTCGCATGCCAATGACATCAAATTACTACATCCAAGCCACTACTAATGGTCAAACTAGCGCCCTCTGCGTGTCTGCTACTTCGCGTGGCAATACTTTCGCTGCTCAAGTAGGCGACTCAATCAAAGGACTCAAAGGTTTCTACTCAAAACTATCGGTTGAAGATGGTCTATACAAAGGTTCAATGTTCCGCATCAGAGAAGAAAACTTTAGTAAAGTATCTGTTATCAATTCTGGCAACCCTATCAGCTGGCAAGAACAAAAGGTGTACAACATCCTTCAAACTCCAGAAATGTTTGAATCTCGACTCATTTCTCTCCCTGTAGGCGAATTCAAATTAGTCAATTTTACAGAGAACAATGAAGTAGTAGAACGCGTTGCTTTCGTTCAATTCGATGGCGACCTTCGCAAACAATACGACACAATTCGTGTACAAATGGCAGGTGGAGTAGATATGACTCAATTTGTTGGTATAAAAGCAGCTATCATGGGTGTTTACGACCTTTCTGAAGCTATCGCTGCTGGTTATCCTACTATTATTCTTCGCGATGAAAACGATATTATTGGCAACAAATCATTTGCCTCTATTGGCGAAATGCTTGCCGCAGGTCAACCACTCTCAACTAAAGTGACCTACGAAATCACTAACCCTGTGCTCGTAACTTACAAACATTTCTCACAAAATACTCAAGGGGACAACGAACACATGTGCGGTCTTTACGTGCAAGATGCTACTGGAGCTATTCTCTACAAAACGGGTCAACCAGTAGAAAATGTAAATCCTGGCGACTCTATCGTAGGTATCAAAGGTGCATTCCAATACGAAAACAATGTACCTGGCCGTCAAGAACACTACATCAAAGGCGATGCTGCTAATCCTATCACTGTGTTGAATAGCAACAATCCACTTGTGCCAATGTCTACAACTCTCGACCAAATTGTCAGCGACCCTATGTCTTTCGCTTCTCGTTTGGTGAGAATCGACAATCTCGAAACCACTGTTAAGTTTGGTTTCTCTCAAGGCTATCCATACGAAACACAATTCATCTACCAAAATGGTTCAACAATGAATGTTGTTTGGGACAGATTGTACGAAAATATGACAGCAATTGGTGTTGTCGAATATGGCATCATGGGTTATGGTTTGACTATTTTCCCTATCGAAGTACAAAACACTGTTAAAGACTTTGATGGCACTTGTCGTCGCATCAAGGATATCAAAAAACTTGCATCTGGCACCGAATTCACTTATGTAGGCAATGCAACTACTACATTCACCGACTACGAAAACGGTATCCTCATTCAAGACTACACAGGAGGTATCCTTCTCAAAAATGCAAAACTTGGTGACAATGGCGATGTTAAGGTGAAATCAGGCATGATGATTTCTAATATCAAAGGCAAATACCAACGAGCTAATGGCGATGTCATGGCGTCTATCGAAATTGCCGATGCCGATATCGAAAACATCAAAATTCTATCAGAAGATTGTGGTTTCACTTGTCGTTCTACCGATATCAACGTAGTTCAACACTTCTACAACAAATATTTGGTTGGCGAAGCTTTGATGCTTCGTGGTGCAGATATTCGCGAGAGCAACGGTTCATATGTGATTGTTTTTGCATACAACGATGGCGTAAATGATGTAGAAGTCAAAGTGCCAGCCATTGCAAAAGGTACTATAGATTTCTCTAAAAAACTTGTTGTTGGTTATGCTCGCAAGTTCGATGGCGTTTTGACTTTCGTTATGGTGAGCGACGAAGAGCCAGAATACACCGAGCCAGAATTGCCTAACACACCAGATCCAGGTGTTGATGTAGAAAATGTTTATGCTCAACACGCAATCTATATCTCTGCAGAAGGTCAACTCTTTGCTCCTGAGGCATTGACTGTTTCTCTCTACGATGTCAATGGTCGTTTGGTTGTTGCAAATGAGTCTTCTGTATTGAATCTCACTTCTTGCAATCGTGGAGTCTACCTCGTTCGTTCTACCTATGCCGATGGTTCGATTCAAATCACAAAAGTTGTAAGATAATAAATCACATTTATCCAATATCAAATAGAGATGCAATATTTTGTGTCTCTATTTTTTTTAACAATAATTATGAATCGTAAATTATGAATTATGAATTAAAAGTTGTAACTTAGCATTTTAATTTATAGATGTAATTTCATAGTGGGTTTATTCGGAAAAATATTAGCAGGTGGGCTAGGTTGGACTCTCGGAGGTCCAATCGGAGCAATTATTGGTGTAACTATTGCATCTATGTTTGATACTCCCGATAAGGTTGAGAATCAAACATTTGATACATCTACTCGTCCTCGTAGCACAAATCATCAAGCCAATGATTTTCAAGTCGCACTCCTTGTCCTCATCGCAGCAGTGATGAAGGCCGACGGACGTATCGTAAAGAGCGAATTGTCTGTAGTAAAACGCTTTTTATTGCAAAATTATGGCGAAGAAGGTGCACGCGAAGCACTTCAAATTCTCAAAGATTTGCTCGATCGAGACATAAATGTCGCCGATGTAGCCATGCAGTGTGCAGTCCATCTCAATTATAGTGTACGTCTGCAGCTCATCAACATGCTCATCGCAGTTGCATCTGGCGATGGCAATGTCGACGCCAGCGAAATCAATGTTATCCGCAATATCGCTCGATATATGCGTGTTAGCGATGCCGATTTATCTTCTCTTTCGGCAATGTTTGCTACTCAAACCAATCCTAATTGGGCATACGAAGTGCTCGAATTATCACCAGCATGCACCGATGACGAAATCAAAAAAGCCTATCGTCGTATGGCTATGAAATATCACCCCGACAAGGTCAATAGTCTCGGTGAAGATGTCAAACAAAGTGCAACCGAAAAATTCCGCAAAGTCAAAGATGCCTATGATCATCTCAAAAAAGAACGTGGATTTTAACATAATTACTAATTCTCTGTATTAACAAATCCAATTAGCCAATCGAGTATTGAAAATTATGAGAAAAACATATATAATCATCATCCTATCACTATTGTCGCTTTCATCTTTTGCAAAAAAAGATAAAAACGAAGCTACTACCAATCAAACACTTGACGCTATCAAGCATGTCGAAATCTACAATAGTGTATTGCGCGAACTCGAAATCAACTATGTCGACACTATCAATCACGAAAAATTAATCAAACTCTCATTAGGTCGTATGCTTTATGGGCTTGATCCCTACACCTCCTATTTCCCTGCTTCCGACGACGAAACTCTCAAACGTCTTCGTTCTGGTCAATATGGTGGCGTGGGTTCGGTCATCACCCTTGTCGACGACAAACCCTATCTATCCAATCCATACTATGGAATGCCGGCGCAAGTCAACGGCTTGCGTGCTGGCGACGAAATTATAGAAATCGATGGCATCAAATGCAAAGGCAAATCAATCTCCGAAGTCAGCGACCTATTGCGCGGTAAACCACAAACCGAGTTGACTATCAAGGTTCAACGCGAAGGACACAAAAAGCCA
>JAEIGA010014812.1_pt1 | contig 11869 bp, 3 predicted proteins | sample 9270691 | NCBI WGS metagenome assembly JAEIGA01 (sample SAMN17057246, study PRJNA624740) | gut metagenome | biome: biome; isolation source: fecal sample | host: Bos grunniens | place: China: Xizang | collected 2019
AAAACTGCGTATCTATACGACAACGACCCCTACATCGCATCGTATTTATACTTTGTGGCACGATCATCAGTATCGTCAAGCTATGGTTTGGCAAAGTATTGGATATAACCAACCTCCTCATTTGAGCTATTTCCTTGGTGAACTGGAGGGTATTACGGTTGCTCCTCCTCCATTAACAATGACTGGACGCGTTGAGGTTGCAAATAATGAAACTATTGGTGCAGAATTGAACGACAAGCATGTCATCGTATGTGAAACCAATGATATGAATGTAACGATAGGTAAAGCTGTATCGCCGCATGTGTTGACCTTCAATGTCCCGAGTTGGGTGCAAGGTGCTACCAATAATAATAAGATTGTTTATGATAAGTTTACCTATACAGTTGAAGGTGCTGGTCTTGTAGGTAACACAAGATTGGTGAAGCAGGGTGATGGTATTCTGAATCTTCCCAAAGTGGATATGACACACTCTGGCAATACAGATATCTGGGGTGGTATTGTGAATTTTAATGGAACGATGAAAAACTCTAAACTATGGCTTAATCGTTTCGTTGAATTTAACTCCGATGGTGGTGTGTTCCGTAAGATAGAGATGGATTATGCCTCAATCCTTCGTCCTGGTGGAGTGGAAAAATTAGGTGAAGTGTCTACCGATACATTTAATCTGAATTTTGGCGCAATCTTAGAACTTGATATCAATGGAACGGAACAAGCATCAGATGTTGTTAGAGCTAACTATCTAAAAATCGAAACCAAATCATGGGAGTATGGACCTCAATACCTTACCCCTGTCATTCGCTTAGTCCTTTCTAATGGAGGAGAATTGTCAGATGGCATATACGAAATCGCCGAAGTTCAGACTATTGATGGTGATCTTAGCGCAATCAAGCTTGAAGGTACAACAGGAAAAAAATGTTCGCTCAAATATGAGAATGGTAAGATCAACCTTGTTGTTGAGGGCGTACGAGATGCTGCTTTAGTCTTGTGGAACGGTAAGAATAGTTCTATATGGAATTATGCAGCTGATATGAACTTTACTAATGCTGGCGAAGAAAGCTATTTTGTTGAAGACGACAAGGTCAGCTTTACTGACGATGCGGAGGAATTTGTCGTAGAACTTGTGGGTGAGTTGCCTAGCGATACCGTGTTTGTTGATAACACACAAGCCTATACCTTTACGGGGTCAGGTGCAATCGTTGGTGACGCTGCACTTGTAAAACGAGGTGAAGGTAAGCTGACCATCTCTACAGACAATACCTATACGGGTGGAAATCGTATAAGTGGAGGTAGCGTGAGTGTGTCATCTTTGTCAAATGCCAATCAAGCGTTTGGTAATCTAGGAGCAGTGACTAATGATCCTAAGAAATTTGTGATCGAAAATGGAGGCGTGTTGCAGACTACAGCCTCTGTGCAAATGGGCTCACCAATCTTAGTGGAAGGTGAAGAGGGTGGTGTTATTAATAATGCGCATGATTTTGCGATGGATAAGGCCTTCTTTGGAACAGTGTTGACGAAGCGAGGAAGTGGATGGCTCAAAACATATGCTTCTGGTTCAGGGCTTAATCGTATGATTATTGCTGGTGGAACAGTGCAGAATGGCTCAGGGAATGTAGCCAAGGTAGTAGAATTGCAAGGTGGGTCATTGGTAGACTTGGTAGGAACAGGTAATGAAATAAATATTCCTGAAGGCAAATCAGGTTCATGGACTACGGCTAATAGATCAACCTATTCCAATAAAATTACGGGTGCCGGTAAATTGACGGTGTATTGTGCCACAGAGAAGGGTAATGGATGGGTTGCAACGCGTACTCCGCTTCAGTTAAATACCTCTTCATTTACTGGTACATTAGTGCCGCAGGCTACAAATGGCTCTGATGGACGGTTTACGCTCAATACAGGCTCAGGACTAGCCAATGGTATTATGTCTATCCCTGCGGGTATCGTTGTGCAGAATACAGGAAAGGTGTACTCTATCGGTGAACTTACAGGAAGTGGCTCATTGGGTGGTGGCTGTACATTTGATAATAATTCTACAGCAGGAAACAATACATGGAAAGTTGGCGCTTTGAATACAGACTTTACATTTGATGGAACCATTACTGGCTCGGGTACTCAATTTGAAAAGGTGGGTACTGGCATGATGACAGTTACTGCAAGTAGTAACTTTACAGGCGCTGCAACAATATCAGAGGGTACACTCTGTATCAATAAGAGTTCTGCTAAATCAGGATTGTTGGGTACAGGTAAACTAACTGTTGCTGATGGAGCAACACTGGTTGGTGTCGGAATGCTTAATAATAGTACGGTAACACTTAATAAGGGAGCTCTTTTGCGACCTGGCTTGAAGGAAACATCTACCTCAGGTACGATAAAATTGAATGGTAATAATTTAGTAGTGAGTAACGGAGCTACTGTACGTTTCTACATCGGAAGCCGATCGTTGTATACTAAGGTTACTGACGTTGGCACGATGATTATGCGTGGTGTCTTGAAAGTGGATGTTCGAGATGGTGTAACTTTAACAGAGGGCGATGAATTCCAATTGTGGAGTAGTAATACTACACAGATATTGACTTCTATGGTTCTTGAACTTGATAGTATTGGTGAAGGGTTATGTTGGGATACTTCAGATTTGGAGTCGGGTGTCTTGCGTGTAGCAAACTCTAATGTTATAGAACCATTGGATACTGAGAAAGAGGTAATGTGTGTAGTTTATAGTATTAATGGTGTAGAGTATGTACGCTATACATGTAAATATGGCGAGGCTGTTCGTAAACTCTCAGAACAGGGTTTACCAAAAGGCATATATACGGTAAAGATTGCTACTGCACATACAGAGGTAGTTGAAAAATATGTGGTGAAATAGGAAATATAGTTGAAAATAAATGAGGTGAGGCATCTTTATTAGATGCCTCACTTTTTGTTGATAGCCTTTCTAAAAATTAAGGAATATATTTAACTTTTTGATGTGGAAAAAAAAGACGTTTTTCGTTGCTCGATTTAAAGATTTTTTGCAATTTTGCACATTAATATACTTGTTTAGGTGTGTTGGATAGAAAAAACGTACTATAAATTATATAATATTAAATGAAAAACAATTCAGTAAAACAACCAAGAAGGTGGTGGCTGTTGTTGCCAATGTTGGCTTCGGTCCTATTGACCACCTCCTGTCGAGAAGATTATTACCTCGACGAAGAAGAACCGACATGGTTGGGTGAAAGTATTTACGATTTTTTGAAAGAAGATGGTGAGTACGATTATTTTGTTCGCCTAATTGATGATTTGGACTATGCGGAAGTTTTGTCCAAGACCGGTAGCAAAACGTTGTTCGTAGTTGATGATGCAACATTTGATGCTTTCTTGAGCAACAATGAGTGGGGTGTCAGTTCATACGAGCAGTTGAGTCTTTCACAAAAGAAGTTGTTGCTCAACTCTTCCATGTTGAACAATGTTTACTTCTCTGATATGTTGGGATATGCTTCAGGGCGTCTTGAGGGAAAGACATTACGTCGTACTTCTGCTGTGTCAATTTATGACAATGTAACCAAGGTTCTAGGTTCGCAGCTCCCCGAATCTCCCTATTGGGATCGTTTCCGTACCAGTGGCCTTGTTCTGTTGAAGGATAATACCGCAGCTCCATTGGTTAACTTTACACATGATTATTTGGTGGCAAATAACTTGTCTGCAGAAGATTATTGTATGTTGACTAATCAGGATTCAAACTATGTATATAATAAGGCTGATGTATTTATAAATGGTGTACGTATAGCTGAACCTAATCTGAAATGTAAGAATGGTGTAGTACATCGTCTGGAGAAGTTGACGACTCCGTTGACCAATATGGCTGATGTGGTAAGCAATGATTCTACTGTAAGCCGTTTTAGCCAATTGATGAACCGTTTTGCTGCACCTTACTATAGCCGTACAGCTTCACTTGAGTATCAGCGTATCTATGGAGGTAGTGATTCTGTATATGTAAAGAAGTATTTGGCAACACATAGTCATAATACCGAATTGAGCGGTAATTTCTTGTCGGTAACAACTAATGGTACAGATATCTATGCACCCGCTGATACTTTGGTAGATAGCTATCTTAAGTTTGATCCAGGTTGGAATAGATTTGCCACATCGGATATTGTTGATATGAGTCAGGATATGGCTGTAATGTTTGTTCCTTCTGACGAAGCACTGAAGTCATACTGGGAAACCGGTGGTGGTGAATTCTTGAAAGACCGCTTTGGTAGTTGGGAGAATGTACCTAATTATGTAATTGATGATTTTGTGAATAATCATATGAAGCCCTCTTTCATTGCTTCTGTACCTAGTAAATTTAATCAGGTGAAGAATGATGGTCAGGTAGAGATGGGTGTTGAAATAGACGATATTGAACGCACTATTATGTGTTGTAATGGTGTTGTGTTCGTTACCAATCGCGTATTCCCACCAGTATCGTATGTAGCTGTCTCAGCTCCTACTTTGGTAAATGAAAATATGAAGATTATGCGTTGGGCTATTGAAAGATATGGTTTCGATGCTTATCTCTTGTCTATGGATTCTTACTATAGTTTCATTTTGCCTACGGATAGCGCTTTCAAACACTATATCGATCCATTGTCAATCGCAAAGGGTGAACCAGAACTTTGGGAGTTCTATTACGATGAACGTACTAAGTCTGTAAAGGCTAGATCTTATCCATATGATCTTGAAACTAAGCAGATAGCAGGATCTGCTAAATCGCCTGCACCCTCATCGGCACAGATTGATGACCGATTGGAAGATATTATCGATTACCATATTATTGTTGATACAATAGACCTTAGCCACCAAGGTAAGATTTATTATCGTAATAAGGCTAATGGTACAGTACGTGTTGATGTCAGTGCACAAGGTGGATATAATGTGTTTGGTGGATACCAGATAGAGAATGAGACACCTATCCATGTAACTATGGAGAATGTGAAAGACCAGACAAAGGAGGGTAATGGTAAGACCTATATCGTACCTAACGTAATGCAGACATCTATCAAATCAGTTTATAAAGCTATTGAGGATCATGTTGGTTCAGAAGATGCACCTGGTCCCTTCTATGAGTTCCAGAAGTTGATGATTGATGCAGGAGTTTTCGCTATTAACGAGGATTTTGCATCATATGGTCAGACTGTAGATCCTTTCAATACCTATCACTATACGGTTTATGTGCCTTCAAACGAGTCTATTCGTGAGGCAATAGCTGCAGGACTTCCTACGATGGAAGATGCTGAGGAATATATTCTTACTCAAGAAGATAATTACTATTTCGAGGCAGATGATTATCGTGACTCTATTAGAGCTATTCTTGCAGATTTTGTGAATTACCATATTCAAGATAATTCTGTCTACGTAGGTGGAGGTCATACAACCGGTAATTTTGAGACCAGCACATTGGATGAGACAACAGGTACGTTCTGCCGTATCAAAGTAATCGGTAGTAATAATGATATCTCTCTTGAGGATGGTGCAGGTAATACACAGAAGGTCGATACTTCAGATCCTGCGTTGTACAACATTATGACTCGTGATTATTTGTTCGATAATAAGGACCTTCAGAAGTCTACGCTTATCGAGACTTCGTCTTATGCTGTCGTACATAGAGTTCCCAATGTTATGTTCCACAAGAAGGAGCAGATTAAGGGCTATATAGAAAAAGTGAAACGTTTGCAGGAACAATTCTCTTCTAACGAATAATGGCTATGAGAAACAGATTATATATTTTAGTAACCATGCTTTGCATGGGCATATCATCGGCTTTCGCTCAGGTGATAATCACGGGTAATGTGGCTGATGCCATTGAACCATTGATGATGGTAAATGTGGTGGAGGTTGACGAAGCTGGACGTTTTGTTGAAGCTACCACTACAGATATGAATGGTAACTTCTCTATGCGTGTGAAGAATACCAAGGACAAGTTGCAGATATCATACATCGGTTATAAGACAGAGCTTCTTCCCATTGGTGATCGCAAAGTATTCAACATTGTGATGCAAGATGAGAATCAGATTGAAGAGGTAGTGATTCAAGCTACAGTAAAGAAGAGCACAGGTGGTCTTGAGATTCCCGAGCGTGAAATGTCTGTAGCTGCACAAAGTCTGAAGATGTCTGAATTTGAAGGACTTAACTTTACTTCTGTCGACGAGGCATTGCAAGGTCGTATCGCTGGTCTTGATATTGTGATGAATTCTGGTAACTTGGGTAGTGGTACAACGATGCGTCTGCGTGGTGTGTCATCTATTAATGGTAATGCAGAACCGCTTATCGTAGTGGATGGTAACGTGTTTGAAACTACTGGTAATGATGATTTCGACTATGCGAGTGCCAACGAGGAGAAGTTTGCTGAACTACTTTGCGTGAATCCCGACGACATCGAGTCTATCGATGTTTTGAAGGACGCTACGGCTACAGCCATTTGGGGTTCTCAAGGTGCTAATGGTGTTATCTCGATTAAAACGAAACGTGGTAAGCGAGGTCCTACGACTGTTGATTACTCGTATGGTTTGAATGTTACCTATCAGCCTGATGGTATTCGTATGTTGAATGGTGATGATTACACTATGTTCATGAAGGAGGCATACTTTAATCCTCAATTGAATGATGAAGCTGCCAACTTGCGTGAGCTCAACTATGATCCTTCGTTCTCTGAATACAACATGTTTAACAACAATACCAATTGGGTAGACGCAGTGAAGCAGGTTGGTACCAAGAATTCACATTATCTGTCACTCTCGGGTGGTGGTGAGAAAGCCAACTTCCGTGTTTCTGGAGGTTACGACCATGAGACAGGTTCTATCATTGCACAGAGCCTCGATCGTTTTTCTACTCGTGTCAATCTTGACTATTGGGTGTCTGAGCGTATTAAGATTAAGTCTGACTTTAACTTAACTTATACGGATAATGACCGTAACTATTCTAATCTTCTGGGCGCAGCTTATCTCAAGATGCCTAATATGGCTATCTATCGTGAGGATAAGAATGATGTTCCTAGCAATGAGTATTATCTGACCTTGCAGTCAATGCCCGATGCGTTGAAGGACCAACGTGAGCGTATCAATCCTATTGCTGATGCCAATCTCGCAACAAATAAGTATCGTTCATATAATTTGAGCGCCTTGTTCCAGATCGTTTACGATTTGTTGAGTCCCGATGCTTCTGGTCATCAATTGGATTATGAAGGTCAAGTACTTATGACTGTATTCAATGATTATACTGATAAGTATTATCCTCGTGAGTTGTCTACTTTGGGATGGGCTGACAAGTCTGTTAATAGTTCAGAACAGAGTTCTGGTAAGAGTGTGGCATTCCAAACACGTCATTCATTGACTTTCACTCCGAAGTTTGATAATGAGGATCACTTCTTTACCACTATGCTTCGTATGGAGGTGAATAATGGTGATGGTAGTGGTTATGGAACCGTTTCTTCTGGTTTGCCATCAGGTGATATCACATCATCTACAGCTCAAGGTCAGTTGCAAAACATGTGGACTAGTCAGAGCCAGTGGCGTAGCGTATATTTTGCTTACCAGGCTCACTACTCGTATAAGTCAAAATATGCGTTGACAGTAACTAGCCGCCTGGATGGTAGTACCAAGTTTGGTTCGCAGAATCGTTGGGGTCTGTTCCCCTCAATCTCTGGTCGTTGGAATATCAGCGATGAAGCCTTTATGGATGATTTGGATTGGTTGTCAATGCTTTCTATTCGTCCCGGTATCGGACAGGTAGGTGTACAGCCTGGTGCTGAGTACTTGCACTTCAGTAAATATTCTCCTGCCGGTGTATATGGTGATATGTCAGCTACAGCGCCCAACAACATTCGCCTTTCAGATTTGAAATGGGAGACCAAGACTACATGGAACGTAGGTACTGATGTGGGTATCTTGGATGATAAGTACACGATGGATATCAATGTATACTCACAGTTGACAGAAGATTTGTTGATGAGTAATGTTCGTATTCCCTCATCTTCAGGTTATGGCTCATTGTCTTGGAAGAATGTAGGTAGTATGCGTAACCAGGGATGGGAGTTGAATATCTATGGTAACAAATGTGTAAAGGTGGGTGACTTCTCTGCAGGATTTAACCTTACCCTGGCCAACAATGTAAACTCTATTGTAGAGATGGATGAGACCGTATTGGCAGGTCTGAATAGTGACTTTAACTATGCTAACGGTTCATACTTGACTCGTATACAAGTAGCCAATGCGTTTGGTTCTATTTATGGCTTCCGTTATAAAGGTGTATACCAATATAGCGATTACATCGCAGGTGAGCAGGAAAATGCTCCTGTAGCTCGTGATGCTGCTGGAAATGTGATTACCGACGAGAAGGGTAAGCCTCTGCCTATGATGTTTAATTATGGTGATACCGATTATGAATTCCAAGGTGGTGATGCTATCTATGAGGATGTTAACCACGATGGTAATATCAACGAATTGGATATTGTATATTTGGGTAACTGTAATCCTTTGCTGACTGGTGGATTCGGTTTGAAGTTCTTCTACAAACGTTGGACTATGAACATGCAGTTCAACTATCGCTATGGTAGTAAAGTGCTCAATATTGCTAAGATGAACTCTGAGAATATGTTTGATAATAGTAATCAGAGCTATGCAGTCAACTGGCGTTGGCGCACAGAGGGTGATATCACTACCATACCTCGTGCATTGCATCAGGCTGGTTTCAATTTCTTGGGTAGCGATCGCTTCGTAGAGGATGGATCATTCTGCCGTTTGAACTATTTGCAGCTTTCTTATAATCTTGATACCGAGATTGCCAAGAAGTTGGGTATCCGTAAAGCTGCATTGTCAGTATCAGCCAATAACCTCTTCAATTGGACTCGTTATTCCGGCGTTGACCCTGAAGTCGGTTACGGTGGCTATGGTTTGAGTAAGGATAATTCTCAGACTCCTCGTGCTAAGTCATTTACATGTAGATTAAACGTAACCTTCTAATTGTGTAATGCTATGAAAAGAATAATAAGTAATATAAAATATACAGCAACAGCACTTTTTGCTGTGTTGTGCATGTCTTCATGTGAAGATTTCTTGAGCACTGTACCCTTGAATGAAATCGTGCTTGAAAATTTCTGGGAGAATGAAGATGAGGTGACTTCAGTTGTTGCTTCTTGTTATAGCGGAATGACCGACAACAATTTCCTCACCCGCATCATGTTATGGGGTGAAATGCGTTCTGACAACATGTGCAAAGGTTTGATTAATGCTAAAACACCTTTTGTTAATGATGTACAGCTTCCTGAAATGTTGGATGGTAATATCCTCCCTAACTACTATATCGCAGATTGGTCTAGTTTCTATACTGTTATTAATCGTTGTAATACGGTATTGCATTACGCTCCTGAGGTATTGGAACGTGACCCTGATTTTACAGAATCAGAATGGAAAGCCATGGAGGCCGAGATGCTCACATTGCGTGCTTTGTGCTATTTCTATCTCGTACGCACGTTCCGTGATATACCCATGGTATTGGAACCCACAATCGATGATAGCAAACCATTCATAATGGCTGCAGCCGATCCTGACAGTGTGCTTAACCAAATTGTGAAAGATTTGAAAAAGGCAGAAATGAATGCTGTTAAGAAGTATCCTGAGACTTCTAGTTCTTCTTTGATTTCTTATACAAAAGGTCGTGTAACCCAACAGGCTGTATGGGCGTTGCTTGCTGATGTGGCTCTTTGGATGGAGAATTATGATGAATGTATCGCTTATTGTGAAAAGGTGATTGCGGCTAAAGTGGAAGATGCTAAAGAAGAACGTATGACCTATGATGGTGAGTATCCTCTCTTGGCTAACCAGAAGGCTAGTTCTACAAGTAATATCCATCAGGCATATAACCTCATTTTCGGAACAGGAAACTCTTTTGAGAGTATCTTTGAGTTGCAGATAGATTACACCTATGATAAGGAGAAAGACTTCTTGCGTAGCTATTATGGAGCTCTAGATGTAGATATGGGCGCTTTGTCTGCTTCGTCATTCCTTGCTGAAGGAACTCAGTTGGGTAATAAATATTTCACAAAGACCGATATCCGTCCCTATGGATTATTTGATGTGAAGGATGTGAATGTATATTCTATCCGTAAGTATGTAGCTAGCTATATTGATGACCAAGGTGAAGCATCAAAACGTTTGGGTGATTATGCCAACTGGATTCTTTATCGCCTTACAGATGTGATGCTGATGGAGGCCGAGGCTTTGGTAGAGCGTAATGACTCTATGGCTAATGACTTGCGTAAGGCTTTTGACTTGACAAATGCGGTTTATAGTCGCTCAAACTTGTCGGCTCTTGACAAAGATTCTTTGGCATTCTCTTCTTATGGTACACAGAGCGAGATGCGCGACCTTGTACTTCTTGAGCGTCAACGTGAATTGATGTTTGAGGGTAAGCGTTGGTTCGATCTTGTACGTAAGGCACGTCGCGAAGGTACTAATGGACCGATGCTCGACTTAGCTAAGCGTAAGTATAATAAACCTGAAGCAGTGAAGTCTAAGTGGATTAAACCCGATATGCTCTATCTGCCTATTTACGAGGAGGAGTTGAAGGTCAATACTCTTTTGAAACAGAATCCAGAGTATAAAACAACAGAAACGATATCAACTGCAAAATAAATTCTGCCATGAGAAGAAGTAAATATATTTTAGCAATTTGTTCCTTGATTACGCTTGTTTTTGCTAGCAGTTGCGTAGAGGAATTGAAAACGGAGAATTTTTATACATTCACCGGTGAGATGGTTACTGACTATCTCGTGAATAGAGAAGATCAATTCAGCGATTTTACTTATGTACTTGATCGCTCAGGTGTAAAGGAGTTGTTGGCAGCCTATGGTAACTATACCTGTTTCGCTCCTACCAATGAAGCCTTTGCCATTTATTTGGCAGAGCGTGGAAAGAGTAGTGTGCAGGAGCTTACCGATGAGGAGTGCGATACAATTTCGTATGGTCACGTTATCAAGTCAGAGTTAGACTGTTTCTTGACTACCGATATGGATAATGGTATCGTGGCTACTGCCAATATGAATGACCGTTATGTGCAGGTTCAGATTGACTCTATGACTGGTGATTATTATGTAAATCGTTATTCTAAGATTATTGTAGCTGATGAGGAAGTTGAAAACGGAGTGGTACATGTGGTCGACCATGTATTGATGCACTCTATTGCTGGCTTGCCTGATTTGATGATGGAGAATCCTGATATTAGTCTGTTCTGTGAGGCTATGCAATTGACCCATTTCCAAGATTCATTGCAGCTATATATGGACGAAAGCTATGTTGCTCCTGGTGAGAAGGGAGTGCGCTACGATCGTCATGGTTGGGATACCTATTATCCTCAGAAACGTCGTTATGGCTATACAGGCTTCATTGAAACAAATGATGTGTTTGAGAAGATGGGTATTACTACTGTAGAAGGATTGGCCGCCTATGCCAAGAGTATCTACGATGTGACCTTTAAGGACGATGCAGGTAAATATGATGATGATCCCACTCATCCCAAGAATCCTTTGAATCGTTTTGTTGCATACCACTTCTTGGATCGCAAGGTGTATGCTAGTGAAGGACAGATGTATACCTTTATGCACTATCCAGAAGGTGCTTACGATGCCTTCGACTTCTATGAGACCATGTGTAAAGGTACCATCTTGAAGGTACAGTGTGGTCGTCGTTCAAGTTGGGAACTCTATGTAAATCGTCGTTGGGATACACAATATCAGGTGAGAGGAGCCATTGTCAAGAAATCAGCAGCATTCGATGGTAATAATGGTGTGTACTATACGATTGACAATCCATTGGTATATAGTACAGATGTTACTCAGAAGGTGCTCAATGAT
>JAEIGA010014813.1_pt1 | contig 11869 bp, 4 predicted proteins | sample 9270691 | NCBI WGS metagenome assembly JAEIGA01 (sample SAMN17057246, study PRJNA624740) | gut metagenome | biome: biome; isolation source: fecal sample | host: Bos grunniens | place: China: Xizang | collected 2019
ATCGATATATCCATAACGAGCTGCATTGTAAGGGTTACAGAACAACTTGTTATATTCGTCTTCTTTTTCTTTGATGTATTTCTTGTAGTCGTCCATGATTTGTGCTGCCTTAGCATCATCACCGGCTTCTTTAGCTGCCTTAGCTGCAGTTTTAGCATCTTTAGCTTCTTTTGCATAAAGAACTTCTGCTGCACCCGATGCACCCATAACTGCGATTTCGGCAGTTGGCCAAGCGTAGTTCATGTCACCACGAAGTTGCTTACAGCTCATCACGATGTGACTACCACCATAGCTCTTACGTAGAGTAACAGTAACTTTAGGTACAGTAGCTTCACCAAATGCGTAAAGCAATTTAGCACCATGAAGAATAACGGCGTTGTATTCTTGACCTGTACCAGGCAAGAAACCAGGAACGTCAACAAGAGTTACCAAAGGAATATTGAATGCGTCACAGAAACGAACGAAACGAGCAGCTTTGCGTGATGCGTTGCAGTCAAGTACGCCTGCTAGGAACTTAGGTTGGTTAGCTACGATACCAACAGATTGACCATTGAAACGAGCAAAACCTACAATGATGTTACGAGCATAGTTAGCAGAAACTTCAAGGAATTCACCATTATCCACTACAGCACCGATAACTTCATACATGTCGTATGCTTGGTTTGCTGATTCAGGGATAATTTCGTTCAAGCTGTCTTCTAGACGATCGATTGGGTCGTTACATTCTACAAGTGGAGCTTCTTCCAAGTTGTTTTGAGGAATGTAACCCATCAATTTACGGATAATGCGGATAGCTTCTTCTCCGTCTTCAGCAGCAAAGTGTGCAACCCCAGATTTTGTTGCGTGAACGTCAGCACCACCTAGAGCTTCTTGAGTTACATCTTCACCTGTTACAGTTTTAACCACTTTAGGACCGGTCAAGAACATGTAAGAGATACCCTTAGCCATGATAGTGAAGTCAGTAAGAGCTGGAGAGTATACAGCACCACCTGCGCAAGGACCTAGAATAGCTGAGATTTGAGGAATAACACCTGATGCCATGATGTTGCGTTGGAAGATTTCAGCGTAACCGGCAAGAGCATTAATACCTTCTTGAATACGAGCACCACCTGAGTCGTTAAGACCGATAACAGGAGCACCGTTCTTCATAGCCATATCCATAATCTTACAGATCTTAAGTGCAAGAGTTTCAGACAATGCACCACCAAATACTGTAAAGTCTTGTGCAAATACATAAACTAAGCGACCTTCGATTGTACCATAACCGGTAACAACACCGTCACCAAGATAAGATTTTTTTTCTAGACCGAAGTTAGTACATCTGTGACGTACGAACATGTCTAGTTCTTCGAAACTACCTTCATCAAGAAGTTGAGCAATTCTTTCGCGAGCAGTATATTTACCTCTCTCGTGTTGTTTTTGAATAGCTTTTTCGCCACCACCGATGCGTGCTTCTTCGCGCAACGCAATCAGTTCTTTTACTTTTTCAAGTTGGTTTGCCATTTCTTAAAATGATATAAATTATTTATTAGGATCTTCACAAAGTTCAACTAGTGTACCACAGGTTGATTTTGGGTGTAGGAATGCGATATTTAGACCTTCAGCACCTTTGCGAGGAGCTTTGTCGATAAGAGCACAACCCTTAGCTTCTGCTTCAGCTAGAGCATTAGCTACACCATCTTCTACTGCAAATGCAATGTGTTGGATGCCACCACGACCTCCATTTTTTTCGATGAATTTAGCAATAGCACTTTCTGGAGCAGTTGCTTCTAGAAGCTCAATTTTTGTTTGACCGATTTTAAAGAATGCAGTTTTTACTTTTTGATCTGCAACTTCTTCGATTGCGAAACATTTTGTACCAAGAATGTTTTCATAAAATGGAATAGCTTGTTCAAGGCTTGTAACAGCTATACCTACGTGTTCGATATGAGTAATATTCATAATAAATAGATATAAAAATATTTGTTTAAAATTAGTTACTAATATTTGTAATTTAACCATGCAAAAATAATGAATTTTATTTACATGTGCCATTTCTGTATTGATAAAATTACCATTTACACATTAATTATTATATATAATTGTTGAAAACTTAAAAATACTGACAGAAAGTCATATTTTGTTGATAGGTTATTTTGTCGTATTTGTCGCATTTTACTAAAAGAAACTTTTTGGCATAACATTTGTTTCTTTTATGTCGAATGCATTATGAATGCAATGTAAAAATGAATATAAACAAATAAAAAATAATAAAACTATGGGTAAAATTATTGGAATTGACTTAGGTACTACCAATTCATGTGTGTCAGTACTAGAAGGTAACGAGCCAATCGTTATTCCTAACAGCGAAGGTCGTAACACAACTCCTTCTATTGTTGCTTTTGTTGATGGTGGCGAACGTAAAGTAGGTGATCCTGCTAAACGTCAAGCTATTACAAACCCAACTCGTACAATCTTCTCTATAAAGAGATTTATGGGAGAAAACTATGACCAAATTGCAAATGAAGTAGGTCGTGTTCCTTATAAAGTTGTTCGTTCGGCTAATAATCAACCACGTGTTGAAATCGATGGTCGCGAATATACTCCACAAGAAATCTCTGCAATGATTCTTCAAAAAATGAAGAAGACTGCCGAAGATTATCTTGGACAATCTGTAACAGAAGCTGTTATCACAGTTCCTGCATATTTTAACGATTCACAACGTCAAGCTACAAAAGAAGCCGGTGAAATTGCCGGTTTGACAGTTAAGCGTATCGTGAACGAACCAACTGCTGCGGCCTTGGCTTACGGACTTGATAAGTCTCAAAGTGATAAAAAAATCGCTGTATTCGACCTTGGTGGCGGTACATTTGATATCTCAATCCTAGAACTTGGTGACGGTGTGTTTGAAGTTAAGTCTACCAATGGTGATACTCACCTAGGTGGTGATGATTTTGACCACAAAATCATCGATTGGCTTGCCGATGAATTCAAGAAAGATGAAGGCGTAGATTTGCGTCAAGACCCAATGGCTCTACAACGCTTGAAAGAAGCTGCTGAAAAGGCTAAAATAGAATTGTCTAGCACAACTTCAAGTGAAATCAACTTGCCATATATCATGCCGGTAAATGGTATTCCAAAGCACTTGGTACGCACACTTACTCGTGCAAAATTTGAGCAACTTTGTGACGATTTGATTCAAGCTACTGTTGCTCCATGCCAAAAAGCTCTTCAAGATGCTGGAATGAGTGCAAGTGAAATCGATGAAGTGATTCTTGTTGGTGGTTCAACTCGTATCCCAGCAGTACAAGAAAAAGTTCAACAAATCTTTGGAAAAGCTCCTTCTAAGGGCGTAAATCCAGATGAAGTTGTGGCTGTGGGTGCAGCTATTCAAGGTGGTGTGTTGAGTGGTGATGTGAAGGATGTGCTTCTTCTTGACGTTGTTCCATTGTCAGTGGGAATCGAAACTCTAGGTAATGTGATGACTAAGTTGATTGAGGCCAACACTACTATTCCTACTCGTAAGAGTGAAGTATTCTCTACAGCTGTTGATAATCAACCTTCAGTAGAAATTCACGTGCTTCAAGGTGAACGCCCAATGGCTAAAGACGATAAGACTCTTGGACGTTTCCACTTAGACGGAATTGCTCCGGCTCCACGTGGTGTACCTCAAATTGAAGTAACTTTTGAAATCGATGCTAATGGTATTTTGAATGTGTCGGCTAAAGATAAGGCTACAGGTAAAGAACAAAGTATCCGCATTGAGGCTTCAAGTGGTTTGACCGATGCAGAAATCCAACGCATGAAAGATGAAGCTGCTGCTAATGCTGCTGCTGACGCAAAGGAAAAGGAACGCATTGATAAGATTAATAAAGCTGACTCAATGATTTTCCAAACTGAAAAGAGTTTGAAGGATCTTGGCGATAAACTTCCTGCTGACAAGAAAGCGCAAATCGAAGGTGCTCTTGCAAAATTGAAAGATGCACACAGCAAGCAAGACATTGACGCTATCGATGCAGCTAGTGCTGAACTTGAAAGCGTATTCCATGCTGCTTCTCAAGAAATGTACAATGCTCAGCAACAAGCAGGCGCTCAAGGTGCAGGTTTCCAACAACAAGGACCAACTCCGGGTGCTGAACAAAGTGGAAAGAATGACGGTAAAGATGTAACCGATGTTCCTTTCGAAGAAGTGAAGTAATATAACGGATTTTTATATGAAAAAAGTGACTATGTCGAGTAATCGGCTTAGTCACTTTTTTATTGATTTTTGTTTTCTGTCAGTTTTCTATTGCAACAATATTCATTTCTTTCCAATAGTCGGCGTTACGATATTTTTCAACCGATTCAGCAGGTACATGAAGCGTAATTTGTGACGGATTTCTGTGAATAGGAGGGATGGCTTGAGGTTCACGAGCCAAATTAAAGATATTCTTTAAGTTTTCACATCCAAAGAATAGATAATCACCTAAATTCTTTACATTTTCCGGAATGGTAATTTCTTCAAGAGATTCACAATTATAAAACACGCCTCTTTCTAAAGTGATTAGAGAAGAGGGGAGTGCAACGTCATTCAATTTACTGCAATTTCCAAATGCGTCTAATCCGATAATAGTGACCCCTTCAGGAATATCAACTTTTCTGATTTGAGCACCGGCTATAAAACCGACCGGTATCTCAGTGATAAAAGGTGGTAATTTAAGATTATATACATTATTGCAGCCATGAAATGCATTATTCCCTATGTGTGTAATCGAATTTGGGATACTAATAGTTGAAAGACCGGTGCAACTGATAAATGCACATTTTCCAATCGATTTAACCCCTTCGGGAATATGCACCGACTTAATATATTCCTTACCGTTGAAAGCATTATCGGCGATATGAGTTACTTTATATATTTCGCCATTTATTTTCACTTCATCTTGTATATAAGCATTAGGGACCGAAGATAATCCAGCCACTTCACACAGTTTATGTTCTTTGTCAATAATGCGATAGTAGACATGAACACTTTCTATGTCATAATCAACTTCGGTAGATGTAATTTCGAAACTATCCCACCAAGAATTAAACCGTTCGGTATAAATAATCGATCTATAGGCAAGAAATATAGCCACACATGATATTATAGTAATAATTACCTTTCTAATTGTATGTTTTCGTTTATTTATAAGTGTCACAATATCGGCTGTATTCTGATATCGTCGATTTGGTTGCTCTTTCAGGCACTTAATCATTATTTTTAAATATACGTTAGGCAAATTGTAGTCGCTATTGTTAGCTATATACTCAATAATTTTACCCACGGCATATATGTCAGTTACTTCATCCAATTTACCTTTGTTTTTCTGTTCGGGAGCAGCAAAGGCACGTGTCATACCGGCAGTATTTGAATAACTGTCGGTGAAACAGAAGCCGAGATCTATGATTTTCACATCATTGTTGATTTGTGTAATCATAATGTTCTGTGGCTTCAAGTCGGAATGTACTATGTGGTTATCGTGTAGGCATTTCAGTCCGGAAAGTAATTGATTGAAAAACTTGTCAAGGTTGCTGCGACTTTTAAAATAGTCGGGATGTGATATGATGAATTTGTCAAGTGTTTCACCGCAAATATTTTCCATCAAAATGTAACAATCATCATCATTATGGTGAAATTGCTCATATTTTACAATATTTGGATGACTTATTGATGCGCCTTTATCATATTCTTTTTTGAAAATAGACAGAAACAACGGTTCCTTGATTAATTCGGGACGAAGTCGCTTCATGAAATACTGTCTGCCATTAATGTTAACAATATATGACAAACAACTTTTACTATTATTCTCAATTTGAATATGGTCTTTGTTTGAAATGCCGTCTATTGATGATGTGAAGTTGGAGGTGTTCATATTTTTCTAATAGGGTGTAAATCAGCGTTTTACCCCCCCCCATTTTTGTTGTCTTAAGGTTTTCCTATTTTTTTGTGTAAAATTCGTAATGTATTCCACCGTCTTTGCCACACACATAATTTGTGGGTTTACAGCCATTGCGCACTAAACACGTAAGATGCAGAGGTTCGTTTTGGATAAAATATCCGCAATGAAAATTGTCTCCAACCATCAGTTTGCTGTTTTTTGATTCCAAGACAGTAAATAGGTCGTGACCTTCATAGCGTATAATAACTTGACGGTCGGGCTTCCATTGTAATTTTACTTTATCACCATACTGTAGAGTTGTTGTATAAAGAGTAGGGGAATTAATGAAATCACTATCGATATCATTTATTCCGTAAGAAGATTGGCAATAATTTTCCCAATCACTATAACCTACAAAACGTGAAAGTATATCAAGAGTTGATAATCTAGGGGTAACGTCATTCTCATTTTTCAAATATCCCCAAAATCGTTTCAATGTAGTAGGAGAAACCATGCTTTGGGTAGTGTTGAAAATACGCATCGCAAGAAAATCGAAATCTCGCGGCGTTTTCAATTTTCTCCCGATAGTTTTATCTACATTATCTTTTAATTTCTTGTACAATAGTTCGGTCGATTCCATTTCAATTTATTTAATAGTACAAAGTTATGCTTTTTAAATGAATTTATGTAATAGGTTAGTTAAATATGTGCTTTCATATATTAAAAGGACTAAAATGGACCAAAAGGACCACAGTTGAATAGTTTAATTTTGCAAAAATATATTTAAACTTAAATTTTATTAATTATAAAAGTAGATATGAAGAAAAGGTTATTAATTTTAGGGCTATTGATGAGTTTTATCTTATCAATACAAGCTCAATCATTGATTGATGGAATTTACTACACGTTGAATTCATCAAAGTCAACGTGTACTGTAACTTACAAATCCAGTAGCACCTATAATTCTTATTCAGGTGACATTGTAATTCCAAGTACGGTTACTTATAGTGGAAAGACCTATACCGTAACTGAAATTGGGAATAGTGCATTTCGTTTATCTTCAGGATTAACATCAGTTGTTATTCCAAATACAGTAACAAAAATTGGAGACTATGCTTTTTATGATTGTAGTCAATTAAAATGTGTGAGGATTGAAGATGGAACAACACCATTAACAATGAGTTATACATCTACTTTTGTGAACACACCATTTGAAACTTTGTATATAGGTCGTGATATTACATTCTCAGGTTCAGTTTCTCCATTTAGATATTCAACATCATCAAGTTCAAATAGTAGTGTGTTGTCTGTAGAGTTTGGACCTAAAGTAACAAATATCCCAAAATACTTATTGTCTCCGTTTACAAGTTTGAAATCATTGACAATAGGTGCAGGTATTCTCACTATTGGCTCATCTCAATGTACACCGGTTAAAACTATATTTTTAGGAAATACAGTACCTACAGGTTATACAAATGTTGATGGTACTATAAACTATGCATCTAGTGATAATTACCCTTCAACATCAACAACTACAGTCACTTGGAAAAAATATGCTCAATTAAGTTCGATGTTTGAAGTAGGAGGTGTAAAGTATGTTAGATCTGCTGTTCGTAATTGTGAAGCAATCGATTGTAATTATGACACATCGTCTGAAATTGTAAACATTGGCGAAACCATTAAATATGGTAATATTACAATGACAGTGGATTATATAAATCCATATACTTGTTACGATAATAAATATGTAAAGACATGTAATATTACATTTGGTAAAAATATCGGTAAATATGCATTTAAAGGTTGTACAAATATCGTAGATAATGCTATAATAAAAGCAAATTTGATTGAGGAGTATGCATTTTCAGAAAGTATGAACACTGAGGATGTTTCATTGGATGTGAATGCTAATACAATTGAAAAATATGCATTTAATCAAACCACAAATGTGATTTCTGCAATTGTTGTTGCCGACTCTATTGGCGAATATGCATTTAGAAGCAGTATGTGGCGTAATGCAGCTACTCTAACATTAAATGCAAGAGCAATTTCTCAATACAGTTTCTATAATACCCGAGCTCTACAGAATGCAAATGTTGTTGTGAGTGAAGGAATCGCAAAAGGTGCATTTTATGAAAGTATGAGTCTTTCCGGAATAAGTTCTACGCTAAAAGTTAAGGCTCCGGTGATCGGTGATTTTGCTTTTATGAAAACGAAGTCGTTAAATGAAGCTACTATTGAGGCAACTACATTAGAGCGTTCTGCTTTTAACGGTTCTGCAATTATAAATCTTGAAATTCCTGATTGTGTGAAAACAATTGGAAAATCTTGTTTTTCTAATAATAAATCATTGACAACGGTTGATATAGGCTCAGGAATTACAACTATACCTGATTCTGTATTTTATAGTTGTGATAAGTTGAGTGGAATTGAAATACCATCAAATATTAAATCAATTGACAATTATGTGTTCGCAGGGTGCTCTTACCTAGGAAAAGTTATAATATCTGATTGTGAATCGGAACTTATACTTGGGAGTAACTATCGTAGTGCAGAGAATGCTGGTTCAACAAAGGTAGAATGGAATGCAATGTTCTCATCATGTAAATTAGATGAAGTATACATTGGTCGAAATCTTACATATAATACGACAGCCGACTACGGTTATTCTCCATTCTATAAGAACACTTATTTAAGAAAAGTTATCAACACTGCGCGTGAAGTTGATATTACCGAGAATGAATTTAACGGTTGTACAAATCTTCAAGAAGTGCAATTGGATGAAGGTGTTCTTACCCTTGGCGATTACGCTTTCAACGGATGTTCAAGTTTGTCTAAGATAGTTTTACCTAATTCTTTAAAAACCAATATTGCTAAATATTGTTTTGCCGGATGTTCTTCACTTAAAGACGTAACTATAGGTACAGGTATTCCGGTCATAGATGATTTTGCATTTAATGGTTGTTCTTCATTACCACACATTGAAATACCATGTAATGTCGATTCGATTAATAGTAGTGTATTTGTGGGATGTACTTCTTTGAAAACTGTTGTATTCAAAGAGGAGAATAGTAATTTGTTTCTAGGAAGTAACGGTTATATTAATTCTAATCCAACTTCGCATGAATCAAGTGTGCAAAATTTACCAATGTTTAAAGATTGTCCACTTGACTCTGTGTTTATTGGTAGAAGGATAAAATATAATGCGCAAGGCAAGTATGGTTTCTCTCCATTTTGTCATAATACCACACTTCGTTCTGTATTTGTTACCGATGCTGAAACTGCAATTTCAGATTATGAGTTCTACTTATGTACAAACTTGAAAACCATTGAAATGGGTGATGGTGTTGAAAGTATCGGTTATTGGTCGTTTTCGGGATGTAAAACTCTGGATCGTGTGACATTCGGAACAGGAATGAAAACTATTGGAGCCGAAGCATTCTCAGATTGTCCTAACGTGACAGAAATATATAGTAATACTGCAACACCTCCAACGTGTGGTACTCAGGCTTTGGATGATATAGATGAGTTTAAGTGTATTTTGTATGTACCAAATGGAACAGTGGAGAAATATAATACAGCTCCACAATGGGACTATTTCTATGCAGAGGAAACAGGAAGAACACCTATTTCATCTATTTCTTTAGAAGGTGCATTAACTAGTGTTTATGTTGGAGAAACCATGACAATACCTGTGACTATTACACCATCGGATGCTACTGCACCAAGATTAAAATGGTCATCAAGTAATGAGAATGTATTGACTGTTGATGATAAAGGTGTGCTTACTGCGAAGAAACAAGGATCAGCCGTAGTAACTGTGTCAACTACAGATGGCAGTAATTTGAGTGCAACAGTTAATATAAATGTATCTGTGTTTGGCGGTACTGTATATTTTAATGTGTTGTCCTCAGAAAACAAGATAGTCGAGGTGACAAGTAAACCTAATGGTACTTTTTATACAGGGACTATTGGTATACCATCTACTGTATCGATAAGAGGTACACAATATACAGTGGTTGCCGTGGGTAACAACGCTTTTTATGGTTGTGGAGGTCTTACAGCAGTACAAATGCCTAATTCAATCAACACTATTGGAGCCAATGCGTTTAGCTCATGTCGCCAATTGACTGAAATTACTATACCTAATAGTGTAACTACTATTATGAGTGGTGCATTTGCCGATAGTAAGAATCTAGCAAAAGTGGTTGCAATGAGTTCAACACCACCAACAACAGCCGAGAATGCATTTAGCGGTATTTCATCATCTGCTGTGCTATATGTTCCACAACAATCCGATATTGAAGCTTATACAAATGCTACAGGTTGGAGTACGTTTGCAACAAGTGGAAACATCAAGTCTTCAAATGTTATGGTAAGTTCAATATCGTTGAATGTAACTAGTAAAACATTGTCAATAAATGAAACATTAAAATTAACTGCTACAGTTGCACCATCTGATGCAACCAATAAATCTGTAACATGGACTTCAAGCAATACTAGCGTAGCTACAGTTGATGCTAATGGTACGATTACAGCTAAGTCAAAAGGAAATGCTGTTATTACCGTAACTGCTAACGATGGTTCTAATGTTTCGGCAAAATGTACGGTTAATGTTTTGGGCACAATAAATATTAATAATATCTATTATAAAATTTTGTCAACAACAAACAAAACAATAGGTATTACTTATGCAGGAGAGAACCCCGATGCTGTAGCCGACGAGTATAAAGGTTCTGTTGTTATTCCGGCAACAGTAACACGCTCAGGTGTTAAATACACTGTTACTGAAATATGTGACTCTGCTTTTATGGTTTGTGAAAATCTGGAATCGGTTACAATCCCTGAGGGTGTAACTAGTATTGGAAGAAATTCATTCCTTCATTGTTTTAAATTAAAAACAAAATTACCTAGTACAATTAGAAATATAAAATTGGGAGCATTTAGGAATTGTAACAGTATAGATACAATAACGTTACCTGAAGGAATGACTACGATAGGTAATTATGCATTTAGTGCTTGTACCGGTATCACCTCAGTCACATTACCTTCTTCTTTAACAAGCATTGGTGCTTATGCTTTTAGAGAATGTTCCGGCATAACTGAAATCATAATACCCGGAAAAGTGACGTCAATTGGAGAAGATGCATTTATTAATTGTAAAAATTTGGCAACTGTAACAGTTGAAAGGGAAACCCCGGCTACTGCTGGTGCAACAACCTTTAGTGGTTTGCCTACAAATGCTGTTTTATATGTTCCTACTTTATCGTCGGTTAATTCATATAAATCAGCAACCGGATGGAGTGTGTTTAAGACCGTTAAAAATAATAAGTTAGTCGTAGATGGAATATACTATAATATTACTTCTACAACTAATAAAACAGCCGAAGTGACATTTGCGGGTGCAACAGCCAGCGAAGTTGCAAATGAATATAGCGGAAAGGTTGTTATTCCAAGCACAGTACTTTATAATGGTGTGACCTATAACATTACTGCGGTTGGTGACTCTGCATTCCAAGGTTGTGAAAATCTGCAATCGGTTACAATCCCTGAGGGTGTAACTAAAGTAAGTGTACATGGATTTAGAAATTGTAAAGGCTTATCGGAAGTATTATTGCCAAAATCATTAATTTCAATCGGAAGAAGCGCCTTCACTGCTTGTGAAAGTTTAGAATCAATTGCTTTGCCAGAAGGTTTGAAGACTATTGAAAAGTATGCATTTGCAAATTGTAAGAAATTAAAATTAGAAATACCATCAACTGTAACCACTTTCGGACTAGGTGCTTTCTTAGGATGTACAAGTCTTGATGCAGTGAATATACCTAAAGGTGTTAAAACTTTAACTACAGAATTATTTAATGTTTGTACAGGATTAACTACTGTAACAGGTGGAGAAAATTTGACAACAATAGGTGATAAGGTGTTTAATGGATGTACTAAATTGAAAGATTATTCTATCCCTACCGGTGTTACATCAATAGGTGAGTATG
>JAEIGA010014814.1_pt1 | contig 11868 bp, 12 predicted proteins | sample 9270691 | NCBI WGS metagenome assembly JAEIGA01 (sample SAMN17057246, study PRJNA624740) | gut metagenome | biome: biome; isolation source: fecal sample | host: Bos grunniens | place: China: Xizang | collected 2019
ATATGTATATTTGTTAATAATAAAAGGGAAAGGAACGATCGAAATGAAATATTCAGAATACCATTCTAAATCTAAATTCACAAGCAATGCGGCGTTTTATATTGTAATCGCCTGCTGTCTTGTCGCAATAGGCGGTGCTGCTTGGTTCGCCGCAGCGAATATAAGCAAGCGTGATACCTCATCGAAAAAGGAGAGCAGCAGTTCCTCTTCCTACAATAGCAGCGTTTTTGAAATCGGGAGTATGCCCGAAATATCTAACCCTGTGACCACCGAGGAGGCGGGAAAAACCGTTTCGGACGAGCCCTACTCTTCGGGCGAGGAAACCGAAAGCACCCAAAGCACCGATACCTCAGTTGTTTTCAGTATGCCCGTGCAGGGTGAAATAATTAAGGGCTACAGCGAGAAGGTGCTGCAGTATTCCGCAACCTTAGGGGATATGCGCATTCACACAGGACTTGATATCGCCTGTGAGGACGGCACCTCGGTAAGCGCCGCAGGTGACGGAAAAGTCACTTCGGTTGACGAAAGCTCCACCCTCGGAACTGTTTTGACAATCGAGCACAACGGCGGTATAACCACCAAATATGCCTCCTTAAAGGGAGTAAAGCTAAAGGCGGGAGATTCCGTCTCGGCAGGGGATATAATCGGAACGGTAACCACAGTGCCCGGTGAATGCGCCGACCAAAGCCACCTCCATTTTGAAGCTTATAAAAACGGCCACGCCGCCGACCCGCTTGTTGCGTTGGGGCTTGAATAGTATAACAAATCGGCTCCCTTAAAAAGGGAGCCGTCAGTCTGTCGAAAAAACAATCCACTTTTTTGACCAAAGAAACAGGGCTTCTGACATAACATCAAACTCAACTGCGCTACCGTTCTTTAGTTTCAAAAAGGTATTCACAATTTTTTGATCTTCTTCAGAAACAACCGAGAGCAATTCTTTTTGGAATTTGATGTGTTTGCCAGTTTGTTTGTAGGCAATGGCTTGAATAACAAAGGATGCAGATTTGTATAGTCCTCTTAAAATATCGTCGCTTTTTTCGTGAAGCATATTGTGAACGCATCCGTGATAGATATTGCACGCGCCCGTCTTAATAGCTCTGTTCACAGCGGTTTCGTCCACAAGCGCTAACACCTCATCAAGACTACCCTTGATCGGAGTCGTATCATAGCAAAACTGAAAAAGATCGGACGGCTCCCAATGAAGCAGTTCATCCTTGCCCGAAAGAAAACCGCAAATCATTTCTCTGCGTGGCAAGGTGTTCAGCATGGCACCATAAGCGTGTATATCGTCGGCAGATAATTCGTCCAGAATGACAACAACATCAATATCGCTGGTGGCGGTTGCTTCACCGCGCCCATAACTGCCCTGCAACCCAACAAACCACACACGGTTCGCAAAAGCCGTATTTAATTTTTGCGAAAAATTGGACATCCAAGCGGAAATATCTATCATCTTAAATCACCTCTTATAATGCGTGGCCGCCCGATACTTTGATCACTTGTCCCGTCAGCATTTTCACTTGTTCGCTCGCAAGGGACAAAATGGTTTCGGCAATATCTTTCGGCTAAATGAGTTTGTCCATGGGGATCAACGGGAGGACTTGTTTTCCCAACGCTTCGTCAAAGGCTCTGTCGATTTTCTTATAGACCAGCACCGCCTTGGCACCTTCCCGTGCAAACTCAAGTGCCGTTGTTGCGCCAATTCCTTGGGGATTGTTCGCCCCGGTGATGAGCGCCACTTTATCTTGTAATCCGTAATCAACCATTGCCGTTGCCTCTACACATTTGGAAATTTTATGAGGATATTATATCATATCTTGTGGCATAGATAAAGACCCTAAAAACAAAAATACCCACTCAATTTGAGCGGGCAAAAAAATAAAACTTGACGAACCAGTGGTGGAGATAAGCGGGATCGAACCGCTGACCTCTTGAATGCCATTCAAGCGCTCTCCCAGCTGAGCTATACCCCCATATTGGGGTTCGTCAAGTTTTTATTTATGAAATTATGAAGTGGGGTTCAACTCCCCGTGCTTTGCGCTCCCAGCTAAGCTATACCCCATACATAAAGTGAAAAGTAAGAAGTAATAGCGAAGAAGTAAGCCGAGTGCTTTATGCTCTCGGTCAAGCCTTTCCCTCGGAACAAGAATTATATTACCATATAAAAAGCAAAAATGCAACATTTTTTTGAAAAAAATTTGAGTGGGAGCGGAACCGCATTTTTTAGCGTATCCGCTCCCGCTTTATTTACTGCTTATTAAGGTATTCCACATATTCCTCAAGGCTCATATTAAGCCTGTTTATTTCCTTTGCGGAGTTGATGCCCACAAAGCGGTAATGCCACGATTCGTGAATTACCCCTGTAATTTCCTGCTTCTCGCCGCTGTACCGCATAATAAAGCCGTAATCTGCGGCGTGCTGTTGCATCCAAGCGTACATCTCTGTAGTTTCAAACCTATCGTCCGCCATATTAAAATCGGCGGCAAGCCCAGTGTGGTGCTCGCTTGTTCCAGGCCTTGCAACTACCGTTGCCGCCGCCTGCTCCGCCTTTTCAGGGGCAACGCCCTTTGCAATTTGGCGGTCTATCTGCCTTTTGAATAACATATTCTGCGTGGCATATGAGCGGTAGGGTGACCATACATACAATTTTACACCATCCGCCCACGCCGCATCAATCATCGCCTTCATATAGGGCCAAACATCTTTATCAATCTGTTTTAGCGACCCGTTAATATACTCGTCGGGAATAGTGGTTAAATTGCCCTCATAATCGTAATCCTCGGGCAATGGATTTTCACCGTTTACAAGCAAAAGATTGCTGTAATTAGCGTCAAGACCGTTTGGTCCCGTTTCGGGGTAGCTCGGTACAGAGGGTTCCGCTGAAGAGACCTCCGATAGAACCTCGCTTTGCACACTGCCTGTTATATCGGACGAGATATTTTCCTTTTCGCCGCCCGATACTATCGCCTTTACTGCGAAGGCAATAAGCAGAATGACAGCCGCCAATATTACAGCGCAAATCGAAATAAAAATCCTGCGCCTTACTATTGCCTTGTGCCTTTGTGATTTAGTCATACCTTTTCCCCTTGCTATTCGTCTAATTTAAGCACCGCCATAAACGCCTCCTGCGGCACCTCAACCGAGCCTAAGCGGCGCATACGCTTTTTGCCCTCTTTTTGCTTTTCAAGCAGCTTTTTCTTTCTCGTTATATCGCCGCCGTAGCACTTTGCAAGCACATCCTTGCGAAGTGCCTTTACGGTCTCTCGGGCGATGATTTTACCCGAGATCGCAACCTGTATAGGCACCTCAAAAAGCTGTCTCGGAATAAATTCCTTAAGCTTTTCGGCAATTTTGCGTGCCCTTGTATAGGCGTTGTCGGAATGGACTATAAAGGAAAGTGCGTCCACAACATCCCCCGCCAGCATTACATCAAGCTTTACAAGCTTTGAGCTCTCATAGCCCTTTGTCTCATAATCGTAGCTGGCGTAGCCCTTTGTGCGGGACTTCAGCGCATCAAAAAAGTCATAGACAATCTCACCCATGGGCATTACATAGTGAATGTCCACACGGTCGCCCATATACTTCATATCGGTATAAACCCCTCGGCGCTCCTCGCAAAGCTGCATAATCGCCCCCACATATTCGCTGGGGCTGTAGATATGCACATCGGCAACAGGCTCCAACGCCTCGGCTATAACTGCGGGGTCGGGGTAGTTTGTGGGGTTGTCCACCGTCACGGTCTCGCCGCTTGTAAGGGTGAATTTATATTCTACGCTGGGCGCAGTGGTGACAAGGTCTAAATTGTACTCCCGCTCTAAGCGCTCCTGAATAATCTCCATATGAAGAAGCCCCAAAAATCCGCAGCGAAAGCCAAAGCCTAATGCAGTTGAGCTTTCAGGTTCAAAAAGCAGCGACGCATCGTTAAGGCTAAGCTTTTCAAGTGCATCTCTAAGGTCGGGGTATTTTGCGCCGTCGGCGGGGTATATTCCGCAAAAAACCACAGGGTTTACCTTGCGGTAGCCCTCAAGTGGCTCCTTTGCGAGGTTGCTCGTCAAGGTTATGGTGTCCCCCACCCGTGCCTCGTTTACGGTTTTGATTGAAGCGGTGAGATAACCTACCTCCCCCGCCTCAAGCACATCGCAGGGCTCCATAGAGGTGGCCCGCTTTCTGCCTATCTCAACTGTATCGAAATCAGCCCCTGTGGCCATCATACGGATTCTGTCCCCTGTTTTAAGCCTTCCGCTCATAACACGGAAATATACCACGACCCCCTTGTACGGGTCATAATAGGAATCAAAAACAAGGGCAGTAAGCGGAGCGTTTTTATCCCCCTTTGGGGCGGGAATATCGGTAACAATGCGCTCTAAAACCTCTTCTACATTAAGCCCTGTTTTTGCCGAAATCATAGGAGCGGTGTCGGCGGGTATTCCTATAACATCCTCAATCTCCGCCTTTACACGACCGGGCTCGGCAGAGGGTAGGTCGATTTTGTTTATAACCGGCAGAATTTCAAGTCCGTGGTCAACCGCCAGATAGGTGTTAGCAAGGGTTTGAGCCTCGATTCCCTGCGATGCGTCCACCACAAGCACCGCTCCCTCACAAGCCGCAAGGGAACGGGAAACCTCGTAATTAAAGTCAACATGACCGGGGGTGTCGATTAAATTAAGCTCATATTCCTCGCCGTTCTTTGCCTTATAATAAAGGGTTACGGCGTGGGCCTTAATGGTGATTCCCCGCTCACGCTCTAAGTCCATACTGTCTAAAAGCTGTTCTTCCATATCCCGCTGGGCGACAGACCTTGTAAGCTCCAAAAGCCTGTCCGCAAGGGTGGACTTGCCATGGTCAATATGGGCAACAATGCAGAAATTTCTTATATTTTCAAGTGGAAAGGACAAATCTTTCTCTCCTTTAAAACTTAAGCCGACAAATCCGAACCCGATTTTAAAGGATGGATTTTCGCCTTTGCTTAATATTTTATCTTATTATATTATAACTGCTCTCCTTTTTCAATAACTATTTTTCTTTGAAGCATTGATTTTACTGTGTATCTCCTGGATTTTATTGTCAAGTCGGATAATCTTATCAGCGCAGGTCTTAAGCTCGGCGAAGGGGCGGGTATGTTCAATAATTTCGCCTTTCATTTAATAAGCTCCCTTGCCGTTATATCGATATTTCCCACCATATTTTTCACTCCGTTTAGATATAAGTTATCAAGCACACATATAAACACATTACCACAAATTTCCCCAATCTTTTTAAAAATTATAATATCCTTTCTTTTCTTTTTAAAAAAGGCGGTATTTTGAATTGACTTTAAGGACTGTATATTGTAAAATATGTATGATAATATTTAAGCTGTAGCCTGACAAGTTTCGGACCCTGTCACGGGGTCAAATCTCGAAAGCCTGCGGCGGATTGGAGAAAGCAGATGAAAGCTGTTTATAAACGTATACTACTTAAACTCAGCGGTGAGGTTCTTGCAGGAGAAAAGGGCACCGGCATTGATTTTGACAAGGTTTTAGAGGTTTGCGAAAGCGTTAAGGAGTGCTGCCAATTAGGCATTGAAGTAGCCATTGTAGTGGGCGGCGGCAACTTCTGGCGAGGCCGTTCAAGCGGTAAAATGGACCGCACAAGAGCCGACCATATGGGAATGTTAGCCACAACCATTAACTCCTTAGCCCTTGCGGACGCACTGGAGCAGTTAGGCGTTACAGCCCGTGTTCAGACCGCTATTGAAATGCGGCAGATTGCTGAGCCTTATATAAGAAATAGGGCGGTTCGCCATTTAGAGAAGAACAGAGTAGTAATCTTCGGCTGCGGAACGGGCAACCCCTTCTTCTCAACCGATACCGCTGCGGCTCTGCGTGCGGCAGAAATCGGCGCAGATGTTATATTCAAGGCAACCAATGTTGACGGCGTTTATGACAGCGACCCGAAAACCAATCCGAATGCTAAGAAGTTCGACACACTTTCCCATCTCGATGTGCTCCAAAAAGGACTGCATGTTATGGACAGTACCGCCGCATCCCTTTGTATGGATAACGGGATTGAAATTCTTGTATTCAATCTTAATAACCCCCGCAATATTGTTGAGGCGGCAACGGGCGCACAGATAGGTACAATAGTAAAGTAATTAAGGAGAGATTTTTATGAAAGAGCTTTTAAAGAATACCGAGGAAAAGATGAATAAAACAGTCGGCGTATTAGAGCGTGACTATAAAGCAATAAGGGCAGGCAGAGCCAATGCCTCGGTGCTTGACCGTGTCACCGTAGATTATTACGGCTGTCCCACACCTATTCAGCAGATGGCGGCGGTCTCGGTGCCGGAGCCGAGGGTGCTTATGATTCAGCCCTGGGACGCTTCTACCCTTAAGGAAATCGAGAAAGCGATTTTAACTTCGGACATCGGTATTAACCCGCAGAATGACGGCAGGATTATCCGCCTTTCCTTCCCGCCCCTTACAGAGGAGCGCCGTAAAGAAATAGTAAAGGATGTTCACAAGACCGCCGAGGAAAGCAAGGTAGCCGTACGCAACACCAGAAGAGACGCTATCGAAAAGCTGAAGGCGCTTAAGAAGAACAACACAATAACCGAGGACGATGTAGCCGACGGTGAAAAGAAGATACAAAACCTTACCGATAAGTACTGCAAGGAGATAGATACCCTTGCGACACTTAAGGAAAAGGAAATAATGGAAATCTAATTAATTCGGAATTCGGAATTATTTTTAAAATAAGGCGGGCATATAATCTGTCCGCTTTTTAAAGCAGGTGAAAATTTTGCCGTTATTTAAAAAGAAAAGCACCGCCGAAAGACCCCTGCCCCGCCATATCGCTATAGTTATGGACGGTAACGGCCGCTGGGCGAAGAAAAGAGGTCTTCCGCGCTCTGCGGGTCATATTTCGGGTGCCAAAACCTTTAAGTCAATAGCCCTGTACTGCAATAAAATAGGGCTTGAATACCTGACGGTCTATGCCTTCTCCACCGAAAACTGGAAACGTCCGCCCGAAGAGGTAGCGGGTATTATGAACCTGTTGCGTGATTACCTAAAGGACGCAGAAAACTTCAAGGACGAAAACATTAAGGTTAAGTTCATCGGTGACCCCGCTCCCCTTGCAGAGGACATAAAGGCACTTATGAAAAAGAATGAGGACGGCTCTAAGGACGCTACGGGACTTAAGCTTAACATTGCGATAAACTACGGCGGAAGAGACGAACTTGTTCATGCGGTGAGAAAAATAGTGTCTGAAGACATAACCGAAAACGAAATCACCGAGCAGACCGTTTCCGACCGGCTTTACACCGCAGGTATGCCCGACCCCGATTTTATAATAAGACCCAGCGGCGAATACCGCACCTCTAATTATCTTTTGTGGCAGTCGGCCTATTCCGAGTACTGGTTTTCGGATGTTTTGTGGCCCGACTTTACGCCAAAGCATTTAGAAAAGGCGATTGAGGAATACAACCGCCGCAACCGCCGTTTCGGCGGAGTTTGACGAGGTGAGAGAATGAAAACAAGAATTATATCAGGTGTTGTTATGGCACTTATCGTAGCGGCGTTTTTGAGTTTGGGAATACTTGTAAGCCCCCTTTTTATCACCGCTTTTATCGCCGCCGTAACGGCGGTTGCGATTTATGAACTCCTGCATAATGCGGCTGGAATCAAATCCAGGGCGGCGCTTGTAGGGGCGTGCGCTTACTCGGTTTTAAATGTGTTTGCGCTGGACTCAAATACGGTCGATTTTATCAATAAGAATATTCTTCATATCGGCCCTGAGAACAGTATGCCCCCTGTATCCCGCTTTGAGCTTTCAACTGCACTCAGTATAATTTTCTTCATTTTTGCGGCGGCTACTACCCTTAAGGAGCATAAGGAATTTAACCTTACGCATATTGCAACCCTTGCCGCAATGCCTATTGCCCTTTCTTTTGCCTTTTCAAGCCTTAGTGCAGTTTTAAGCCACGAAAAGGGAATTTTCTATCTTTTAATGCTCCTTAATTTTTCAAGCGTTTGCGATATGGGTGCTTACTTTGCGGGCAGTACCTTAGGCAGGCACAAGCTTTGCCCCGAGATCAGCCCTAAAAAAACGGTTGAAGGCGCTGTGGGGGGGATTTTGTCGAGCATTGTCGTATCCCTTATTTTGGTTTTCGCCTTTTCTGCAACCGAAAAGCTTATAGCCGCACTTATTCTGACCATTCCGTTCTGCATTTTGGGTATGATAGGCGACCTTTTCGCCTCGGCTGTAAAGCGCACGGCGGGAATTAAGGATTACGGAAGCTTAATTCCGGGTCACGGCGGAATACTTGACAGATTTGACAGTATAATTATGATAGCACCCCTATTTTCACTATTTGTTTCATTGGGGGCAATCTGATGAAAAGGCTTATAATTTTAGGCTCAACGGGTTCCATAGGCGTTCAGGCGTTAGAGGTTGCCGAAAGAAACGGCTATAAGGTAACCGCTCTTGCGGCGGGGAAAAATACCGAGCTGCTCGAAAAACAGGCAAGAAAATTTAAGCCCGATATTGTCGCCGTTTCGGAGAAACAAGCGGCAAACGACCTTAAAATCAGGCTTGCGGACACCGATGTTAAGGTGCTTTCAGGCGAGGACGGAGTATGCGCCGCCGCACAGTATGAGGGTGATATCGTCCTTAATGCCATAGTAGGAATAGCGGGGCTTAAACCCACCCTTGCGGCGATTGACGCTCAAAAAACAATAGCCCTTGCAAACAAGGAAACCCTTGTGGCGGGAGGCGAAATCGTAAACCGAAGACTTAAAGAGACAGGCGTAAGGCTTTTGCCTGTTGATAGCGAGCATTCTGCAATTTTCCAGTCTTTACAGGGCGCTCCTGAGGGCTCGATTAAAAAGATACTGCTTACCGCCTCAGGAGGTCCGTTTTACGGTAAAACAAAAAAAGACCTTGAAAGCGTAACGGTTAAGGACGCATTAAACCACCCTAATTGGTCTATGGGGGCTAAAATCACGGTGGATTCTGCCACCCTTATGAACAAGGGGCTTGAGGTTATCGAGGCGGTACGGCTTTTTGATGTTGCACCTGACGATATCGAGGTGTTAGTGCACAGACAGAGCATTGTCCATTCGGGGATAGAGCTGTCCGACGGGGCGCTTATTGCCCAGTTAGGCACGCCTGATATGAGACTGCCTATCCAGTACGCCATAACCTACCCCGAGCGGGCAGACTTTGCTTTCGAGCATTTAAGCCTTGCCGATATTGGCACCCTTACCTTCCAAAAGCCAGATACAGATACCTTCCGCTGTCTGCCTATATGTATAGAGGCGGTAAAGCGGGGCGGTCTTGCCCCTGCGGCGGTAAACGGAGCCAATGAGGAGGCGGTCGCCCTCTTCCTTGCGGGCAAAATTAAATTTTTACAAATTGCCGAAATGGCACAAAAAGCCCTTAATTCGGTTAATAATAAAAGTGAATACACTATTGAGGATGTTTTTGAGGCCGACAGAGCGGCGAGGGAGCTAATTCGTAATTCGTAATTAATATTATTATTACAGCAGGTGATTAATATTTCGGCGTTTTTAAATGTATGGGGTAATGTGTGGCCGTATCTTGTTGCGGTGCTTCTTTTTCTTTTGCTTATTATAATCCACGAATTCGGGCATTTTATCGCCGCAAAGCTTTTAGGCGTTAGGGTAAACGAGTTTGCTGTGGGCTTTGGTCCCAAGCTTTTTTCAAAAAAGGGCAAGGAGACCGAATATAAGGTTAACCTTATTCCCTTGGGCGGTTACTGTGCTATGGAGGGAGAGGACGAGCAAAGCGACGACGAGCGTGCTTTTCACAACAAAAGACCGTTAAGACGGTTTATTATAGTCGCTATGGGCGCTGTATTTAATCTGCTTTTGGGGCTTATAATAGTAGGGGTAAGCCTTGCCCCCGAAAGCCGTTTTACTTCAACCGTAGTCGCCGAGTTTAACGAAAATGCGTTAAGTTCACAAAGCGGGCTTCAGATTGATGATAAAATAATAGCGGTTGACGGAAGAAAAATTTTCTCAAACTACGATTTAAGCTATGCCTTTACCAATGTGGATGACGGGAAAATCGATATCACCGTAAAGCGGGACGGAAAAAAGGTTGAGCTTTACGATGTTGCCTTTGAAACCGCAGAAGAGGCCGGCATAAGCTATCTTAATGTGGATTTTAAGGTCTACGGCATAAAAAAGACGGTTGGCTCCTTTTTAAAGCAGACCTTCTCTACCGCCGCATCCTATTGTGCGGTGGTATGGCGCTCCCTTATAGACCTTATAACCGGCAAATACGGCATTAGTGCAGTTTCGGGCCCTGTGGGGGTTACGGCGGTAATAGGCTCTGCGGCAAAGCAAAGCCTTAAAAATATACTGCCCATTATGGCGCTTATCTCGATAAATCTGGGTGTTTTTAATCTCTTACCTATCCCTGCCCTTGACGGCGGAAGATTGCTGTTTATTTTAATAGAAATGGTTTTTAGAAAGCCCGTCCCCCAAAAGTACGAAGCGGCGGTACATGCGGCAGGCTTTGCTATTCTAATCGGTTTTATGTTGCTTATAACGGCTAAGGATATATGGACTTTGATTGCGGGGTGATTTCGTTGTTTTCTAACGATAAAACCAAAAAGGTTTTTGCGGGTAATGTGGCAATCGGCGGGGGTGCACCTGTTTCGGTGCAGTCGATGCTCTGCGTTCCCGCACATAATATTGAGGGTAATGTGGCTCAGGCAAAGGAACTCGAACAGGCGGGGTGCGATATTGTAAGAATTTCCGTGCCCGATAAAGAGGCGGTAAAAACCCTTGCCGCAGTAAAGGAAAGCGTATCAATCCCCGTTGTTGCCGATATTCACTTTGACTATAAATTAGCCCTTGAGAGCGTTGCCGTCGGGGTCGATAAAATCCGTATTAACCCGGGTAACATAGGCTCGGACGATAGGGTGAAGGCGGTGGCATTAGCCTGTAAAACGGCAGGGGTGCCTATTAGAATAGGCGTTAATTCGGGCTCCCTTGAAAAGAGCATACTGGAAAAATACGGCTCCCCCACGCCCGAGGCGATGGTTGAAAGCGGGCTTTACCATATTTCCTTGCTTGAAAAATTCGATTTTGACGATATTGTGCTCTCCCTTAAAAGCTCAAATGTCGGGAAAATGTATAAGGCGTACGAGCTTGCCGCCGAAAAGTGCCGCTATCCCCTGCACTTAGGGGTAACCGAGGCGGGAACCGAGCAAATGGGCACTATAAAATCAGCCGCCGGAATAGGCGGACTGCTTTTGCGTAATATAGGAGCGACAATCAGAATTTCCCTTACCGACGACCCCGTGAAAGAGGTGGAATCAGGTGTTAAGCTCTTGCGTGCGTTAGGACTTCGAGACGGCGGGATTAAATTCGTCTCCTGCCCCACCTGCGGAAGAACAAAGATTGACCTTATTGGTCTTGCAAGCGAGGTTGAAAAAAGGCTTTCGGGGGTTAATAAGGATATAACCGTTGCGGTTATGGGTTGTGTTGTAAACGGCCCCGGTGAAGCCAGAGAAGCCGACATAGGAATAGCCGGCGGCGACGGTTGCGGACTGCTCTTTAAGCACGGCGAGATTATCCGCAAAATCCCGGAAGAAAAACTGCTTGATGAACTACTAAAAGAGATTGAAAAAATGTAAAAAACGGAGTGTAAAAAGTGGCTAAGGCTTTATTTTCGGAAATATTCGGTACAAATATCCCCTCATCTGACGCTGTGCAGAATTGCATTGTTGAGCATTGTGGGCTTAATATAGAGGATAGAACACTTGATATAACCCTTAAATCCGAAAATTACATAACAATTAATGAGCGAAGCGCCCTTAACGACGAACTTTTGTCGGCGTTAAAGCTTACTTAC